>Ga0315902_10000812_pt1 | contig 52118 bp, 43 predicted proteins | sample LakEriMetagenome_9_FD_203523 | JGI IMG/M metagenome (GOLD analysis project Ga0315902, IMG submission 203523) | Freshwater fungal communities from buoy surface, Lake Erie, Ohio, United States - Buoy 12 MA117 | ecosystem: Environmental > Aquatic > Freshwater > Lake > Lake biofilm | place: USA... | reverse complement strand
GTGCTTATCTACTAATGTTCCACCAAGCATTTCTCCTGTAAACCGATAGAAATATACTCCATCATTCACTTTATCTCCTGAATCAGTTGTACCGTCCCACAATAAAAGTGGATTAGCTGAATCTCTTGTTCCTTCGTGAATAACATTGCCCCAACGATTAAGAATAACAATATTATAGTCCTTAAATGCATCAAATGGCAATGTAAACAGATCATTCGTGCCATCACCATTTGCAGTAATAACATTTGGCAACCAAATTTCAGGATCGTTGATGTTTATTGTAATGGTGTAATTATCTTGACAACCTAAAGCGTCTGTTACGGTTAATGTCACCTCATATGATCCCGAGATTGGGAAGGCGTAATATTGATTCGAATCGTTAATTGAAGTAATTTGATCTGTTCCAAAATCCCAATCCCATAATACAACAGACGATTGTTGAGAGGTTGAACCGTCTATAAAAGAAATTATTTCATCTTGATCCGCAGGATTTGGAGTTGCAGAAAAAAATGCGTTTAATCCGTCATCTAAAACCGTAATTGGATCTAATGGATAAAAGACCTCACAACCAGTACTATCATATAAAGTAACTCCAGGGGTATAAGTACCTGGCTGATCGTAGTTGTAGAAGAAATTAATACTGTCATTCAATGTTGTATTATCTCCCATTGTCCATTCAGTACTGTAAACATTTTGAGGATTAATGATTACAAAGGCTGCTCCCTGCGCACATTGACCAACTTGCTGAATCCAATCAGGATCGCCACTTGGACCACCAATCGTAACATATTCCAGTAAGGTCGTATCAGCTGTACATCCATTTTCATCAACAATAGATAAAGTTAAGTCATATGTTCCGGGTAAAACGTATGTATTACTCGGATTTTGTAAAATAGACTGATTGCCATTTCCGAAATTCCAAAGCCATTCTGTAACAGCCCCATATGAAAAGGAAGAGTCAATGTAATCACCGAATAGAGGAGGACAAACAAATTCACCATTTGGACCGATTGCTGCGCCTGAAAACGAGTAGTTAGGAACAGCCCATGGTATTGCAACGCTGATGAGATTGCCAACAGTGTCCTTACATCCATTTCCATCGGTAGCAACCAAATACAGGTTATGAACCGCTGTTGTTTGTCCGAATGGAATACCAGTTTCAATTAAATCGGTGGATGCGTTTAAAGAAGAAGAAATTGGTGGGGAATTAAAATCATCGAGGTACCATTCATACGTTAAGTTCCCTTCTCCTGTTGAAGTATTATCTGTATTAATTGTATCACCGTTACAAATTACATTATCTACAGAGAAAAATGCATTCGGTCTGGTTATGGTAATGGGAATTGAAGCAGGTGCGGAGAAACATCCAAATTGATCGATAGCTATTAATTCAGCATAGAAAGTTCCTTCACCAACAAAATTATGCGTAGCTGAGGAACCAGCAGGTAGTGTGTCAGACGAATTGTCATCCGAATAAGAATAAACTAAGCTTTCGATTGGAATATTGTATGGGGGTAAAGGAAATCCGGATCCATTTAATGTAACTGGAAATGGTGAGCAACCAACTGCAGGATCTGGCACTGTGGCCAAAATAGCAAAAGGAGCCGCAAGGACATTAATTGGGAGTGTAGCCGTGTCAAAACAGCCAACACTATTTGTGGCAGTAAGTGTTATTGTGAAGCTACCTGCTTGAGGATAAGCATAATATGCAGTATCACCCATGTTGACTGTAGCAGGAGGGTTATTTCCCATGTTAAATTCCCATTCCTCTAACGGATGAGGGGTAGGTAGGGTCATCCATGTAGTACTTTGATCGAACATTGTTAAAGTATCTCCTTGACAAATGGAGTCGTTAGAATAAATAAAATTCGCGGTAACTGTAGAAATATCAACTGTGGCTGTTATGCTATCACTACAACCTGTCGTATAGTTGTGGATGACTTGTTCAATGGTGTACGAACCATAATTTGTGAATTGATGTGAAATATTTCCAGCATCTGCGTCATCAAGCTGTGGATCGTCTAAAACAGTATTAGGTGTCCCGTCGCCCCATTCATAGATCATTAATATATCATCTGTTGTAACTCCGTGTGTAGCGTCATCTGTAAAAGGTACAAGTATGGAGCCACCTTGATTACAATACAATGTATTATCCGGAGAGAATTTTGCAATAGGAGCATTAATATAAACGAAAGAATCGATTTGAACTGTATCTTTACAACCGCGATAATCTACAACCAATTGAACGTCAAAATAGCCCGTATCTGAAGAAAATTGATATTGAGGGTTTTGATCGGTAGAGGTACCATCCGTAAAGTCCCAAAAATAGGTTATTTCAGACGAATCCGGATTAGACGGGTTAGTTGTTACATTAGATGTAAATTCAAAGTCCGTTTTTATGCAATTCACAGTTGTATCAACACTAAAGCTTAAATCAAGAATTTCTCCAACAGTAATATAGTCATTTAAGGATACTGTTCCGATGCAACCGGATTGGGTTGTTATTGTTAAGGAAACGTCGTAAACTCCTATTCCATAAGTAACGCTTGGCGGATTTTCGCCATTAAAAGTGCTAGGAGTACCTCCTCCAAAATTCCAAGACCAGGATGTTATTGGATTAGCTGGATTCGGAGCTACTGTAATATCATCAAAGTTAACAGTCAAAGGGGTACAACCACCCGTTACATCGGCTTCAAATTCAGCTACTACATCAGTTACGGTTATATAATCATTCAAAGTTGTTGTCCCAACACAACCGAATGCTGAAGTCATTGTAAGCGTTACATCATAATTACCGTTATTATTGTAAGTATGGCTCGGTGAAGTTTGAGATGATGTATTGTTCGCTCCAGATGCAAAATCTCCAAAAGTCCAAGAATAGGATGTTCCTCCAATTGAAGTATTTGTAAAGGAAACATTAGATGGAGCACAATTGGTTAATGGAGTAGCAGTAAATGAGGGGACTGGGGTAGGCTGTACAGTAATGGTTTGTGAGGTGCTACCTGAACATCCAGATGTCGTATTTTGGGAAGCTAATTGTATGGTATAAGTACCCGGTGCGGAAAAAGTTAATGACGGATTTTGAGATGAATTTGTCGTTCCATTCGAATAATCAAAGGTTGATGGTGAAATATTCCAATTCCAAGTATTAGCTCCCGCAGTTGAGTTGTCCAAAATATCAACTTGTTGATCTACACATACAACTGAAGGTAATGTCATTCCCGCTTGATAATTTGATACAACTAAAGGTTCAGTGATTGTTGCTGTACATTGAGAAGTTGTATTGGTAATTGTTAAAGTAACGTTATAAGTTCCAGCAGAGGTATAGGTTTGAGAAGGAGGATTTGCAGATGTAGATGTTTGATTATTACCAAAAGACCAGTTATATGAATAATTTGCACCACTACTACCCGTATTAGAAAAGCTAACAGTTAATGGAACAGTACAACCTAATCCATTAACGCTAAACGAGGCAGTTGGAGCCGGTTTCACAACAATATAAGAAGGTTTTAGCTCAAAATCGGCTTGTCCATTAGCATTAGTTACGGTTAGTGTAACGCTGTAAGTTCCTGGTGTGTTGTAAATATGAGTCGTATTTGGAATCGAATCACTATACCCATCTCCGAAATCCCATGAATATTGAGTAATTGCAGCACCACCATTTGTACTTGATGAATTTGTAAATGTTACAGGTTGACCTTGACATACACTTAATGGGGTAGCTGTAAAATTAGCTGTTGGTAATTGACTGAATACTATTTTATTAATTACTAAAAAAACAAAAAAGAGACTCAGATTTTTGTTTATGTGCATGTATTTTAAATTTTAAAGTTAGTAAATTTAATAAAAAGACGAGAAATAAAAAATATCGTTGCATAACTAGCATTCCAAGTAATTCAATAATTTTACTATCAAAAATCAACTAGTTTATGAAACTTTTATTGTGTGTTCTAACAATCCAGATTTTCTATACAGTAAACTTTGCTCAGAAGAAGAATAATAAATTGATTATTGGTGTTGTGGTAGATCAAATGTGTTACGATTATTTATACCGTTATCAAAATCGATTTGGAAAAGATGGGTTTAATAAGATTTTAAAACAAGGTGTAAATTGTAGGAATGTAAATTATAATTATGTTCCAACGTACACGGGGCCCGGTCATGCATCAATTTATACGGGATCAACACCAAGTGACCATGGAATTGTTGGTAATGAATGGTTTGACAGGAAGACAAATTCTGTGGTAAATTGTGTAACGGATAATTCATTTTTTGCAGTTGGAACTAACTCGTCAGAAGGACAACGATCCCCAAAAACACTCAAAACATATACAATAACAGATCAACTGAAATTGACCTATCCGAATTCTAAAGTAATTTCATTAAGTATTAAAGATCGTAGTGCGATATTGCCTGGTGGTCATTTAAGTGATGGATCTTATTGGTTTGATTATTCAACAGGAAAAATGATAACAAGCAATTATTATAAAAATGAATTACCTTTCTGGGTTGATAAATTTAATCAATTAAAGATTGCTGATGAATCATTGAAGTTAACGTGGAATACGCTTTACCCATTAGAGAGTTATGTGTTGAGTGAGAAAGATGATTCGCCACATGAAGTACTTTTGTCTAATAAATCCTCTGCAACATTTCCGTATGATTTGGCAAAAATGAATGAAAAAGCTACTAATTATTCATTGTTCACAATCACCCCTTTTGCGAATACTTTCTTAACTGATTTTGCGGTTGCTGCTGTTGAGAATGAAAACTTAGGAAAAGATAAACAAACGGATTTTTTATGCATCAGCTATTCAACTCCTGATATTGCTGGACATGCATTTGGGCCATATTCGGTAGAGATAGAAGACATGTACCTTCGATTAGATTTAGAGATTGCCAGATTGATTCAATATTTGGAGCAAAAATGTGGAAAAGATGGATTTACATTATTTTTAACTGCTGATCATGCTGTCGTTCCTGTTCCACAGTATTTAATGGATAAAAAACTACCCGGAGGATATTTGTTTTTAGATGATTATTTAAAGGAATTGAAAAAAGCAGTCAAAAATAAATTTGATCATGAACTCATTCTTGTTGAGGAAAATCAGAATATTTATTTGAATAGGAATCTTATTGATTCACTTCATTTACCCAAAAAAGCAATTGAAGAGTTTATTGCAAATGAAATTAGAGATTGGCAAGGTGTTAAAGCTGTGTTTACATCCGAAGAATTGGAATTAACTAATTCTAATAATAATTGGTTGCAAATGGTTTCTAAAGGATACCGATTTGATAGGAGCGGAGATATTGTTTTTATTTTGGAGCCAGGGTTTCTTTCAAAAAATGAAGATAAGCCTTCTGCTCACAAAGGAACTAGCCATGGCTCATCTTTCAATTACGATACGCATGTTCCATTACTTTGGTACGGTGGAGGAATTAAACACCAAGAAATTTACAGACCAATTGAGATTATTGATATTGCACCAACTCTTATTCATCTTCTAAATTTACAACGTTCCGGAGCAATGACAGGTGAACCAATTACAGAAATTTTCAATAAAAATTGAGTTACTAAAAAAAACGTGTTAGAAACTCTTTAAAACACACAAATTTTTCGTGATTCAATCTAGTAAATTCGTTTCATGGATTTACTTAAAAAATACGAATACATATTAATTTTCATAAAATTAGGCCTGGCAATCCCCGTTTGTTTACACTACGTTTCTATCGTTAATGAGTATGATTTAGTTCATGTGCCAACTTACATTTGGATACTCGTTTTGTTGTATACGGCAATTCAGTTTTTAAATAAACAAGTTCAGCCTCAAATACCCATTCATATTTCTGTGTTCTATTACATGGGGCTTTTGTCCATTGCTTTACCCGTGTTTTTGGTTGATCGTTTTGAGAAAGTAGATTGGTTGATTGTTTCAAAAGTTGGGTGTTGGTTTTTACTTATTTCCATTTTGTTGCAAATGAGGTCATTCATGAGTCAAAAAAATAATGTAAAATGAGAGTTCATTTTATTGCAATAGGAGGAAGTGCGATGCATAATTTGGCCATAGCGCTAAATCGTAAAGGTTATTTTGTTTCTGGTTCAGATGATGAAATTTTTGAGCCTTCAAGAAGTCGTTTACAAAAGGAAGGTATTTTGCCTGTTGAAATGGGATGGATTGAATCCAATATTACCTCTGACCTAGATGCTGTAATACTTGGTATGCATGCTCGTGAAGATAATCCGGAATTATTAAAGGCTAAAGAATTGAATTTGCCTATATTTTCATATCCCGAATATTTGTACGAACAATCAAAAGATAAAACGAGAGTAGTGATTGGTGGAAGTCATGGTAAGACAACAATTACATCTATGATTTTACATGCTTGCAAAGAACTAAATCAAGAAGTTGATTACATGGTTGGAGCTCAGTTGGAAGGTTACGATTGCATGGTGAAATTATCAGATAATGCCCAATTCATTATTTTAGAAGGGGATGAATATTTAAGCTCACCTATCGATCGAAGACCAAAATTTCATTTATACAAACCGCATGTCGCTTTGTTGAGTGGTATTGCTTGGGATCATATTAATGTTTTTCCAACATTTGACAATTATTTGTCCCAATTCGAGGTTTTTTGTCAATTAATTGAAGATAACGGATCTTTAGTTTATAATTCAACGGATGTTGAAATTCAAAAAATTGCGAACCAACAAGCTGGTAGAATTGATTTATTACCTTATAACACTCCAAATTACAAACCTACCTCTTCGGGTACATCATTAACTTGGAATGAAAAGAAGTATGACTTGAAAATTTTCGGCGAACATAATCTTCAAAATTTAATTGGAGCAATGTATGTTTGTCAAAAAATGGGGATTTCAAGTGACGATTTTTTGAGTTCAATGAACAACTTCACTGGTGCAGGAAAAAGGTTGCAAAAAGTTGTAGAAACCCCCAATTTCATAATGTTCAAAGATTTCGCTCATTCTCCTTCTAAATTAATGGCCACAACTAAGGCTGTGAAGGAGCAGTTTTCAAATAGACAAGTAATTGCATGTATGGAATTGCACACATTTTCATCATTAAAAAAAGAATTCTTACCTCACTATGAAAACTCTATGAAAGAGGCAGATTTGGCGCTTGTTTATTACAGTCCATCTGTTGTTGCTCATAAAAAGTTAGAACCAATTACCAAAGAGATAGTTTCAGAAGGTTTTGGTGGAGGTATTGAGGTTGCAAATGAAACATCTGAAGTAATAGATTTTATTAGAAAAAATGTCTCTACTGAATCTGTTCTACTCATGATGTCTTCTGGTACTTTTGACGGAATCGATTACGATAAATTGGGTGTTGAATTAATTAGTTTATTATCATGAAAAATTATTTAATCTTATTTTCTTTGGCTTTTATTGTTACGAATAGTTGTAAACAGGCTGAGACTTTGTCAAAGATTTCACTTCAACAAAGCATAGAAATTTCAGATGTACCGTATAAAACTTATTTGGACTCTTTAAAAGCTGATGGTGTTTTCCTTCTTCTTGATTTGAAAACGAATAAATTGATTGAATACAAAGGTTTATCCAAGGATACCATGTTGATTCCTGCTTCGACATTTAAAATCCCCAATAGTTTGATTGCTTTGGAATCTGGTATAGTAGAGAATGAACTGACACAATTCAAATGGGATGGTACTAATTATCAAAATGCATCCTGGAACAAAGATCAAAATTTAAAAGAGGCTTTCCAAAATTCAACGGTTTGGTATTTTCAGGAGTTAGCAAGGAGAATAGGCGTGAAGACGATGAAAAAATTTCTTTCTCAATTCAAATATGGCAATCAAAACACGAATGGAGGAATAGATAAATTCTGGCTCTCGGGTGAGATGAGAATTTCACCAATTCAGCAATTAGAATTTTTAAAGGATTTGTGGAACGAGGAATTGAAATTGTCAAAAAAAACTACAAAGGTGATGAAAAACATTTTTTTAGTTGAAAAAAATGGAAATGCAAAATTATACGCCAAAACGGGTTGGGGATTTACAGATGGTAATGACATTGGTTGGTATATGGGAGTTGTGGAGAACGATAATTCGACTTATTTGTTTGTTCACTCAATGGTCTCGAAAGATGCTAACTTGGCTTATTTCGGAGAGAGTAGGAAAGTGATTGCAAGAAAAATATTAGCTGATAGAGGTATTTATTGATTTAATTCTCAATAGTTAAGGTCATTAATTTTGCAGCTATTTATTTTCCATTCTTGAATGAATTTCCTTGATGAAAAGTACTTCTTTTTCTGGTGATATAAGTATTTCATCATATTTATTATAAAAAACAATAAGTCCATTCCAAGCAGTAGAAAATTTTATCCCAGCATAAAGTCCTTGTTGTCTTTCAATTTTTCTAATTTTAGAGTAGGGTATTTCTTTTTTGAAAATGAGACTTCTACAAATTAGTTTTTCTTGGTCTAAAATGAAATAAGTAGTTTTTAACAAAGAATAAAATAGTATTGCTAAAAGGACCAATACAATTGAAAATGGAATGAGTAGTGTGCAATCTTTTTCAACCAAAATTGAATATAAGGAAATTACAGCATACAAAAGGAATACGAAAAGAAAAATAACTAAAAAAGAATAATCCTTTTTAGAGTTAAATCTCACTACCAAGTAAACAAAGGTCTGTGTGACATTAATGCATTCACATCTTTCTTAACCGCTTCAATTTCAGTATCATTATCCTTATTCATCAAAGCTCGATCGATAAGAGATACGATTAACGGGATTTCATCGGATTTTATTCCTCTTGATGTGATTGCTGGGGTCCCAATTCGAATTCCCGAAGTTACAAACGGAGATTCAGTATCAAAAGGAACCATGTTTTTATTAACGGTAATATCTGCTTTCACAAGTGTGTTTTCAGCATCTTTCCCATTAATTCCCTTTGAGCGTAAATCAATCAACATGCTATGATTAGCAGTACCTCCTGAAACGATAGAATATCCCAACATCATAAATTCATGAGCCATGACTGAGGCATTTTCTTGAACATGGTTCATATAAGTTTTGTATTCGGGACTTAAAGCTTCCCCAAAAGCTACTGCCTTGGCAGCAATTACATGTTCTAATGGACCACCTTGAATTCCAGGGAATACGGCCGCATCTAAAAGTGCAGCCATTGATTTGAGGTTTCCATTGTTCCACTTTAAACCGAATGGATTGTCAAAATTATTACGCATCATAATAACACCGCCCCTAGGTCCCCGAAGAGTTTTGTGTGTTGTTGTCGTAACTATGTGGCAATGTTCAAGTGGGTCATGGAGTAATTTTGCCGCAATTAATCCAGCTGGATGAGAAATATCAGCCAAAACCAATGCTCCAACTTCATCTGCTACTTTTCGGATACGCGCATAATCCCAATCACGTGAATATGCAGAAGCTCCACATATTATCATTTTCGGTTTTTCTTTTTTAGCAGTTTCTTCTAAGACGTCATAATCAACTAATCCAGTTTCTTTGGAAACACCATAGAAGTATGGTTTGTATAATTTTCCTGAAAAATTTACGGGTGAGCCGTGTGTTAAATGTCCACCATGAGAAAGATCGAAGCCTAATATTTTATCTCCAGGTTGCAAACAGGCTAGAAAAACTGCGGCATTTGCTTGTGCACCGGAGTGTGGTTGCACATTTGCCCATGTGGCACCAAACAATTCGCACAATCGGTCAATTGCTAATTGTTCAACTTTATCAACCACTTCACATCCACCATAGTATCTTTTTCCTGGAAGTCCTTCCGCATATTTATTTGTTAAGACACTTCCCATGGCCTGCATGACTTCATCGCTTACAAAATTTTCGGAAGCAATCAATTCTATTCCATGCAATTGCCTGTTTTTTTCTTCTTGAATTAAATTAAATATTTCTTGATCTCTCATGCCTTTAAATGAATTAAATGGGGGTAATTTATAGAAAAAATTCTTTCCAATCCATCTTGGAGTTGGGTATCTGGTTTGTAGTTAGTTAGGCTTTTTAATTTTACAGAACTTCCAACTCGTCGTTCGACTTCATAATCATATCGTTTTTTAGGAGCCTCGATAAATGTGATTTCAGAATTGGAATTGGTTACTTTTTTGATAGAGTGAGCCAAATCTTCAATACACCATTCTTCTTCGTTTGCAATATTCACAATATGTGAACCAGGTGTATTCATTAATCTAACACAAGATTCAACAGTGTCGTCAATGTAAGTAAAGTCTCTGGTTTGTTTACCATTTCCAAATACTGTAATTGGATTATTGGCTAATGCTTGCTCAAAAAATAAGGGAACAACCATACGGTTATCTTGATTCCAGCCATAAACATTAAAAAATCTCAGCGACATTACGTTTAATCCCCTTTCTTCATAATGTGAAGCTAAATAAATTTCGTTGTATCGTTTGGCCATTGCATACGAAGTGCGAGGATCAACGAGTACTTCCTCGGTTAGCGCATTTTTTACTATCGCTGAGTGACTGTATATTCCACTTGTTGATGCATACATTAAATACTTGACATTATTGAGTTCGCAAGCTTCGACAACATTTCGAGTTCCAATTACCTCAACATCCATAGTCTCAACGGGATTATCTGCAACAATATCAACTCCCAAAACAGCGGCAAAATGAAAAATCAAATCACAACCTTTTGCAGCCTCGATAACCAATGTTCGATCTCGAACATCACCCTTTATGAAGTGAATTTTTTCAAAAGTGTCTTTATCTAATTTATTACCTCTTAAAAGTGAATCGAGCACAACAACATCATGCCCTTCATCTACCAATCGTTTTGATAAGTTACTGCCGATAAAACCGGCACCTCCTGTAATTAGTATTCTCATAATTAAATTTGTAGTATAGTAAATACAAATATCGCAAAAATTCAATCAATTCGTTTGATCGAATGAATATTCTGGTAGTTTAACCGAATATTTATAAATAATATCCGTTGTTTATTTCTAAATCCTAATTTGGTTTATTTAAAGGTGTAATGAATTTCAACAGATCTTTACTTTTTAACTAAATAGTGTTTGATTACTAAAAATCAACTAATAATTAATAAGAAATGTCGTTATTATTTGTTAGAAATAGAAATGAGCCGATTTCTTCGGCTCATTTCTACATTAATTGATACTTTAGTTTAGATAGACTTGTTTATCTTTCGGATGTTTAACTTTATATCCAAAGTCGAGTACTTTAGAGTCTTTCGATTTTAAATCGAAGCGCCACTCAACAATTCCCGAACGCTCTTCCAACGTTCCTCCCGAGAGATTCATTGCCTCTATTGTAATTTCCCCATTTTGTGTGATTGGAATTTGATCCAAAACAACTATTTCAATTGGAGTTGCTTTTAAGTTTTTCACTTCAATTGTATATTTCATGGTTCGTTCCATTTTGTCGTTTAAAATTTTATCTTTCGATTCTTTTTTCAATAAAGTTCTCTTAGTAACAATATTTGGATCTTTACCAAGGCTTAGGGAAAGAGTATCATCAATTGTTGTAGGATCGATATAAGTTTCTCCAACGTAAGAACCATCTGTAAAAATATTTGCTTTAGCAGGAACCAAACCTAACTCATCTAATTTGGATAATTCAGCGACTAAATAAACCGAATGATCTAATTTTGGAACGGTGAAATATTTGAATTTAACGTCTAAATCTGTATTTTTTATCAATACCATGTGTTGTTCATTATTTGAAGGAATCGTGTAGGGGATATCGATTTTAAATTCAGCAGAGGTTAAATTTCGAACGACAGTTGTAAAGTCAGCCGAAGTTACAGCATCTTTCTCTTCTAATGAATATCCATTGGTCGTGATAGAATTTGAATAAGAGATAACTTCCATTTCTTTCTTCATCATTGCTGGTGCATTAGCATCATTATAGTTGATATTTTGATTTCGATAAGCATAATAATCAATATACCATGGGTGCAGAGTTGGTTTTGTTTTATTTTGATATGGATTATTAGTTGATATAGTCAATTTAACGTCTTTCCATTCTAAACCTGTATTTTGATAAACTTGTGCTTTGTAATTCAAATTCATTTTGTTTGTACCTATATCTGTTCTCAGGTCATAAAGTGGAACCCAACCTGCATTTGAAACCAAGTAAGAAAGATTAATTTTTCCGGTAACATTTTCTTTTGTTGTTAGTGTAACAATAACTCGGTGAATTGGAGCATATTTGTTTGGGTCTTCGCCATTATTACGGTCGTAATTTCTTAATTTGGACAGACGATCTTCCATTTGAGTTTTTTTGGTCTGTTTTTCAAACATTTTTTTGTTCAGGGCAAGTAATTTTTTATTGATTTCATTCATTTTAAGGGTGTAGAAATCAACTGTTTGTTTCAAAAGATTGATCGAATCATTCACTTTTCCTTGACCTTTTACTGCGCCATTAATTGCAATAATGTTTTTTGTAGCATTTAAAACAGCAATTTCATCTGTCAACTCCTGAATATCATAACCCATCATGCGCAAAGAATCTTCTAAAGCTATAATTTCTCGTTTCGTCTTTGCTGAAACCGCATCGGGTAGTAAATTCTCTGGTTGAGGATAAAAAATAGAATGTTTACTGTCCAGAATAATTACATTTCCCGTTGCCTTTACTTGAATACTGTTTTTATCAATGAATGGGCTAATTCCCTCAATAATTACTTCTGTATTTCCTGGAGAAATTGTGTAACTTGCTTTGTGATAGAGCTGAGCTCCTTGCGCAAAAATGGTTACGTCACTTACTGTAGATTTTACGATTGTTTTATCGGTTGCTAATACTTGCCATGAAGCTATGCAAGATAAAACTAAGAGAAACTTTTTCATAATATTTAGATTTGGTTAATAATGCTTTACAAGCTCAAAACGAAAGTGCTTACAACCAAATTCAATAAACGTTCAAAATAAAATTGAAATAATTAATCTTGAGAACAAAGAAACTCTATTACTTCTGCAGCTCCTATTAAGCCAAATAATGCGGGCATGTAGCTGATAGTGCCATAATACGACTTTTTGAAATTTAAACCATTCGTCATTTTCAATGAATTTTTGTCTTGAATTTCAGATGAAAAAACCGCTTTAATGCCTCGAAAAGAAATTTCCTTTCGTTTCATTCTTTTTTTGATGTGTGCACCTAATTTGCAATTATTTACATTTTCTAAATTGGAAACTTTTACTTTGCTGGGGTCCTTTTTGCCACCTGCACCGAGATGTGTAATTATTTTGATTTTCAATCTTTTGCATGCGATAATCCACTCAAGCTTAGGAGAGACGGAGTCAATGCAATCCATGACGTAATCAGGTTTATATTCATCCAGGATTTGCCATACGCGTTCGGGCAAAACAAACTCGTTTATTGCATTCAATTGAATTTCTGGGTTGATATCCATGATTCTATCTGCTAAAACCGTGGTTTTACTCTTTCCAATTGTAGTATCCAAAGCGGTTAGTTGTCTGTTTTTATTGGTTGGATCAAAAACATCTCCATCAATGATTGTCATTTTTCCTACGCCGGCTCTTGCAATGAATTCTGCTGCAAATGAACCTATTCCACCTAATCCAACAATTAAAACGTGTGATTTTTTGAGTTTATCAATTTTTTCTTTTCCGATTAATAATTCGGAACGTTCCAACCAATCAATCATTTCCTAAAAATATATTCAAAATTAGCCATTTGTTCTTTTTGAAGTTGTTCAATTTTTCGATTTTTTAAACCTGCAACTTTACTATAAATTACTTGAATAGTAAATGTTGATGTATCAGTTTCTAATAAAAATTGATGTGATTCTAACTTTTTTAGCTCATGTTGTAGTGAATGGTTGTGCAGTATCGTTTCTCCAAAACTAGGGATAATGCCATTTTCAATTGTCAGATGGAGTAGATTAAATTTATTGAATCCATGCCAAATCCATGGTTGACTTGGATTGAGCTCTTTTTTTAGTTGAAATAACTCATTACTTGCCTTAACACAATGAATGATAATCGGCTTTTTAAATTTTTCAGAAAGCTCAATTTGCTCTCTAAAAACCTTAAGTTGGACGTTGAAATCGATTTTACAAAGTTTATCTAATCCTGATTCTCCAAGTGCAAGACATTTTGGGTGTGTTAAATCTTTTTCTAGTGATTTAAGTTGCTCCTGATAATTAGATTCAATATACCATGGATGAATTCCTCGTGAGTGATAGTGATTGATGTTAGAAAATGCATTTATAATGGAGTAGGGGTTTGCAGTCCGAAAATGTGTATGAAAGTCAGGAAACATTTAAAAGTTTGATTCTTTTAGAATTGCCTTTTGAATTTCGAGCTTTTCAGTTTTTGTGGCAGGTGTTGGTTGGCGTTCTTGATTCATAAAGGTATAAATCGGTTGAAATTGTATGATTTTACCCTTGTAAAAATAACATTCCAGGAAAAATGCTTGACGTACACCCAATCGATGAATCTGGTCAAACATAAAATTTCCCAAACCATAAAAAATAGTCTTGCCTTTATACATTGCAATTTCTTGTGCTTGATGTGCTTGTGAGCCAATCACCACATCAGCACCAAAATCGATTAGTTTTTGACAGATTTTCTTCTGATTGGTCGTAGGAGAATAGGAATCAACCTCGCCATACTGAACACAGGCAAGGATGTAATCTACTTTGGCTTGATTTTTTAGTGAATCAATTAGTCTTTTAGCTTTCACTTCTGAATATCTATTCGAACCCATTTTGGTATCGGCACATTCACTGCATGGACATAATTCATTGAAGCCAATCCAAGCAATTTTATGTTTGTCTTTTAATTCACGTATAAGTGGTTTGTTCGCCTCCGATGGTGAAGCCCCACCTCCAAAATAATTCATGCCATTTTCCTTATACCATTTCAACGATTTCATATAAGGTTCTTCTCCCACATCTAGGTTGTGGTTTCCAGTAAGTTCAACGATATCAACACCTAATTTATTGAAGATTTCAAAATGTTTTTTTTTGGTTGCAAATCTCATTTTCATGCTTTCATAGAAACAAGTGTCTTGGTAGCTCACCTCATTACTAATGTGAACAATTTCAGGATTTTTGAAGTAAGAAAGTATATTCTGCAAATAGAAATCTATACCTTTAGTATCCAAAGTTCTACCGCTTCCGCGCGTCAAAGCGGTTACCCCAGTATGGGTGTAACTGGTTATTTCTTTTTCAAATGAAAAATCACCTTTGTCATATTTAATCCATAATGGGTATGATTTTGGAGTTTTAAAAAAATTAGTATTATTCAAATTCACACATAAAAACCGTTGGTCAACTGAGTCTAAAGTTGTGATAATCAAATCGTTTGAACTCTTAAAATTGAATTTATTTAAATTGATTGTTTTTGGTTCTCCGGTTAACTTGAGTCGTTCCTTAACGGAACTTTTAATGTCATTCGTGCAAACAATTTTACCATTTTCTAACCCAATCTTTAAACTATCCAATGAAATAGTTTCTGAAAGATTTAAATAGGAACCCATTAAGAGTAAAGGAATACTATCATTAATTTGATTTTTTCCATTCCGACTTTCCTTGTCTGTTTTCGATTGATTACTAAGGGAAATAATTCCTGAAATAGTAACGATGATACCAACTAAAACTCCCGAAACAATGAGAAATTTCTTCATAAAAAGAATTTGAAATCCTTTTTACGCGTTTAAAGTTTTAATGTTTCTCCCAAATCTGAATTAGTTCAATCATTGTGTCAACCGCTTTTTGCATGTCTTGAATGGATACATATTCATGTTTAGAATGTATGGCCATTTCTCCAGTAAATAGATTTGGACAAGGAAGGCCCATAAACGAAAGTCGGGACCCATCGGTTCCACCACGAATGATCATTTTTTTGGCTTTAATACCTGCTTTTTCAATGGCTTGAACAGCATACTTTGTTACAAAAGGATATTTGTCCAAAACTTCCTTCATGTTTCGATATTGTTCAACCACACTTGATTCAAAACTTGAACCTGGAAATGCTTGAATTGCTTGTTGAGCGTATTCTTTCAAACGATTTTCATATTCCGCCAGCTTTGAAGTGTCATGATCTCGAATGATAAAGGAAACCGTTGCTGTTTCCAATCCTCCACTGATAGAAGTTGGGTGTACAAATCCTTCTCGATCTCTCGTTGTTTCAGGTGACCAGCTGTCTTTTGGAAGTAAATCTACGAAGTGTGAAGCCACTTTGATTGCATGAACCATTTTTCCTTTTGCATAACCTGGGTGAGCGCTTATTCCATGAAATGTAAAAGTCATTGCATCAGCTGAAAAAGTTTCATCTTCAATTGATCCAAGCGGTCCACCATCTAAAGTGTAGCCAAAATCAGCATTAACTTTTGCCATATCTACTTTGTCAACACCGCGACCTATTTCTTCGTCAGGAGTGAATAATATACTGATTTTACCATGTGGAATCTGAGGGTTTTGCATGATGAATTGAGCGAAATCCATGATAATGGCAACACCAGCTTTATCATCACCACCTAATAACGTTTTTCCACTCGCAGTAATGATGTCATCTCCTATTTTTTCTAACAAATACGGATATTTTTCAGTCGTAATAATCTGATTTGTGTCATCTGGCAATGTGATTGGTTGACCTAGATATTTCTCGTGAACGAGAGGCTTCACATCCTTTCCACTGCAATCGGGAGCAGTATCTACATGTGAGCAAAAACAAACAGTTGGAGTATTTTCACGGTTCGAATTAGAGGGAATAGAGGCATATACATACCCAAATTCATCCATTTCTGCATTGGAAATCCCAATTTCTTTTAATTCATTTACCAAAATCTGGGATAAATCTCTTTGCTTCATGCTAGAAGGCGTTGATTCCGAATTTGGATCAGCCTCTGTGTCAATTTGAACGTAACGGATTAATCGCTCTCGAACTGAATAATTGTAATTAACATGTTTCATTTTATCCGTGTATTGTTTCTGATTTTCCGTATTTTTCCATCAATTGAGCCTCAAATTCAAGGAATTCTTTCCAGCATTTATCAACATCAATTCCATTACCATATTTCCGAGCAAACCCAAGAAAAGTAGTATAATGTCTTGCTTCACTTTCCATGAGTGATCGGTAAAATGTAGTCAAATCTTCGTCTTTTAGCTCTTCAGAAAGAATTTTGAATCGCTCGCAGCTCCTAGCTTCTATCATAGCTGCAAACAGCATTTTATTAACGAACATGCCTTCAGGTGTACTATTTGTTTTGTTCCTTCTTAAAAATTCACCTAAATCATTTACGTAGGGATCCTTGCGTTCAAAACCAAGTTTTAATCCGCGATCTAGTAATTTTTGATGTACCATGTTGAAATGTTCTAATTCTTCATGGCAAATTTCTGTCATGGCCTGCACTAAATCAGAATATTGAGGATATTGAACGATTATCGAAATGGCATTACTAGCTGCCTTTTGTTCGCAAAAAGCATGATCTACCAATATTTCCTCGATGTTTTTTTCAACTATATTCACCCATCTTGGATCCGTAGTCATTTTTAATCCCAACATGGCTTATTGATTAAATTGTTTTAACAAATTACTCCATGATAATTCCGATTGGAGGCCTGTATGCATATTTTTTAAAAGAACTGTTTGATTTTTCAGCTCATTTTCACCTAATAAAGCGACAAACTGAGCTCGGGTGTCATTGGCATATTTCATTTGTTTTTGAATCTTGGATGATTCCGGGTATAATTCTGACGAAGTACCGTTTTTTCGAAGTTTTGAGACTAATGAATAAGCTGCTTTTGATTCTTCTTTTCCAAAGTTGACGAACATAACTTGAATTCCTTTTTCAAGATCTTCCGGAAATAAATTCAAAGAAGTTAGAACATCATAAATTCTATCAGCACCAAATGAAATCCCTACACCGGATAAGCCTTTTAAACCAAACAAACCAGTCAAGTCATCATAACGACCACCACCACAAATGCTTCCCATTTGAACATCATGCGCTTTCACTTCAAAAATGGCCCCTGTGTAGTAATTTAGTCCTCTAGCCAAGGTGATATTTAACTCTAATATGCCTTTTTCTAACCCTATTTCTTGCACTGAATTTAAAACAGTTTCGATCTCTTCAATTCCTTTTAGTCCAATCTCACTTTCAGATAAATAATCTTTTAAAAATTTGATTTTTAAATTATTATCTCCTTTTAATTGAAATAAAGGTTTAATTAAATTTATCGCTTGTGCTGAAATATTTCTATTTTCTAATTCTTGAATAACACCATCTTCACCAATTTTATCTAATTTATCAATAGCAACCGTAATATCGACAATTTTATCGGACTCACCGCAAATTTCAGCAATCCCAGAAAGGATTTTTCTATTATTAATTTGAATGGTGAAACCGGGTAATTTTAGTTTGGAAAGAACTTCGTCAAAAATAAAGACCAAATCAATTTCATGCAGTAATGAATCACTTCCAACTACATCTGCATCGCATTGAAAAAATTCTTGATAACGACCATGTTGTGGTCTATCTGCACGCCAAACGGGTTGAATTTGATAGCGTTTAAAGGGAAAGGTAAGTTCGTGCTGATGTTGTACAACAAACCGAGCAAATGGCACAGTCAAATCATAACGCAACGCTTTTTCTGCTAAAGAATTCGCGAATTTCGGTAAATTGTCAGAGGCCAAAGCCTCAAGATCTGCTTTACGAACTTTTTCTCCACTATTTAAAATACGAAATATCAAACGGTCACCTTCTTCCCCGTATTTTCCTAAAAGTGTAGATGATAATTCGAACGATGGAGTTTCAATAGGTGAAAATCCATACTTTTCAAAAACCAAACGCATGGTTGAAAAGATGTAATTGCGTTTGGCTACATCAGCTGGTAAAAAATCGCGTGTTCCTTTCGGTATAGATGGTTTTTGTGCCATTACAAGTTGTTTTTTGATAATACATACGTTATTCCATCTGCAAGACCTATTTTGGGTACATAAATGGAATCTGTTTTAAGTAAGGTAAGTATAAATAAGTAGATTCTCAATGCAGGAACAATCACATCGGCTCGATCGATTTTTAGTCCGAATTTTTGCATTCTTTCATCAATAGTTAGCGATTCAAGTTTAGAGAATAAATTTTTTAGATGTTGTAATGAAATAGATTCATTGTCATCTAAGTCTAATATTTTATGGGCCTTGTTGATATTACCTCCGGTACCAAAGACATTCAATTCGGATTTAAAACCTATTACATCCTGTATCCAAGTTTCTAACTCCAACCAAATATCTTTAGACTCCTTCTTTTTTAATAACCGAATGGTTCCTAAATTAAACGATTTCGAATCTATTCGAATTCCATTCTCATACAAACTTATTTCAGTACTTCCACCACCAACATCAACAACCACAAAAGGAATTTCCTTATCAAAATTCAGTGTGTTAAATCCTTCTAAAATGAAATTTGCCTCGTCTTTTCCTGAAATCACCTCAAGATTAATGTTCGATTTTAAATCAATTTGTTTAATAATATCCCTTGAATTTTCGGCATCTCTCATGGCTGACGTCGCAACTGCCTTTATTTTATCTACTTCAAATGCGGAGCAAATCAATTGAAAGGCATGAATGGTTTGAATTAGCTGGGTGGCTTTTTTATGGGTTATGAGGCCATTTTCAAAAACATCATCACCAAGTCTCAGGGGTATGCGCGTGTTGTAAATTTTAGAAATTCGTTTTGAATTCACTTCACTTATTTGCAATCTTCCAGCGTTAGTGCCAATGTCAATAATTCCAACCTTCATCTTTATTTTAAATTAAGATCGTAGGGTAAGCGCATTTGAATTCCAGCCCAGGTTTCTATTTTCTTTAACTTCTGATAGCTTTCAATTAGTTCGTTTGGAATACTATTCATGCTACTTCTAGTATCTTGATCTTCATCATTAAACATGTCCAATAATTCAATCAATTCATTTTCACTATTGGCAGGCATGTATTCTATTTTAGGTTCTTTAATGTTAGCAAGTTTTGCAGCGTAGGCAATTGCGGCATTTAGCCCGCCGATTTCATCTACTAATCCGATTTTCTGTGCATCTCTTCCAGTCCAAACTCTTCCTCTTGCGATTACATTAGCCTGATCAGTCGTCATTTTTCGTCCTTCAGATACACGTTTGAGGAATAACGCATATATCTCATCTATTTCTCCTTGAACTGATGCTAGTTCAGATGGGGTTAATTTGCGATTCAGACTCATTGGTGCATGAGCATTGGTTGAAGCCCGATCAAAGGTGATTCCGAGATAGTTTTCCAACATTTTTCCGGTGTAAGGAATCATTCCGAAAACACCAATTGAACCAGTTACGGTTGTTGGTTCAGCAAAAATTCGTGTCGCGGGAGCTGCAATGTAATATCCACCAGATGCGGCTAAATCCCCCATGGAAACAATGACTTTTTTCTTTTTATTCGTTAATTCAACTTCCCTCCATATTTCTTCGCTTGCCAGAGCACTTCCTCCTGGACTGTTGATTCTAAAAACAACTGTTTTAACTGATTCTTTTTCTCTTGCTTCTTTAAACAGTTTACAAATTTTATTAGAAGCGACACCATCTCCGTTTTTAGAAACCTCTCCTTCTGCAACGATGACTGCAATATTTGGATCTTCAACAGCAGTTAGTGATTGATCTTCAATGAATTGATTTCGAACGTATTTTTCAAAACTGTAAAGATTAAGGTCGCTCGTTTTTTTGCAATTCACTTTTTTACAGAGAATATCCATGATTTCATCTCTGTATTTCAAACCATCTAACAACTTGTATTTCAAAGCGTCATCTGTGCGTTTAATTAAGAGTGAATCGGCAATAAGATTTAATTCTTGTTTGGAAACTTTGCGATCAGAAGCGATGTCAGCACTAATATCATCCCACATGCTATTTAGATACCTTTCAACTTGCAAACGGCTCGAGTCACTCATACCGGTTAGAAAAAAAGGCTCCACCGCACTTTTGAAATCATTGTTTTTACCTCGTATTATTTCTACCTCAACGTTTAATTTGTCGAGAGCATTTTTGAAATAGGTCATTTCTGCTCCAAGCCCCATAAATTCCATTGTGGATGTTGGAAAACCATAATTCGTATTGGCAGCTGAACTCAGGAAATACTCTTTTTGTGATATCAATTCTCCCGAATTGTAGGCAATGACAAATTTTCCAGATTTTTCAAATTCATTGATAGCATCACGAATTTCTTTTGCTGTCGAATATCCACAATTTAATTCATCCAACTCAATGTAAATTCCCTTGATGTTGTCATCTTTTTTTGCTTTTTCAATTCCAACTAGAATATCGCGTAATCCGATGGTGCTTGATACATTGAAACTTGTAGGGTTTAAATCAGCCGCATCTTTTTCAGCAATTGCACCTTTCAATGTTAGATGAAGAATGGAATTATCTTTTACCAATCCATCTTCTTCACCACTTATGGCTAGGATTAATCCTCCCCAAAAAACTATGGTTACAATCCATCCAATTATTGAAGTAATAACTATTGCTGTAAGCGTTGGCCAAAATATTCGCCAAAAACCAATTCTTACTTTTTGTTCTTGATTCTCCATAATTTCTTATTTTACATTTTTCATTTCGCCATTTTCGACTTCATTCAACAAATTCATTATAAACCGCTCAATCGGCTCAAATACTCTCCGTTATCACTTCTCCATTCTCCATTTCGCCATTTTCGACTCCGCTCAATCGGCTCAAATACTCTCCGTTATCAATTCTCCATTCTCCATTCTCCATTTTCGACTCCGCTCAATCGGCTCAAATACTCTCCGTTATCACTTCTCCATTTCGCCATTTTCGACTCCGCTCAATCGGCTCAAATACTCTCCGTTTTCAATTCTCAATTCTCCATTCTACACACCGAGCTATGTCGAGGTGTCCATTCTTCATTCTCAATTTTACATTCCCAAAACAAATTCCCTGGCTTTTTCTATTTTCGGTTGCATAAATTCGTCTTTCTCAATAAATGATATTTCATTTCTGAATTTAGTCATTAATTTCTCATTTTTCGAACTAGATTTTAATGGTCTACGAAATTCAAGTGCCTGAGCAGCTGTAAACAGTTCGATTCCCTGAATAGTAAAACAATTATCGATAATCCGCATAAATTTTGTCGCTGCATTTGCCCCCATACTTACGTGATCTTCTTGTCCATTACTTGAATCAATTGTATCCACAGATGCCGGAGTACAAAGTTGCTTGTTCTGACTAACGATCGAAGCACAAGTATATTGAACAATCATAAAACCAGAATTCAAACCCGGTTGAGCAACCAAAAACGGTGGTAAGTTTCTAGTTCCGGAAATCAGTTTGTAAACACGACGTTCTGAAATACTACCCATTTCTGCCATTGCGATAGAAAGAAAATCCAAAGTAAGCGCTAGGGGTTGACCGTGGAAATTTCCTCCGGAAACAATTAGATCTTCATCTGGAAAAATAGTAGGATTGTCTGTAACCGCGTTTATTTCATTCTCAAAAACTGTTTTCGCATATTGTAAGGCGTCCAAGCTCGCACCATGAACTTGAGGAATACATCGGAAAGAATAAGGGTCTTGTACGTGCTTTTTAGGTTGGTGTCCGATTTCACTATCCTGGGAAATCGTACGAATTTGTTCCGCAGTTGTTTTTTGTCCTTGGTGATTTCGAATGTTTTGAAGAGACTCACCAAAAGGTTCTGTGCGCCCATCAAAAGCATCCAAAGAAATAGACGAAACCTGAATCCAGTTATTCCACAATTGATTCGATTTTATCCAACCAACACACGCATGTGCGCTCATGAATTGAGTACCATTTAACAAGGCTAATCCTTCTTTTGCATCTAATTCAAGTGGTGAAAGATTGAAAAATTTCAAGACGTTCCTGCTAGGAAGAATTTCATTTTTGTAAAATACCGTTCCTTCACCAATTAACGGCAATGAAAGATGGGCTAGGGGAGCGAGATCTCCTGAAGCACCTAAACTACCTTGTTCATAAACAATTGGTAGTATGTCTTCATTGAAGAAAAAAATCAGTCGTTCTATTGTTTCCAATTTTACTCCTGAATGTCCTTTAGAGAGTCCAATTACTTTCAGTAAAAGCATACATCTAGCAATCTCAAAATCAATTGTTTTACCTGTTCCACATGCATGTGAAAGTACCAGATTTCTTTGAAGTTGACACAGGTCCTCTTTTGAAATCACCGTATCACACAAGGAGCCGAAACCCGTATTTATCCCATAAAATAATTGGTCAGATTGTTCAATTTTTGAATCAAGAAAATTTCTACATTTTATGATTTCCTTCGTTGCGCGTTCGCCTAATTCAATTTGTTGTTTATTCTTTAGAATTGACTCAACATCGGAAAGAGTTAGCCACTGATTGTCTATGATAAATTTACTCATGCGATGCGATCAAAATTGAGAGGCAAATATAATGTTTAGGAATGAATTTTTTGTCGTGTTTTTTGAAGTGTTGGAATTATTCAAATTAAACCTTCGATAAGGTAAAATTCAATTTTAGATTCTCAAATAATCCAAAATGAGTTGTAAACGATTTGAAATATTCGTTGGTAAGAGAATTAATTTGGATTCACGTTTAATCAGTCTATTTCAATAAGTTCATAAAATTTACTATAACTTTGTAAGATGAATCTCACACTGTAAAATAATAATATGCACAAAAGGGTTTTATTTTTTTTCTTGTTACTTTCATCTGTTTCTCTTGCTCAATCCAAGAAAAAACAAATTATAGCTTTGAATTATAGGTTGGATAGTTTGAGCCTAGTATTGTCCACAGAACGAAGTAAGAACTATGAAAAGATTAATTCACTCAACAATACGCTAACAAGTTTGCAGTCTCAAAACGGATCATTATTTACCAAAGTCGATAATTTAAACAAGGAGTTGAGCGAAGCAAATAAAGAAATCTCGTGGAAAAATTCGCAATTGCAATCTACCCAAAATGAAATAAATGAAATGCAACGTCAGAATATTTTGCAGCAAGAAGAAATTGAAAATTTGCGCGCTGAGATTCAATCGTTGAAAGATTTATCTAATCAAAGTGATGATTTTCAAACAATGAATCAGGATGAAAATCAAGATACTAGAATTGTTGAGTTTGATTCTCGATTTAGTTCAGATCCAGATGGAACGGAAATGTTTTACTCCTACAATCAAGATGAAGAAGAAAAGTTTATCGAAATCTTGAATGCTGCCAGAATTAAGAAAAATATGGTTCCATTGGAATTGGATTATGATTTGACTCGAGCAGCTAGGTATCATGCTTATGATATGGCGAATGAAGATTATTTTAGCCATAAAACAGAAAATAGGGTAAATGGCAATCTCATTGAAACGCTTAAGCCATTTGATAGAATCAAACTATTTTATTCGGGAGGTGCAAATACAGAAAATATCTATATGGGCTCTGAATTGGCTGAGGATGCTTATGAGAGTTGGTATAATAGTCCGGGACATTACAAAAATATGTTCAATGCAAATACGAATAAGGTAGGAATTGGTCTTGCCAAAAGTCCATCTGGTGAATCGGGTTTCTATTGGGTTTTCTGTAGTGCCTATGAGTAGTAGCGAGAGTGATAAATAAATTTTTATTCAATTATAAACATGTTCTAAAATGAAAAATCTCTTGATTATTATTTTTTTGGTGTATTCGTCATGTTATGCCCAATTGTTTTCTTGGAACAAAGAGAATTTTAAACAAATTGATTCTAAAACCGCTTCCGGAAATTACATTTGGTTGGAAGGAAACGGGGCATTTCGATTCGAAGAAGATACCATAATTTTCTTGGAAAACGATGAAGTTGAAGTGATTTTGAACGATTTGAACGGAAGAGGTGGTATGCAGGTGAAGCTGGCCGAAAAAGCAAGTTATTGGAAATATCAGAAAGACATAAATTGGAACTATATGTCCGCCGGTACTTGGAATGTGAAACCGACAAAAAAAATATACCGTAATAAGAAATACCGAAAATCAACTTCAGGTAATGCAAAAACACCAAATAATGCTGATAAAACACCAAAAAAAGAGGTTAATAAATCAAAGCAGTATAATAGATATAAATCTGTTAAAATTGGCACTCAGATTTGGATGGTTGAAAATTCGAATGTAGACAAATTTCGAAATGGCGACCCAATTCCTGAGGTAAAATCAGCTGAAGAATGGAGAAAAGCTGGCGAACAAGGTAAACCTGCTTGTTATTATGATACCACAGATTCGAAAAATCTAAAATTATTTGGTAGAGTCTATAATTACTATGCATTACAGGACCCTAGAGGATTGGCTCCTGAAGGATGGCATATTGCATCTTCTTCTGAATGGGAAATATTAATTAATTACGCAGGTGGAAAAGAGGTGGCAGGTAAGAAGTTAAAATCAAGAAAATATTGGGCTGAAGCTCTTGATCAACAAGAAATTAACGGTGAATTGGTTTTAAAAAATATTTCTGGAAATGGAACGGATGATTTTGGTTTTTATGGTTTACCGGGTGGTTTCAGAGACAGTTATGGGTACTTTAATTATTGTGGAAGTGGAGAATTATGGGATGGACCATGTGGTATTGGTTATGAAAGTACGTGGTGGACATCAACCCCAATAAAAAAAATTAGTCTGTCTAATGGTTATAATGAATGTGTAATTTATGAATCGGAAAATGGGATGGATGGTCATTTTATTCGCTTTATAAAAGACTAATTCTAAAGTTGTTTTTGCTAAAATTAGCTTAAAATATTATCTTAATGTTCTGTATTAATACAATTAATAAACTATCTATGACAAAGTACCTTGTATTTCTGTTTTTAATTTCAAGTGGCATTTTATTTTCTCAAAAAGCACCTTTTGTATCTGTTAAAATTGGCAAGCAAACATGGATGTCAGCGAACCTAAATGTTGATAAATTTCGAAATGGCGATGTTATACCTGAAGCAAAATCTATTGTAGAATGGGAGATGGCTGGTGAAGAAGGAAGGCCTGTTTGGTGTTATTATGAAAATAAGAAAAAGAATGGTAAAAAATATGGAAAACTATATAACTTTTACGCTGTAAATGATCCACGTGGTCTTGCTCCAGAAGGGTGGCATGTGCCATCTGAATCAGAATGGGTAGAACTTGAAAATTATTCAGGTGGATATGAAGTAGCTGCTAAAAAGTTGAAAAGTAAAAGTGGTTGGTATGAAAAGGGAAATGGAACAGATGATTATGGTTTTTCAGCTTTTCCAGGAGGTTATAGGCAAGAAGGGACCTTTCAAAAATTGACAGAAAATGGTATTTGGTGGAGTAAGGAAGATAATGCAACCTACTTTTTTATTCATTATGGTGGTGATAACATTGGTCAAGGTGGGGATGAAAGTAAACAAGATGGTTTTTCCATTCGTTGTATAAAAAATTAATTTTTCAACTACATATTCATCTAAATTTATTAGTCAAACAGAGTAATAAACGAGTAATACAAATTAATTGTGAAAACAGTAAAAAACTTATCTTTTTTAAATTAAATTTAAATTCAATCAATTTTGTTTACTAATATTGCATAATAATATTTTCTTTATGATTAATTTAAAATTCTCATTTTTTACAGTCTTATTGACTATTCAATCTTTTTATTTCGCTCAAAGATGGCCCACCATGGATCAGGCATCAATTATTTGGGGTTCAGATGGTTGTACTATTAATAGTTTTGAGATTATTGTGACGAACAACAGTCAATATTCGATTAAAAAAATAAAATATAAATTTTGGATTTGGGATGAGGTTAAACAAAAATATCATTATAATAGCGTTATAACATCATCCATTAATTTGGGGCCCTACGAAATGAGCTCTTTACCTATTAATGTACCAAAGAAACGTTATTTATATCGTTACAAAAACACTGATGACATGTCTTGGGATAAAGAAATAATTGATGTTGAGTTTTATAAAACTCCAGAGCAGATTAGGGATGAAAAAATAGAAGAGGAGAGGCAGAAACAAGAGCAAATAAGATTAGCTAAAGAATCTGAGGAAAGAGAAAGAATAAAACAAGAACAGCTTGTTAAAGATAAAAAACGTGATCAACTATATTTGGAAGGTTTAAATTTGTTTAAAAAAAATAATTTAAAAGAAGCAATTGTATTTTTTAATGCAGCACTAAATATAGATTCAACCCATTTATTATCATTGAAATACAAAAATGAAATAAATAATTTTTTTGAAATTAGGAACGGAAATGGTTTTAAGTACAGAAATGAGAATTCTAATGAATTTAATTGGTTAATCTTAGAAACCAAAAAACTCATAAACGAACAAATTGATAAAAGTCCTAGTGGTGAAATTATTTTAAGCATTAATATTTCTTTTGATACTTTGGGTAATAATATTTCAACTGTCGAAAGTAAAATGAATAATGAATTAATTATTAATATTAAAAATCTTATTTCGAAAGAAGACTTTAAACCTTCAAGAAAATATGAATGTTTTATAAAAAGTACTGATAATTTGAATATTTCTGTTAAATGGAATTCATCAATTGAATATGTTGTTTCGAATGGTAGAGGTATAAACGGATTAGATACTTTTTTTAAACAGCAACCTCAAGATTTCAAGGATTTTATTACAAAGTTGGATTACAAGTTCGGTAATTTCACATTTGAAGTAAAAAATAAGGTTTTAAAAATTGATGAGATAGAATATAATAATCAAAATATTTCATTGATAAAATATCGGTTAAATGCTGGACCTAAGTATGCATTATATTCTTTACTTTTACCTGGCCTAGGTTCATCGAAAGTTTCAAGTGGACAAAGAGGTTATTTAGATGGCTTGGTTTATTTGGCTTCGTTAACCTCATCTGGTATTTTCAAACTATTGGAAAAATCTAAATATTCAGATTATCAAAATTCAATAAATCCAACAGTTATTGAGGAGTCATATTCAGCAGCTAATTCAAATCGAAAATTATTTTTGATCTCCTTGGGATTAGCAGGAGTTATGTATGTTTATGATTTTTCTTGGGCATTAGCTAATGGTTTTGGAAATATAAAAAAATCTTCGACGATTAAGAAAAAATTAAAAAGTCAATCAATTGAAGTAAAAACATCAAAATTTTAAATATGAAAAATATTTTTGGATTTATTAGTTTAGGACTTATATTCATCTTTAGTGGATGTACAAAAGATGATTTTACCTGGAATGCACCTAAATTACCTCCAAAACCATGTATTGTTTTTTTTGATTATTCTGAACAGAATTATATTAAAAAAGTTTCTTTCTCAAATATGAATAATACAACAGGTGGAACAAGTGGTTACAATTACTACTCTAAAAAAAAGATTGAAATTGAACCAGGTCAGATCTACGAACTAAATGTTGAATATAACGTAAATACAAATTATGATTATGTGGGTGTTTATGGTTATTTCGATTGGAATTGTGATGGAGATTTTATAGACAATCAGGAAACAGTTTTAATTTCTAACAATATAAATTTGACAAATGGTATAATTTCTGTTTCAGTACCTATTGATGCAGTTAAAGGAAGTTCTTATGCTAGATTTGTAGTACAACCAAGTTTTTATGCTGTTCAACCTGATCCTTGTGTACAAGATTATTATGGTGAAGCTGAGGATTATCCTTTACTGATTAAATAGATCACATAAAAATTTTGGTTTAAATTCATTATTCTAGTTAAAGTTTATTTCAAGAAAATCACTTTCAATCCTTTGAATCCTCTGCAATCGTTAATGAACAATCTTTTATAAAGTAAACTTTCATGTATTCACTGAAAATGACGGTTTTATTACGGTTGGTGAGTTGAGAATTAAGAATTTGAATGAAATTTTCGCGCAACGGAATGGCAATAAGAGGTTTTGCAAAACGTATGAAATTTGGCCGAATTCTATTTTAAGGGAGTTAGTAAGATATGAAACTTATTTTTTTCATTATGGTTTTGATTACAAAAACCGAAGAGGTAGTCAAAAGTATATAAGATGGCTATTTAGTTCGTATATAAAAAATTAATTTTTCAACTACAATTTATTAGTCAAACAGAGTTGAAATCAAGAATTCAATACGTCAATATTTCATTCAAGCATTTTTGAATTTTAGCAATCTCAGTTTTCGATATTATTCCAATCTTCTTTTTTAATCTGTTTTTAGACAAAGAACGAACGTGAAAAGTGAGTACTTCCGATGTTTCGGTTAATCCATTTAATGTCGATGGTTGAAGGATGAGATTCCCGTGGTAGTTTTTGATTTTTGTGGATAATGGACAGCAAATAAGCACATTAGCATGTTTATTCAATAGGTTTCCGCTAATGATTACAACAGGTCGAAAACCAGCTTGTTCACTTCCTTCTGAGGGATTTAAGTTGGTGTACCAAATTTCTCCTTGGTTCATTCTTCGTCTAATTGTGATAAATAATCTGTCATTCCTTCTTCTGCTAATTGCATCATATCTGTATCAGCTGCAAGTTGTTTGTATGATTTGACATACGCAGCACGGTTCAATTGCTCCAAATAGATGCGCAATGCTCTTTCGATGAGTGTGTTTTTAGGAACAGACAATTCTTTGGCTTTTTCAGCCAGTAAATTCAGCAAATCATCTGGTAGGGAACTGGTGAATGTTGACATGTTTTTAATTTATATTTATAAAATGTAAATATAATATATATTTTTGAAATAGAATAATCTTGATCTAGTTTTCTTAAAAGTAATGTAAGTTTGATTGTAGTTTTTCGTTGAAAAAATAAAAATATTCGTTAATTTAGTAATCTAAGTTCAATAATGTAAAGTATTTACTATGAAAAAGTGCCTTGTATTTCTGTTTTTAATGGCGAGTACCATTTCTTTCTCTCAATCTAAGAAGGAGCAAATCGAGCAATTAACCAATCGTGTGGATAGCCTCAACCATGTTTTGAGTTCAGAACGAAGTACCAGTTCGCAAAAAGTTTCTGAATTTAATTCCACCATTGGTAATTTGGAGAGTAAAATTTCAACGCTCAATACCACAATTAGCAACCTAAATTTAGAACTTCAAACAAGCAAAGCAGATGAGTCTTCAAAACAAACGGAATTAAACTCAAAACAGCAAGAAATTACAAATTTACAAGCACAAGTAAAGCAAAAAACGGATTCTTTAGCTTTGGTTATTGCAGAATTAGAAAAACTAAAACCTGCTCCAAAACCGGTGGTGACCAGCAACACGAATACCAACAACAGCACCAACCAAAGCGCTCAAACTAGCCAAACCGGTGGCTATAAATCTGTAAAAATTGGCTCACAAACGTGGATGGTTGAAAACTTAAACGTAGAGCGTTTTCGCAACGGAGACCTTATCCCACAAGCCAAAACCGATGAAGAATGGAAACGTGCAGGAGAAAACAAACAACCTGCTTGGTGTTATTACGATAATGACCCAAAAAACGGATCCAAATACGGTAAACTGTACAATTGGTATGCGGTAAACGACCCCCGTGGTTTAGCGCCTGCAGGATGGCATGTGCCTTCAGATCCTGAGTGGACTACATTGAGTGATCAATTGGGCAATGACGCTGGCCAGAAAATGAAAAGTACAAGCGGTTGGAATGGTTATGGCTGTAAAAGATGTGATGGTGGAAGTTCACAATTTAAGGCGAATTGTACTTCATGTAAAGGAACTCAGGCTAACAGTACCGATCCTTTAAGTGGCAACGGCACCAACAGTAGCGGTTTTTCAGGCTTGCCTGGGGGCTACCGCTACGCCAATGGAAGTTTCTACTACGTAGGTAACCGCGGTTACTGGTGGAGTAGTACGGAGAACAGTACGTACTACGCTTACCCCCGCCTTTTGCTCCCCAACAGCGACGATCTTTACAGTTACAGCCACGGTAAGGTAGAAGGTTTGTCAGTTCGGTGCCTCAGGGATTAGAATTCACCTTGAGCGCAGCGCTAGCGGAGTCGAAAGGTGATTTGATTATTTGACAATTTAAGGTGCCGACTTAAGCGGAGCTAAGTTGAAGGAAGCCCCCAACTTTTGGAAAATCCAGCTTAATTTAAGTAATTTTTGATTAAATAATAATCTATATTTTGATTATTTTTTCGTATATTTAGTTAAAAATGAATGTATGAAAAAGGAAATTGAAGTAAAGGGCATTAGGGTTAAAATTGTTGATTTAAATTCGAAAGAATACATTTCCTTATCAGACATAGCAAGATTTAGGGATAAAAAACGAACGGATTATATAATTCAAAATTGGCTCAAAACAAGGAGCACGATTGAATTATTAGGTCTTTGGGAGCAATTATATAATCCGTTTTTTAATTCCATCGAATTCGATGGAATTAGAATTCAATCTGGCTTAAACAGTTTTATACTTACTCCAAAAAAATGGGTTGGTACCACGAATGCCATAGGAATCATAAGTAAGCAAGGCAAATATGGAGGAACCTTTGCGCACAAGGATATTGCAATGGAATTTGCATCCTGGTTATCAGTTGAATTCAAACTATACCTCATCAAAGAATTCCAACGACTAAAAGAAGCTGAAGCTAATCAGCGTAATCTTCAATGGTCAGTTCAACGCACCATCGCCAAAATAAATTACCAAATCAATACGGATGTAATTCGGGAAAATTAATCTAGCAGCAAAATGAAAAATAAAATTATTGTAAATGGACTTACGGTTCAACTAAAAAATCAGAAAGACGAAAAATATATCTCGTTGACAGATATTGCTAAAAAGAAAAATTCACATGAACCAAAAGATGTAGTGAAGAATTGGCTCCGATCCAAATCAACATTAGAGTTTTTAGGACTTTGGGAAAGGTTGAATAACCCGATTTTTAATGGGGTCGAATTCGACTCCTTATTAAATGAATCTGGAAATAATGCTTTTACCTTATCACCATCCAGATGGATTGATAAAACCAATGCAATAGGTATTACTAGTAGTTTGGGAAAAAATGGAGGAACATTTGCCCATTCAGAAATTGCTTTAGAATTTGCTTCATGGGTTTCTACTGAATTCAAACTATACTTAATTACTGAATTGAAGCGGTTGAAAAAAAATGAGTCTGATAGTTTTAACTTTAATTGGTCTGTTCAACGAACCATCGCGAAAATAAATTACCAAATTCATACAGATGCTATCAAGAAAAATTTAGTACCGAGTTCCTTAACCAAAGAGCAAGTGTCCATGATTTACGCCAATGAAGCAGATTTAATCAATGTTGCTTTGTTTGGAATTACCGCGCAGTATTGGAAAAGCGAAAATCCAACCTTGGAAGGAAATATGCGTGATCATGCCACTTTGGAACAATTGGTCGTATTGAGTAATATGGAAAGTATCAACGCGCTGCTCATTCAACAAGGCTTGCCATCTCAGGAACGCATCATGCAACTGAATCAAGTAGCGATAACTCAGATGAGGTCATTGGTTGCATCCAGGCAAATTAAACGAATCGGAAAATGAAGAAAGAAATTGTAGTGAATGGACTTACGGTTCAACTAAAAAATCAAAAAGGAAACGATTTTTCTTTAACAGATATAGCAAAAAGTCAAGGAATTTACACGCTTTGGCACTAAACCGTTTTGTTTATTTTGGAAAAACTTGTACAAAATAGTAACTTAGCTAAAACAAAAAAGAAATGGCTCAGATCGATGCGATTAGAAATGGAATTATTGACAGACTACTGGCAATATCAGACAAAGACTATTTAATAGCTTTACTTCGTTTGGTTGATAATAGTGCGGTTGAAAAGGATAAAATCAAATTAACGAAAGAGCAAAAATTGATGCTTGATATGAGTGAAGTTGATATCCAAAATGGACGAATAATTTCTCAAAACGATCTTGACAAAAATGACCTTGAATGGTTAAAAGGAAAATAGTTTGGACTGATACGGCAGCTAAATAGCGTCGCGAAATTTTAAAATATTGGACAGAAAGAAACAAGAGTACAATCTATGCTGAAAAATTGATTGAAATAACAGCAAAACACCTGAAACTAATCTCAAAAAATCCTGTATTGTTTAAAGAAACCGAAATTAATGAAGTTCGTGAATCAGCTATGGGACATTTCAGTTTGTATTATAAAATCACACCTGAGCTAATAATCGTTATGGCATTTTGGGATAATCGACAAGATTCTAAGAAATTATTGAAATTCATTTCATGATCTAAATTTTATCACGGCGATAGTTAGTTTTGCTGCGTTGATTGATGTTGATATTATTGGATTTTTTACTTAATTATCCTTCGAAAAATACAATCTTATTCTCTATCCTTCGAATCCATTGTTATAGTTACAGGTCCATCATTCACTAACGCAACTTTCATGTCGGCGCCGAAAATACCGGTTTTAATTCGGTCGGGGAGGTGAGAGTTAAGAATTTCTATGAATTTTTCGTACAACGGAATGGCAATGTCAGGCTTTGCAGATCGAATGAAACTTGGTCGATTTCCTTTTTTGGTTGAGGCAAATAAAGTGAATTGGCTAATGAGTAAAATTTCACCTCCCACATCTTGTATGGAAAGATTCATTTTTCCTTCGGAATCTGAGAAAATGCGCATGTCAACAATCTTCTTTGCACTCCATTGCAAGTCTTCTTCCATATCGCTTTCTTCAAAACCAACCAAAACAACAAAGCCTTGACTAATAGAGTTGTGTACAGCATTGTTAATGGTAACAGATCCTTCAGTAACACGTTGAATGACTACTCTCATGCGTAATCGCTTCTTCTGTGAATATCTCCGTCGTGTTCTTCTAACATCTGCAAGTAATTGATGTAACGACTTTCAGCTATTTCGCCATCTTCAACAGCTTCTTTAACAGCGCATTTGGGTTCGTTGATATGCATGCAATTATGAAATTTGCACTGTCCGATTAAACGACGCATTTCTGGAAAATAATGCGCCAAGACTTCTTTTTCAATCTCAACCAGTCCAAAAGCTCGAATTCCCGGACTGTCAATGATAAATCCGCCCGTTGAAACCTGATACATTTCTGCAAACGTGGTGGTATGCTTTCCTGCAAAATGAGCTTCTGAGATTTCGCCGATTCGCAAATCGATACGAGGATCGATGCATTTTACGATTGAACTTTTGCCAACACCACTGTTTCCTGCAAAAAGAACCTGTTTATCATTGATTTCAGTATATAAAAAGTTGTAGGTTTCAGATTCTAAGGTTGAAATAAAATGACAGGGATACCCAATTTCTTCATACATTGTTTTCCATTCCTGCATTTTGTATTTGGATTCATCACTGTACAAATCAATTTTATTGAACAAAATGGAAACGGGAATTCGAAAAGATTCAGCAGAAACCAAAAAGCGATCAATAAATCCAAGTTGAGTGACTGGTTGCTCAATTGTTACAACCAAATAAATACAATCGATATTCGCTGCTAATATTTGCTTTTGCTTACTTAGATTGGTTGATTTTCGAACCAAATAATTTTTTCTTGGTTCAATCGATTCTATCGTGAAAAGTTCTTCCTGTTCGTTCTTTTCAGCTTGAAGCTCCACAAGATCGCCAACCGCAACAGGATTTGTTGTTCGAAGACCTTCTAAACGAATTTTACCACGAATACGAGCTGTGAGTTCCTTTCCATCATCGGTTAATACGTTGTAAAACTTCCCGGTCGATTTTAGAACGATTCCTTTAGGCATTAGTCGATAATAACTTTATGGAATTTTAACCCAGTTACTTATGATGGGTTGCGAAGCGTATTGCTTTGTATCCATTTCTTTCAAATCAGACCAAAGTTGTTCAATTCCGGCTTCCAATGCTTTTTCTTCGTCTTGAAAACCTTCATAAATGGCTTTTGTGTCTGAGAAATAAGTTTTGATGAAATTCGTATCGAAATCACCTGAAACAAATGCAGGATGTTGAAGAACGTATTTACCAAAATCTAGCGTTGTTGTTAAGCCGGATATTTCGTAATTGTCAATGGCTTCAATACATTTTTTGATGGCTTCATTTCTATCTTTTCCCCAAACAACTAATTTGGCAATCATCGGATCGTAGAAAATAGGAATTTCCATTCCTTCTTCAAAAGCACCGTCCACGCGCACGCCATCTCCAGAAGGCAAACGATAGCGATTTAAGGTTCCAATATCTGGTGTGAATCCATTTAATGTATCTTCCGCATAAACTCGAATTTCAATAGCATGACCGTTAATTTCCAATTCATGTTGAAGTTTAGGCAACCGTTCTCCTCGTGCCACACGCACTTGCCATTCCACTAAATCCAATCCTGAAATTTCTTCAGTTACAGGATGTTCCACTTGCAAACGCGTATTCATTTCCAAGAAAAAGAAATCAAGATTTGCGTCTAACAAAAATTCAACAGTTCCGGCACCTTCGTAATTACATGCTTTACAAACAGCAACAGCAGCTTCACCCATTCGTTTACGTAATTCGGGACTTACAACGGCACTAGGTGCCTCTTCAACCACTTTCTGATGGCGACGTTGAATGGAACATTCACGTTCAAAAATATAAACCGTATTTCCGTGTTGATCTGCAAATACTTGAATTTCAATATGTCGCGGTTTGGAAACAAATTTTTCGATAAAAACTGCGTCATCACCAAATGAATTTCTCGCTTCGCTTTGAGCGAGGTTCATTTGCTCCTCAAACTCATCTGAATTGTGAACTAAGCGCATTCCTTTTCCACCACCACCCGCAGATGCTTTAATCAAAATAGGATAACCAACTTTTTCAGCGATTTTTTTCGCTTCTTCAACATCTGTAATTGCATGATCTACTCCAGGAACGAGGGGAACTCCAAAATCTTTAACTGCTTGTTTGGCACTCAGTTTATCTCCCATAACTTCCATAGACTCAGGAGAAGGTCCAATCAATTTTATTCCTGCAGCCTTTACGCGTCGTGCAAAACTCGCATTCTCAGATAAAAAACCATATCCAGGGTGAATTCCTTCAACTCCAAGTTTTTGACAATAATCCAATATTTTATCTTGATTCAAATAGCTTTCCGATGAGGGACTTGCTCCCAAATAAACGGACTCATCTGCTTCTTTAACGTGAGGAGCATCTTTGTCGGCATCTGAATATACTGCTACGGTGGCAATATTCATTTTCTTAAGTGTTCGAATAACTCTTCGTGCAATTTCACCACGGTTGGCAATCAGGACTTTTTTCATTGTAATTGAAATTTAGTCTCAAAAATAAATATATGAAATGAAATAGGGGGTAGCAATAAGAAAAAATAAAAGATTTAATTCTTTATTTCCTTATCCGTTGGTAAAGATGGTTTATTTTTACTTTTGTTAATATCCACCTCCGATACCTTAACTTGTTTTTTCTTCTTTTTTGTTTTTATTTTTTTATTTCTTTTTGGTCTAAAAATATCTAAAAAAGATTGTAATAATTGAAAATCTTTCAAACCATTAAAATCCTCTTGGTAATTCAAACCAGCACCTTGCGAAAATAAACCAGCGGATTGATTTACCGTGTTACGATTGGATTCATTAAAGGCATTGATTCGGAATGTTCCTTTTTCATTTATTAAGTATTCAACGCGAACATCACCAATAATCGTATTTCTTGAGGTTGTTGAAGTGTTTGTACTTTCTGTATCATTACTTCCTGTTTCTACTCCAACTGAAGTCGAAATGATTAATCGGTCCTCCAGAAAACGTTTTTCTGTAGTGAATTCTATATCTTGTTTGTTTAAATTCATTTTCATTTTAAACTCTTCCGATACTTTCGAAAAAAGATCGTTGATTTGTGCCTCTGCTAGATCTAATGCAGCCGATCCCCCAGCTGAAATATTTCCTTTTAAAGGTTGAAAACGATCAAATGCCAGCAAGGAGAAAAATTGTCTATTGACTTCATTCTGATCATCTAAGACTCTATTTATCAATGCTTTTCCTGTTTCAGGTATATTATCGTCTGCTTTCAGGTTGAATGAAATTTCAGGTTTCAACAACTGACCTTTTAATAGTAGTTGACTATTAACATTTTGATTGGCTAAAGAAGTTTCTTCTAATTCAGGAGCTAACGCGCCATAATCCGTTTTTGTATTAAAGTACGTCGTGATGCTAATGGTGGCGTCTTCAATGTTATCTGTCCATTCAATAAAACTTCCAGACTCAATATTGAACTCTTTTTTAAATTGACCAATGGCGAAATTATATTTGCTTCCTTTATCAATATTATATTTACCCGTCATTTTAATATCGTTGTCAGTATCATCAATTTTCATATTCACTTTACCGCTTCCAAAACTTACAATTTTGTCTTGCGTTTGATCATTGAATACTACATTTAATTCTGTATCGTTTGTTACATCAAAATTCAAGTCTAATTTAACTCCCGTAAAATCAATTTTTTTGATGGTATCAATAATGGTATTAGAGTTTACGAATGCAATAAAGTCGTCTTCTTCATCTATTTCTGAAACACCATACAATGGTAAAATTAATTTACTTCCTTTGGCTGTTTTTATATCAACAAAAATATCCAACTGATCTTCATTCCCAGAGATATTACAATTTCCGGATCCATAAACTTTTCCGTAATAATAATCACCATCTTTATACTTTGTATTCAACACTATGAATCTATTGGATGGATTAATTCTCTCGTTAATATCTATTCCTATATCATAATTCCATTTACCCAGGAAATTGTTGAATGCAAAATTGAGAAGCGCTTTATTGTTTTCCTCATCCAAAACCTCAATTTGATGTCCATAAACGTCGTTATTTTCCAAATTGAACTTTCCATTTAAAGAAAGAGTTGTTCCTAATATTTCAATTTTAGCTTTAGCTTTTTGAAGAGCAAAGTTATTACTCGTAAATTTTGGTTTATTGGGTGTTCCTGAAATTTTGATTTTTCCAGTCACAAGGCCACGAATATTACTGATTACATCTTTATCTACATAGGCGTTTGCAAAACCAATGTCAAAATTGCTAAAGATCAAATCAAAATCTAGATTTTCTTTTGGACGTTTCAAATAAAATTTACCATAATAAATAAAGTTTGTCTTGTTGTTGTTTTGTATATCTCCCCGAAGTGAAATATGTTCGTCATATTCACTTGGTTGAGGTTTCCAATCTATTTCAGCTCGAACATCTCCAATTTGTTGTTTTTGAACTTTTAGCTGGCCAATATCTAACTTGCCGGTTACTGAAATATTGTTAAACGGATCTGAAACAACTCCTGAACCTTTTACCGTTCCTTGTAATCCTTGTTTTAACCCTAATAATTGGTCAATTGCTGCAAGATCTATGTTTTCTAAATTAAACGCCAAAGAGTCGGAACTTTGATTGGAGATATTTCCATTTAGTCCAATTTTTTGCTGTTCATTCGTAAGTAGAAAATTCTCAATCTTAATTGCTTCCGGGTTGTACGAAATAAATGCAGATTCTCCAATGTGCCAGGATTGGCCATTTATAGAAAAATCGGACTCATTCATATTAATGTCAAAATTATTTTCATCTTTCAGTGTTGTAAGCCAGGAAAGATTGGAATTGATATTATCTGATGTTATCCAATTAATTTCCGAAGTCAGAAGATCTTTTCTTGAGCTTTCATTTAGCGTCTTAAAGCTTATGGAATTAAAATTTACTTTTTTTGCATAAGATACATTGCCAAGTTCTAGTTTAAAATTTAGATTATCTTTAGTAATTAATTGTTTAAACTCAAATGAACCTAGTTTTATATCGTTGAATCGAATTCCTTCTTTTGCAACAATATTCATCGTAAACAACTCATCAGCGGCACTATATTCTCCATCAATGTAACTATTCGGTGCAATATGAAAATTCTTTATGGATGGAAAAAAACGAGCAAGAAATTCATTTCCATTTAAAAAAGTAAGACGGTATTTGAACTTATTATTTTTACTAACTGTTTTCTTTGGAAATGTTTTAGCTAAAAATGGAAACGCATTTGATAATTGATTCGTAAATTCATTTCCAATACTTTTTAAGTCAAATTTCCCTTTAATTTCTAAATCTATAAGATTATCACCATTTATTAGGAATATATCTTCTGTTTTATTTCTTTTAATACTTAATTGAATTTTCGGGATATCAATTTCCTCTGAATCTTCCTTGTAAACAAATCCAGTAAAAATAACATCACCGCTCATCGTTGAAGGGTTTAGCCCTTTCAAATCAACATCAATACTAGATTTTAATAGCGTAGCTTTTTTGCTTCTTGCAAGGTTAAGTTTATTCAAAAGCGCTTCGGTAAGATTAATTGAGAAATTAAGTTTCTTATCTCCCTTTAGATCTATATAGCCAGTGTAAGTTAATTTTAAAATATCGTCATCAAGTTGAATGTCAGATTGTAAAACTTCATTGATTAATGAACCATTCGAAATAGTTGCATTGTGTAAGGAATAATCTTGAATATCAAACCGATTAACTTTTCCATCTAAACGCGAAATTTCGAAGTTTCCATTCGGATAATATGTAGACTGGAAACTAACTGCGCCATCGATGGTATTTAGTGAATTATCAGCCAGTAATTCCCCCAATTTGAAGTCAATGAATTGAATATCTTGACCACTATTGGTTCGAGTATTGAATTCCATCTTACCGTTTGATATGATTTGGAAAGGAGCATTTAATTTTACTTCTCCCAGCTTTGTTTTGGTAGATTCAAATAATATATCAAAATCGGATGGCTTACCATTACATTTTAAATTTTTGGTTTCGAAGTATGCTAATCGTTCAACTTCTTTCCCAAGGTTCAACTTTTCAATTCCTGATGATTTGGGTAGTTTGAAATTAGAGATGTCTTCAACAGAAACATACGCATATTCTATGGTTTCGTCAAAAGTTAGATTTGCTAAATCAGTGAAATCAGGAAGTTTGAAGTCACCTTCAATTTTAGACACTTTGCCAAATCCAATTGAAAAGTCGGTTAATGTTAATTGATTTATGGTATTTGAAACTTTCCCTCTAAGTCGAACAAAATCGGACATCCCTTCTGTTTCCGAAGAGAAAAATGCAAGTTCGCCTAGGGAAATTGAAGATTGAAGAATGTTAGCATCGAAACGCACTTTGTTTTCAAAATCTTCAAAATCAACTTGTTTGTTGTACAATAAATTCAATTTACTAGCAGTGAGTTCGGATTCATTAGTGCAGATTTCGAGATTTTCTAACTGAATTCCTTTTTTATTTACAATAACTTGGGCTGCTAATTGATTGATAGAAAAACCTGATTTTTCTTGAAATCGAATTTCATTAATGTTAACTCTAAAATCATTCAAATCAACAAAAAAATCACTTGCAGAAACATAAAGATTTTTGGCTTTAATATGATTCCAATCGATTCCTTTGTTCATTTCTTTTTTGCGAAAATCATCGTAATAAAATTGAATGTCAATTAATGAAACTTGATCAATCTTAAATTCAAATGGAGAGGTTTTTTTCTTCTTTTCTTTGGAGGCAAAATATTCTTCAAGAAAAGCATAATTGTATTTTCCATCTTTGGCTGAACGATTAATTTTTATTGTTCCTTTCGAAATTTTTAAATCTTCCAAAGCAAATATTTGTTTTGAGAGATCTAATATGTTTATGTTTAAAATAATGGATTGTATGTTGGCTAGCGTATCTTTCTGTTTATCTTCAAGATGTACACCTTTCAATTCAACACGGTCAAAAAAGAGAATATCTAATTTCTCTATAGACATTTTGGTGTCCAGTTCTGATGACAGAAATTCTGTTCCTAATTGAGCTAAATAAGTTTGAAACTCAGATGTACGAATCAGGAAAGCGAAAAGAAAAACAAAAATAATCAGCCATTCTAGGAAAATTCCTAAGATACTGCCAATGATTTTGAATACTTTTGTCATTCTTAATTGTGTAACCTACAAAGTTAAATTAAATAATTGGCGCAATCAAACATTCAAATTCTTGCAATAGAATCCTCATGCGATGATACATCAGCCGCTGTGTCTAATAATACCAAAATCTTATCTAACGTAATTTCCAGCCAAAAGATACATGAAAAATATGGAGGTGTAGTTCCAGAGTTGGCAAGTAGGGCTCATTTACAAAACATAATACCCGTTGTGCATGAAGCTCTTCAGTTAGCTGGGGTTAAATTAAATGAAATTGATGCAATAGCTTTCACCAAGGGGCCTGGTCTCCTTGGTTCACTTTTAGTGGGCACTTCATTTGCTAAATCACTTAGTTTAGCTTTAAGAAAGCCATTGATCGATGTAAATCACATGAAAGCTCATATTTTAGCTCATTTTATTGATAATAAAGAAAACAAAAAACCTCAATTTCCTTTCATTTGTTTAACAGTTTCTGGAGGTCACACTCAAATTGTACAAGTAAATTCCCCTTACGAATTTGAAATTCTAGGAAACACAATTGATGATGCTGCTGGTGAAGCTTTTGATAAATGTGCAAAAGTTTTGGGTTTGCCGTATCCTGGAGGGCCGCATATTGATCGTTTAGCACAAAAGGGAAATTCGTTAAGATTTGAGTTTTCTAAACCAAAGGTCGAGGGATTGAATTACAGTTTTAGTGGATTGAAAACTTCATTTCTTTATTTTTTACAAAAAGAATTGAAAAAGAATTCTGAGTTTATTCAAGAGAATTTAGAAGATTTGTGTGCTAGTTTACAAAAAACAATCTTAGACATTCTATTTTACAAGTTGGAAAAAGTAGTATTGGAGACAGGAATTAACCAAATTGCGATTGCAGGTGGGGTTTCGGCGAACAATGGATTGAGGAATCGCTTGAAGGAATATGAAGAATACAAAAAATGGATTGTTTACATACCTGATTTTCAATATTGTACTGATAATGCAGGAATGATAGCAGTTGCAGCTTACTTTCAATACAAGAAAGGCGATTTTGCAGATTTGGAGGTGCAGTCTAAGGCTAGAATCGACACTTGGTAATTTTTTTTGATTCACATATACATAATTCAATCTTTTTTCGTTAATTTAGAAAATCTAAATGTAAAATCATGGAAGCTGAACTAATCCAAAAAGAAGAAATTCCCTCATTATCTTTCAAAGGAAATGTGAAAATTGAACAGCATCCCGAAATTCGTAAACAGATTGAGCAGGCAACTATTTTAGGTAATGCACACCATTCGAAAGTTTCAATTTATTTTCACGATGACGTTAACTTGAAAAAAGTGGAGACAACAATTTGGGCCGCCGGATCTAAATTTATTTGTTTAAAAGGTGGAGTTTGGATTCCCATTAGTCGATTAGTGGAAATTAAATTATAATCTTTTCTGAGTATATGAGGTTATTCTTAGTACTTCTGTTGCTATCATTTAGTTGCTATTCACAGGATGTTGTAAAATGGTCGGGTACGTATCTGAAAGGTTCGTCAGAACTTATGATTTCTGCAGAAATTGAAAAGGGATGGCATTTATACAGTCAATATATTTCACCAAATGCAGGACCGATTGCAACAAAATTCGTGTTTTCCAAGAATAAAAAAGTGAAGATAAAGGGAAAACCAATAGAAGAAAATGTTCATGCTTTTTACGACGAAAATTTTGGTGCCCATTTGGCTGTTTTTGATGAAAAAGCAATTTTTAGGCAAAAAACAAAAGTGAAACAAAATACAGAACTGAAAGTTACTGTGACTTACATGGTATGTGATGACAAACGTTGCTTGCCTCCCAAAGATGAAATTATAACGGTAAAAATTGAAAAATAATGAAACTTCTCCTTTTAAATCTCCTTATTGTATTGGGAATTATTTCAGGTTCAATTGGTTTTTCCCAAATGGAACTACCAAAAGATAAAGTTAAAGCCTCTTTTAGTATTGAGCAAACGGGATGTGAAGCATTTGTAGTTGCCAAGGTAACTGTTGTACCAGGATGGCATATCAATTCGAATAAATTGCCAGCTGGATCATTTTCAATTCCGACTCAATTAAATGTTAATTCAATTGCCGGAATTTCTGTTGTGTCGGGAGTAATTGAGCCAAATCCAGTAATTGAAAATAATACAGACATTGATGAAGTCTTAAGTTATCACAAGGGTACGTTTGTCATAAAACGTAAAATTTTAATTACTTCAGACAAAGATGTTACTATAACTGGTTCTTTTTCATTTCAGACTTGTAATGAAGTAAAATGCTTGCCGGAATACACGATGAAGTTTTCACTTTCATTGAAGGGGTGCACATCGGTTAGTGAAAATGATTTTGTAACAATAAATATTGATGAAGCCACCCATAGAGATGGGTCGTCTTATGTAAAAGTAAATAATCAATGGTACAAAGTTCCTAACGGAAATAGTGTGGCATTTTATAAAAAATACTTATCAATCAAATTAAAAAATGAAAAATAAAATTATTCTTTTCACGGTTTTTATATTTTATTTCTTAGCATCTGGTATTTCTTCTGAAATTCCCAAAAAAGATGTGCAAGATTTGTTATCGCTTGTTAAAACTGCAGAAGATTTTAATCTTGCCTATGATTTAATTCAGAACAGTAATAATTCCAATGAACTTAAATCAGACTCGATAATTGTAAATCTAATATATGAAAAAACCAAAGCTCTGAACTTAAAAAATCCTTTGACACCGCAGGTTGCGAAACCTTTAGTTAATAATCAATTGACTCAGAAAACTGAAAGTAATGATAAATCGTTATTAATTATATTCATTCTTTCTTTCTTGAGTGGTTTTGCCGCATTGTTAACTCCTTGTGTGTTTCCAATGATTCCAATGACCGTAAGTTATTTTACGAAAGCCAGTCAAAACAGAGCAAAGGGAATTCGCAATGCCATTTTTTACGGATTATCAATTATTATGATTTACATCATTCTCGGAACCATTGTCACGGCTGTTTTTGGAGCCTCAGCGCTAAATGCTTTATCAACGAATGTCTGGTTTAATATTATATTTTTCATCCTACTTGTGATTTTTGCAATTTCATTCATGGGTGCTTTTGAAATTATGTTACCGAATTCTTGGTTGAATAGTGCGGATTCCTCATCAAATAAAGGTGGATTTATAGGAATCTTTTTCATGGCTTTGGCACTTGCATTAGTTTCTTTTTCATGTACCGGACCAATAGTTGGAACTCTTTTAGTCGAATCGGCATCTATTGGTGGAATAGCACCTTTTGTTGGAATGTTTGGATTCTCATTAGCACTCTCTTTGCCCTTTACGTTGTTTGCCTTATTTCCGGGTTGGATGAATTCATTGCCAAAATCAGGAGGATGGTTAAATACAGTGAAAGTGTTTCTTGGATTTTTAGAATTGGCTTTGGCATTCAAGTTCCTGTCAACAGCTGATTTGGTTTCACAATCTCATTTACTTGAAAGAGAATTATTCATTGCTATTTGGATTGGCGTATTTACGGTTCTTGCAATTTATCTTTTCGGTGGCTTTAAATTACCACACGATAGTCCTTTAGAAAGACTTTCAGTAGGTAGAGCACTTTTGGGAACAATAACAGTAGTTTTTGTGATTTATTTAATTCCAGGAATGTGGGGAGCTCCATTGAAATTGATTAGTGGTTTTCCTCCTCCACCTACTTATAGTGAGTGGAAACATTCAAGTTCCACATCTTCTCAATCAAATTCTTCAGTTACACATGAAGAAGGTATGCATGAAGGTGTTCACGGTATTATGATGTTTGACGATTATGATAAAGCCCTAGCTTATGCTAAAAAGGTAAATAAGCCATTGATGCTCGATTTTACTGGTTGGGGTTGTCAGAATTGTCGAAAAATGGAAGAAACAGTTTGGGTAGGTCCAGATGTTTTGGATATTCTCAAAAACAAAGTTGTCGTAGCTTCATTGTATGTTGATGAGAAAAAAGAATTACCAGCTTCAGAACACAAAGAATTAGAATATGCTCCTGGAGAAAAAATGTCTATCACTCAAGTTGGTCACAAATGGGCTTTTTTACAAATGAGTCGTTATAAAAGTAACTCACAACCTCATTATCGAATGCTAACGCCTGATGGAAAAGATTTAGGAAATGGACCAGCTGATTTTGAACACCATGGAAATATACCTGCATTTAAGAAATGGCTGGAGGATGGATTAAAATTATCAGCTGAAGGTTCTAAAAAATGATTGAGATTGAACTGATAAAGTCAACAGTTTATAGACTTTAAGTTTTTGAAGATTTGATTCATTGAATTAATTGCTCAACTGGTATTTTTCAAACTTTATTTTCGAGCTTCAATACAAGCAACTAAAGCAGCCGTTTCCGTTCTAAGTCGATTTTCACCGAGTGATATGGATTTGTATCCGGATTCTAATGCTTGATCAACTTCAGTTTGAGTAAAATCACCTTCGGGACCAATTAATATTACTTCAAGATTTAGAAAACTAGAAATTCTCGACTTTTCACCTGTTCGACAATGAGCGATTAGTCCTTTCGGGTGTTTTTCAAGAAAGTTCTTCCATTTGATTATTGGGTGAATCATTGGTAAATAATATCTTCCTGATTGCTTTACAGCAGATAAGATAACTTTTTCAAGTCGTTCTACTTTAATTTCTTTTCGTTCACTGTTTTGGCAGATAATAAAGCTAATTTCAGTAACTCCAATTTCAGTAGCTTTTTCAACAAACCATTCCATGCGATCCATATTTTTTGTCGGCGCAATGGCAATGTGAATTGGGCTTTCAACAGGATGATTTTTTACCGATTTTATTTCAATTTTAGTTCGTTTAGAATGATTATCAATGATTTTTCCAATGGCGCTCAGGCCTTTTCCATTGATTAGTACCAATTCACTTCCAACTACATAGCGCAAAACCTGAATAGCATGTTTGGATTCAGATTCGGATAAAACGATTTCTTTCGAGTTCAGATTTAAATCGGGTGTATAAAAGCGATTCATACGTGTAGTAGGCGATAAATAAGTTCTTTCATTAATTCACCTTGTTCAACATTATTGCTATTTACCCCTTTTGATTTTAAGTCAAATTCGTAAAGAATTTCAATGTTCGAAGCAATTTTTTTGGGTGGAAACTTAGAGGATGCCTGAATTAATTCCCCTGCAACAAACGGATGAACTTTGAGAGCGTTGGCAATATACTCTCTTGTTTTTGTAGGGTAAAAATGAATACGCATTATTTGCGTGAAAAACTTAAAAAGATTTGAAACAATCATAGTTAAATCAGTTGCCTTGGGATTGTTTTGAAAATAATTGACAATTTTGTTCGCCTTTGTAATGTCTACTTTTGAAATAGCGTTGGTTAATTCAAAAAGGTTGTAATCCTTTGATATTCCTATATTTTCCTCAATATGGTTTTCTGTGATTTGAGTTCCTTTATCAACTAAAATGCTTAATTTATCAATTTCGTTTACTAATCTGGATAAATCATTACCAACGTTATCTGCGAGTAACATAGTCGCTTTAGAATTGATAGAAAATCCTTTCACTTTTAAGTGATTAACAATCCAATCTGGTAATTGGTAATCTTTCACTTTATCAGATTTGAATACAACGCCATTTTTGGCTGATGATTTTAAAAGCTTTTTACGTGCATCGATTGTTTTGTATTTGTAACAAACAACAAATACGGTAGAGTCCGTCGGAGATTCAACATAGGAGTCTAATTCATCGATTTGTTTAAAATCTTGAGCTTCTCTTAGTATCACGAGACGTCTTTCGGACATCATTGGGTAACCTTTAAGTTCACTAACTAAACTGATTAGCTCGGCATCTCTTCCGTATATGATTGCTTGATTAAAGTCTTTCTCGTGTTCTTCCAAACAATAATTTTCGATTTGATCAGCAATTTGATCGATAAAATAAGGTTCATCTCCGTGTAAAATATAAACGGGTTTGAATTCTTTATTTTTAACAGAAGCAAGAATTTGTTTGAAATCCATTGATTCAAAATTACAAAGACAATTTAATTAATATCTCATTCCATGAAAATAATATGTTCTTAAATCTATTTTTCTCGAATGATTAACTTTGTGATGTTTGAAAACAAATTCGAAACTTATTTAGTTATAAATAAAAACATGGAATGAAGCAATTTGAAATACCTGAATTTTACCGTTCACCTATTATCGCTAAAGTAAAGGCAAAAAGAAAACTTGACGACCCAAGAAAAAAAGACTTTACACCAACAGTTTTAAATTTCGGTAAAGTAACTTTTTTGATAGCAAGGCATTTTGGTTTCTGTTATGGAGTTGAAAATGCTATCGAGCGCGCTTACAAAGCATTGTATGAAAATCCGGGTAAAAGAATTTTTCTTCTTAGTCAAATGATTCACAATCCAGATGTTAATGAAGATTTACTAAGCAATGGTATTCAGTTCCTTCAAGATACGTCCGGAAAGCAACTAATTGATTTTGAATCCTTAACTAAGGATGATATTGTTCTGATTCCTGCTTTTGGAACAACTGTAGAAATTGAAAAACTATTAACGAATAAAGGTATTGACGTTCAAAAATACAATACTACTTGTCCTTTTGTCGAAAAAGTGTGGAATCGTTCTGAAAAATTGGGCGAAACTCAACATACAATTATTATTCATGGAAAATACAATCATGAAGAAACAAGGGCTACATTTTCCAGAAGTGCTCAAAATGCTCCAACACTGATATTGAAAGACATTAAGGAAGCTCATTTGCTTACTGAGTATATTCACGGAAACAAAGATTTAGCACAATTTTACATTGATTTCAGCGGCAGATATTCTGAAGGGTTTATTCCTGAAAAAGATCTGAAAAAGATTGGTGTCGTAAATCAAACAACGATGTTGGCCAGTGAAACCCAAGAGATAACCGATTATTTAAGATCTGTCATGATTACAAAATATGGAGAAGACCACATAAAAAATCACATGGCAGATACCCGAGATACATTGTGTTATGCAACGAATGATAATCAAACAGCAACGCTCGGTTTAATGGAACATCACGCCGATTTCGGAATTGTGGTAGGCGGTTATAACAGTTCAAATACGACTCACTTGGTTGAATTGATGGAGACAAAATATCCGGTTTATTTTATAAAAGGTCCGAATGAAGTAAAATCAAGGAATGAAATTCAGTCTTATAATATTCATAGTAATAAGATTGATCAAATAAACGATTTCATGGGAAATAATAATCATTTAACGATTTCTATTACATCAGGAGCTTCTTGTCCAGATTCGATTATGGACCGAGTTATTCATCGTTTTTTGGAGATTCTGGAAATTGATACTCCAATGGAGCAAATAATCATGGAATGACCAATCGGTTTTTATCGATATTAATCATAGAACCGGATAATGATTCTGCTGATCATTTATTCAGTTCAATTTTAGGTAATGGAAATAATCCAATTCGAGTGGACAATTTGGAAAAAGCAATGGAAATAGTCCAGAATCGAAATATCGGACTAATCTTAATAAATCTCGAATATTTTGCGGAAGGCACTAAATTATTTGTACACAAAGTAAAATCAGTTCTTCATTTTAAAACACCATGGTTCATTGGCTATGTTTCGAATGAAGCCAAAATACATAAGTCCTATTTTAATCTCAATTTAACCGATTTATGGCTCACGGGTAGTTTTCATTTTATGAAAGAAAAGATTGAAAATTGGAAACTAATTTATTTTGAGCGTAAAAGGGTTGATGATTTTTTTGCTCATTTGTACCCAGAAAATATTATTTCTGATTTTTACGACCAAAAACATACAGATCCAAAAAAGATTCAAGATGCTGCCATTATGTTTACCGATTTTGTGGAGTTTTCTTTCAAAACGAAAACTTTATCTCCTGAGAGAGTAGCTAAAAAATTAACGAAATACTTCAATCGCTTTGATGAAATCATCCGAAGGTATCGTTTAGAAAAAGTAAAAACAATTGGAGACGCATATATGGTAATCGGTGGTGTTTCAGAATCTAATCCGAATCCAATTTTGAGAATGTGTTTGGCTGCTTTGGAGATTCGAAATTACATGGAAACACAAAAGGCAGTATCTCAGGCGTTTAATCGTGATTTTTGGGAGGTTCGTATTGGAATCCACCAAGGACCACTTGTTGCAGGAATTATAGGTAAAACGAAATTTCATTTTGATGTTTGGGGAGATAGTGTGAATATTGCTGCGCGAACAGAGAAAGCATCAACCTCAAATGCGATATTGATTACGGAGCAAGTTTATGAAGAAGTTAATTCTATTTTTCAAACGATTTCTTCAAAAAATATTGAGGTAGCTAAACGTGGAGGTAAATTGAATTTATTTGAGCTACAGAGTTTTAAAGAAAACTCAAACAGTCTCCTCAATATTCTTGTAAAATGCAATTTGGAAGTAATTGATTTCAGAAGAGCACGTAATTTAATAATTCGACAATTAAAATCATTATTACCAGTTACTTGCGTTTATCATAACTTAAATCATTCTCTCGACGTTGAAAGAGCTTGTATTCGATTTGCTAATTTAGAGGGTATTTCAGATCATGAAAAGGTGTTGTTACGGACTGCAGCTCTATTACATGATATTGGTTTTATTTATCAATACGATAACAATGAATATCTTGCCGTTCAATTTGCTCAATTACATCTCCCTGAGTTCGGTTATTCTTCGACCGATATTTCGATAATCGTCAATTGTATCAAAGCCACTAATGAGAAATCGAATCCTCATTCACCTCTTGAACAAATCATGTGTGATGCGGATTTAGATTACTTGGGTAGAGAAGATTATTACGAAAATGTTCAAAACTTACGTTCAGAATTGTACAATTTTGGTCATGAGTTTACAGAAAAAATGTGGATCGATTTTCAGCTTAATTTTCTAGAAAACAAGCATCGATATTATACTGATTCTGCGAAAAATATTCGTGAAATGTATAAGAAAAAAAGGATTTTAGAGCTCAAGAAAACTCGCTCGTTATTAGCTTAATTGTTTATTGCAAATTTTAACGTTTTTATAATTATTTCAGACTTTTATCAAGTTTGTAATATTATCTTTGTTCTCGAAAATTAAAATGATATGTCAGTAACTGCAAACGAAACAGAAGTATTACAAATACTTGAACAACTTGGAATTGAAAGCGTTAACAATGGCGCATCAACAGGAGGTAAATGGTTTAAAACACGAGGTAGTAAAATAGATTCTTATTCTCCAGTTGATGGGAAAATTATTGCTTCTGTAAATTCGGCAACAGAGGCGGATTTCGAAGCTGTTGTTTTAAAAGCGCAAGAAGCATTTGCTCAATGGAGACTAATTCCTGCACCCAAAAGGGGAGAAGTAGTTCGACAGTTAGCTGAAAAAATCAGAGAATACAAAGAGCCATTGGGAAGACTTGTGTCATATGAAATGGGGAAATCTCTTCAAGAAGGATTAGGAGAAGTTCAAGAAATGATTGATATATGCGACTTTGCGGTTGGACTTTCAAGACAATTATATGGATTAACAATGCATTCAGAACGCCCTGGTCATAGAATGTATGAACAATATCATCCGCTTGGAATAGTTGGGATAATTTCAGCATTTAATTTTCCGGTAGCCGTTTGGAATTGGAACACAGCTTTGGCTTGGGTTTGCGGAGATGTTTGTATTTGGAAGCCTTCTGAAAAAACACCAATTACAGCAATTGCATGTCAACAAATTACAAAAGAAGTTTTTGATGCAAATGGAGTTCCAGAAGGCGTTTCAAGTGTTATTATCGGAGGCGCTGACATCGGCAAATTAATGGCCGAGGATACAAGAATACCATTGGTTTCTGCAACCGGTTCTACTCGAATGGGGAAATCTGTTGGTGCTGCGGTTGGTGCAAGATTAGGTCGTTCATTATTAGAGTTAGGTGGTAACAATGCAATTATTATTACTCCAACAGCAGATTTGAAAATGGTTGTTCCAGGTGCAGTTTTTGGTGCTGTTGGAACCGCAGGCCAACGTTGTACATCAACGAGACGATTAATTATCCATGAATCAATCTATGATAAGGTGCGTGAAGCATTAGTAAAAGCCTATGGTCAATTAAAGATAGGAGATCCATTGGATCAATCCAATCATGTTGGGCCATTGATAGACAAAGATGCCGTAAATGCTTATTTGGATGCCATTGAAAAAGCAAAACAAGAAGGTGGGAAAGTGATTGTTGAAGGAGGTGTTTTATCTGGTGATGGTTATGAATCAGGTTGTTATGTTAAGCCTGCAATAATTGAAGCTGAAAATCACTATAAAATTGTACAACACGAAACATTCGCTCCGATATTGTATATCATGAAATATTCCGGAGATGTTGAAAATGCAATTCGTTTGCAAAATAACGTTCCTCAAGGCTTGTCATCTGCAATTATGACGAATAATTTGAAAGAAGCTGAAGCATTTTTATCTCATGCTGGATCTGATTGTGGAATTGCAAATGTGAATATCGGAACTTCAGGCGCAGAGATTGGGGGTGCTTTCGGAGGAGAAAAAGAGACAGGTGGAGGAAGGGAATCCGGCTCTGATTCTTGGAAAATATACATGAGAAGACAAACGAATACGATCAATTACTCTGATAGTTTGCCGCTTGCACAAGGAATCAAGTTTGACTTGTAGATTTTCAAATAAAGATTCAGAAGTTTCGTTTAATTCAAAACCTATTGATTTATGATTAGTCAAATCAAGCGAAAAATTACGGACCTTTTGAACAGAAATAAATCAAACGAGGAAATCTTTTCTAAGATTTACAAAAATAATTACTGGGGTGGACAAGAAGGATTTTATTCAGGAGAAGGAACTTATGTGCATGACTTGGAATTATATATTCAAGCTGTAGTTAATTTTATTAAAGAAAATAAGATTGAGAGTGTAATTGAAATCGGTTGTGGAGATTTTCATGTCGCAAGCAGAATTGTTCATGAAACGAATATAAATTACACAGGAATTGATGTTGTTCCTGACCTGGTTTCTCATTTGAATAATAAATTTGGAAAAGAAAACATCCGATTTATGTGTATGGACGCTTCTTCGACTGATGCTCAACTTCCACATGCTGATTTATGTATTATTCGTCAGGTCCTACAGCATTTGAATAACGACAGTATTCAGAAGATTCTTGAAAATACGAGCCATATTTCACAACTTCTAGTTACGGAGCATCTTCCATTAAAACCAGAATTAATCAATGCGGATAAACCTACCAATGGATATATTCGTTTGCAAAACAAACAAGTTTCTGGAGTTTATTTAGATAAGTTTCCTTACAATAAG
>Ga0315902_10000811_pt1 | contig 52154 bp, 47 predicted proteins | sample LakEriMetagenome_9_FD_203523 | JGI IMG/M metagenome (GOLD analysis project Ga0315902, IMG submission 203523) | Freshwater fungal communities from buoy surface, Lake Erie, Ohio, United States - Buoy 12 MA117 | ecosystem: Environmental > Aquatic > Freshwater > Lake > Lake biofilm | place: USA... | reverse complement strand
AGCATGTTCATTTGAACGCATTTATTTTTCTCGTGGAAGCGATGCCGAAATTTACCAGGAGCGAAAAGAGTTAGGGAAATTAATTCTTCCGGCAGTTTTGGATGCCATTAATAACGACACCGACAATTCGGTTTTCTCTTATATTCCAAATACTGCTGAAACTTCTTTTTATGGAATGGTAGAAGCTGCCAATGATTTTCTGAATCAAAGAAAGAATCAGTTTATTTTAGATAACCGAAAAATATTAACCAAGGAAAAACTTGAAGAAATTCTAGCGGTTAAAATCAGAACGGAAAAAATTGCTATAAAAGATGCGAAACTAAGAACATTTATAACTGAAGACAGTAGTCGTGATGATTTAGTAGCTCATGTTTACGATGTTACTTATGGTGTTATTAAACCTACGGATAATTTGGTAATTATTGACGACAGTATCGTTCGCGGAACGACTTTAAAAATGTCAATCATTAAAATGATGGACAGATTACACCCAAAACGGATTGTAGTAGTTTCATCTGCACCACAAATTCGCTTTCCGGATTGTTATGGTATTGACATGGCAAAATTGGAAGGATTAGTTTCTTTTCAGGCGACTTTAGCTTTATTAAAAGAACGCAATTTGTATCACATCGTAGACGAAGTTTATGCTAAATGCAAAACACAGGCTAATTATAAAGACAATGATGTTGTTAATTATGTAACAGAAATATATAAACCATTCACAGATCAGGAAGTTTCAGATAAAATAGCTGAATTATTGACTTCGGATGACATAAAAGCTGAAGTAAAAATTATATTTCAAACAGTAGATAATTTACATCTTGCTTGCCCAAAAAATCTGGGTGATTGGTACTTTACAGGTGATTATCCAACTCCAGGCGGGAATCGTGTTGCTAATAAGGCATTTATGAATTTTTACGAAGGGAAAAATGCTCGTGCATACTAAAATTTTAACATTAATTGAAGTTAAACGATTATTGATGCAGTTCATCTAATTTTTTTGTTTTAACAATTACATTCACTTTATATTTGGAGGACCATAGCATTAGTAGGTTAAGTTTATGGTAGATTTGGGGCAAAAAGGGTGAAAAGAAATTTTCACCTTTTTTATTTTATAAAATGTCTGAAAATCATTAAAAAAAGTATACTTATCCTCTCATTTGCCTATCATCCCAATATATTTCGTTAAAAAAACACATATTTTAACTTGTAGTTATTAGTTTTGTCTTACCATAGTATTTAGTAGGTTAAGTAAGTTATGGTAGATTTGGGGCAAACAGGTGGAAGAGATTCCGCCTGTTTATTTTTTATCACCTTTTCAAATAAAAAAAACCGACTGCATTTACAATCGGTTTGATATGATAAAAAGTAAATTTTTTTTATTTTTCTGTAGCGTATAATCTTGCTACTTCTGTCCAGTTAATTACATTAAAGAAGGCTTCAATATAATCAGGGCGACGATTTTGATAATTTAAATAATATGCATGTTCCCAAACATCCATTCCTAAAATTGGGAAACCACCACAACCAGTATCAGGCATTAAAGGATTATCTTGATTTAGCGTTGAACAAACTTCAACTTTTCCGCCTTTATGTACACAAAGCCATGCCCATCCTGAACCAAAACGTGTCGTTCCTGCTTTAGCAAATTGTGCTTTAAATTCATCAAACGAACCAAAAGCTGTGTCAATTGCATCAGCTAAATCTCCAGAAGGTTTTCCTCCACCATTTGGCGACATTACTCTCCAATATAAATTATGATTATAAAACCCACCACCATTATTTCTAACTGGCATGTTCTTCATATCAAGATTTATCAAAATATTTTCAATTGTTTTTCCTTCTAAATCTGTTCCAGCAATGGCAGCATTCAAATTAGTAATATAAGCGTTGTGATGTTTGGAATGATGAATTTCCATTGTTCTTGCATCAATATGAGGTTCTAATGCATCATATGCATAAGGTAATTGAGGTAATTCAAAAGCCATAATATTTTTATTTAAATTATTTTTATAAAAGTAATCCAAAATTATACATTTAACTTTACAAAATGAAATACATTCATTATATAATTATAATTTAAAATTATAGCAAAGCTAAAATGAAATTTGACCTTCAACCAACTCACTTGCATAACGAAAGGATTCGATTAATCCCACTTCAAGAAACAGATTTTGAACGATTGTTTGAACTGGGCTCAAATCCTAAAATATGGGAACAACACCCAAATCCAAATAGATATAAATTGGAAGATTTCACCAATTATTTTAAAGGTGCGATAGAATCAAAAGGTGCTTTTTTAATTGAAGATGCTGTCACAAATGAAACTGTTGGCTGCAGTAGATATTATGATTATAACAAAGAAGATAATTCAATCTTAATTGGTTACACTTTTATAGGTACTAAATATTGGGGCAATGATTATAACAAAGATTTAAAAAAACTTATGCTTGATTATGCGTTTCAGTTTGTGGATAAAATCTATTTTCATATAGGAGCATTTAACTATCGTTCGCAAAAAGCCATCGAGAAAATTGGCGCAATAAAGGTTGATGAATTTGAAGTTGAATATTATGGAGAAGTGAGCAAGTTGAATTTTGTTTATCTTATAACTAAAAACTAAATGCAAAAACCAGCTTTTTCCATATATGACGCATCGGCAGGTTCTGGGAAAACCTATACTTTGGTAAAGGAATATCTAAAAATTATTCTGCTGTCAAAAAAACCAGATGCGTATCGCAACATACTTGCTATTACGTTTACTAATAAAGCGGTACATGAAATGAAAAGCCGTGTTTTGGATAGTCTTTCCCAATTCAGTAAAGAAAATCCCTCTGAAAAAGCTTTAGGCTTAATGCAGGATATTCAGTCAGAAACTGGATTGTCTTTGGTAACCATTACCGAAAAAGCCAAAAGCATTATCAAAAACTTAATTCACAACTACGCAGCTTTTGATATATCTACTATTGATAAATTCACGCATAAAGTTATTCGCGCTTTTGCTCATGATTTAGGCTTGCCAATAACTTTTGAAGTATCATTGGATGCCGAAAATTTATTGACCGAAGCCGTTGATGCCATAATTGCCGAAGCTGGTAATGATGAAGAATTGACAAAATTATTGATTGATTTCACGATGGAAAAAACCGACGATGACAAATCTTGGGATATTTCTAGGGAAATTATGGAAACGGGAAAGTTGATTTTAAACGAAAACAATCGTGAGGAAATTGAGCATTTTGACCAAAAGAAAATAGAAGATTTTGTCGTTATTAAAAATAAGCTGGTAGAACTTTGCGAACAATTAGAATCCGAAACAATAGCATTAGCAAATGAAACTTTGAGTTTAATTGAAAATAAAGGCATCGATTTGAATTCGTTTTCCCGACAAACTTTCCCCAACCATTTAATGAGTATTCAGGAAAAAAGATTTAATCCAAAGAACAAAACGTTTCACAAATTTGAAGATATTACAATCAATAAAAATGCTGTTGACAAAGTGATTATCGAAGCAATAATTCCCCAATTGCTCGAGATTTTGGCATCGATTTATAAAAAATTTGAAACCAAAAATTTCTATGAAGCTTTTCTAAAAAACATCACACCGCTTTCTTTGTTAAATACGTTGAGTAATAAATTAACTGAAATTCAAAAAGAACAGGGGATTTTATCCATAACGGAATTCAACAAGTTAATACACGATCAAATTCAAAACCAACCTGCTCCTTTTATTTATGAGCGTTTGGGTGAAAAATACAAACATTTTTTCATCGACGAATTTCAGGATACCTCAGAAATGCAGTGGCAAAATTTGATTCCGCTCATAGACAATTCACTTTCGAGCGAAGATTTATTAGGCGAAAGAGGTTCGCTGATGATTGTTGGAGATCCAAAGCAATCTATTTATCGTTGGCGTGGCGGAAAAGCAGAACAATTTATCGAACTGAGCAAAGAAGAAAATTCTTTTTTGCATCATACGAAAGAGGTAAAATCGTTAGAAACAAATTGGAGAAGTTATTCAGAAGTTATCCATTTTAACAACAGTTTCTTTGGTTTTATAGCTGCTGAATTTACGCATGAAGATTATAAAGATTTATATCAAAATCACAGTCATCAATTATTAAATTCTAAAAATGGTGGCTATGTAAACATTTCGTTTGTGCCAAAATCAGATAAAGCGGACTCGAGCGCAAGCGAACAGACGAAGCAACATGACGAAGAAGAAAATCTGGCAAAAGAAGAATTGCATTTATCGGCAACGTTAAAAACCATTAAAAACGTAACAGACAACGGATTTAGCTATAAAGATATTGCCATATTAACTCGAAAAAAAGCTAATGGAATTGCTATTGCTAATTATTTAACTCAACAAGGGATTCCGATTTTATCTTCAGAAAGTTTGTTGATAAATTCTTCTTCAGAAGTAAAGTTTATTGTTAATGTTTTGTACTATTTGAAAAACAATAGCGACCGAGAATCAAAAGCAAACTTCTTGTATTATATTGCTTTTACCCGAGACCAACGGTCGAGCGAAACGAAGTTAAATGTTCAACAAAAACTAGCTATTCATGATTTTATTGCTCTTGGAATGGAACAAAGTAATGAAGCCGATTTTGAGCAATGGTTTGCAGGTTTTGACATTCATTTTTCGTTTAAAAACACCAGAAAAAAATCATTATATGAAGCTGCTGAAAGTATCATTTCCAAATTTATCCCAATTGAAAAACGAAATGCTTATGTGCAATATTTTCTTGATATTGTGCTCGAACAAGATTTAAAAAAACAAGCCGGGATTTCAGATTTTCTGTCTTATTGGGATGCTAATTCCGGCAAATTGAGCATTCCGTCGCCCGAAGGGAAAGAAGCAGTGCGTATTATGACTATTCATACATCTAAAGGATTGGAATTTCCGGTAGTTATTTTTCCGTTTGCCGAAGAAGATTACAGCAAAGGACCAAGAGAAAAAATATGGCTTAACGCCGATGAGGAACAAGTTGGGTTGCCTAAATTTTTAGTGGATAAAAATAATAATGTTTCCGGTTATGGCGAAGAATCGGCACAAATTTATAATCAGAAAAAGCAAGAAGAGTTATTGGATGATATTAACGTTTTGTATGTAGCTATGACTCGCGCCGAAGAACAATTGCATATTATTTCTGGTGTAGTTTCTAGAAATAAAGATGAAATGCTACCAAACAACATGGCGTCATTTTTTATTAATTTTTTGGAAGAAAACAAACTGTTTAATGAAAGTAAATTGGAATATGAATTTGGTTCAGCCAAAAAGTTATCAGAAACAAAGGTAATCATAGACGAAACAGAAACTATTCCGCAAATTTCTAAAACATTAAATCCAAAAAACATCAAAATTACACAACGTGAAAGTCTGATGTGGAATACAAAACAGCAAAAAGCTATAGAATTTGGAAACATTTTGCATGAGATTTTGTCATTCATCAAAACTAAAGATGATATAGATTTGGCCTTGACTAAATCCATCGAAAGCGGATTGATTGTGGCTTCAGAAAAAGATTTTGTTATGAAAACGATTCATGAAATTGTTAGCCATAATGATTTAAAAATATTTTTTTCAAGTGAACATAAAATTTTAAATGAAAAAACTATTATCCAGAATGAAGGGAACATTGTTAAGCCTGACAGAATGGTTCTAACCAAGCAAAACGAAATTTACTTATTAGATTATAAAACCGGGTCACATCAAACCAAATATCAATATCAATTAGAAAATTACCAAGAGGCTATTGAAAAAATGGGTTTTAAAGTTACTAAAAAAGCCTTGGTTTATATTGGAGAGACTTTGGAAGTAGTAAATTTGTAAACTAAAATAAAACCTTCGTGACTTAGCATCTTCGCGAGAAAAATAAATAACATGTACGGAAAAATTCAACAACATCTACAAAACGAGCTGAATACCATTGATCAAAATGGGATTTTCAAAAAAGAACGCATTATTACTTCGCCACAAGGAGCAGAAATTACAGTTAATGGTGAAACGGTTTTAAACTTTTGCGCCAATAACTATTTGGGATTGTCTTCGCATCCTGAGGTAATTCAGGCAGCGAAAGACACTTTGGATTCACATGGTTTCGGAATGTCTTCTGTGCGTTTCATTTGCGGAACTCAGGATATTCATAAAACTCTGGAAAAAAAGATAGCAGATTTTTATGGCACAGAAGATACAATATTATATGCGGCCGCTTTTGATGCTAATGGAGGTGTTTTCGAACCTTTGCTTGGTGAAGAAGATTGTATTATTTCAGACAGTTTGAATCATGCTTCTATTATTGATGGTGTTCGTTTATGTAAAGCCGCTCGTTATCGATATGAAAATTCCAATATGGAAGATTTGGAAAACCAATTGAAGAAAGCGGTTGAAGCCGGACATCGTTTTAAACTTATTGTGACTGACGGCGTTTTCTCAATGGACGGATTGGTAGCTCCCTTAGATAAAATATGTGATTTAGCGGAAAAATATGACGCCTTGGTAATGGTTGATGAATGTCATGCTGCCGGTTTTATTGGCGCAACCGGAAAAGGAACGCTGGAAGCCAAAGGAGTTATAGGCAGAGTAGACATCATCACTGGAACTTTAGGAAAAGCATTAGGTGGTGCGATGGGCGGTTATACCACAGCTAAAAAAGAAGTGATTGAAATTTTGCGTCAGCGTTCAAGACCTTATTTGTTTTCTAATTCTTTAGCACCAGCTATTGTTGGGGCATCAATTAAGGTCTTTGAATTATTAGAAAAAGATACGACACTCAGAGATAAACTAGAATGGAATACGAATTATTTTAAAGAAGGATTGCGTAAAGCCGGAATTGACTTTATTGACGGAGATTCGGCAATTGTTCCTGTGATGTTATATGATGCGAAATTATCACAAATAATGGCAGATGAGCTATTAAAGAAAGGCATTTATGTTATCGGTTTCTTTTATCCTGTTGTACCAAAGGACAAGGCAAGAATTAGAGTTCAGTTGTCAGCCGCTCACACTAAAGAACATTTAGACAAAGCAATTTTAGCATTTACTGAGGTAGCGCAAGCATTAAATGTCATATAATTGGCTATATTTTAACAAAATATTTTGATATTATATTAATTGGTATTACTTTTGTGCCAATATAATTTTTATTATCTAATCAAATAAGTATGAAACATCTAAACAAATTATTCATTGCTTTGGTAATGTTGGCTGGATTCAGCTCACAAGCTCAAGACAGTAACAATCCTTGGGCGATATCGTTTGGGGCTAACGCAGTAGATACAAGAGTAAGTGCTGCCTCTTCATTAGAGGACCAATTTTCGCAATTTTTTAATGCTAAAAGTAATTGGAATATCGTTCCTTCATTATCTTTTGTTAATGTAACAAAATACGTTGGAAGCAATTTCTCTTTTGGTGTTACTGGTTCGGTAAATAAACTTAAAAGATATGTTCTTCCAAGAGTTGGTGAAGGGCCATATACTGTTGTTAATCCTGGAGATTTAAATTATTACGCAATTGATGGAGTTATCAATTACAGCTTAATGAATTTAATTAAATCTAAAAAAATTGATCCTTCTGTCCATATTGGTGGAGGTTATACTTGGATAGGTGAAGACTTAAATGCAGGTACATTAAACGGAGGTTTAGGTTTAACTTATTGGTTTACTGAAATGGTTGGTTTATCATGGCGTTCAACATACAAACAATCATTCGAAGATATTCGTGAAGATATGCCATCACACATGCAACACTTTGCAGGTCTTACATTCAAATTTGGAGGTAAAGATACAGATGGTGACGGAATTTATGACAAAGATGATGCTTGTCCAGAAGTTGCAGGTTTAAAACAATTTAATGGTTGTCCTGATACAGATGCTGATGGTATTACAGATGCTAGTGATTCATGTCCAGATATTGCAGGTCCAGCTGAATTTAATGGTTGCCCTGATACTGATGCAGATGGAATTGCTGACAAAGATGATGCTTGTCCAGAAGTTGCAGGTTTAAAATCATTAGGTGGTTGTCCAGATGCTGACGGAGATGGTATTACAGATAAATCAGATAAATGTCCAGATGTTAAAGGTCCAAAAGAAAATGCAGGATGCCCTTTCCCAGATAAAGATGGTGATAAAGTTTTAGATAAAGACGATAAATGTCCAGATGTAGCTGGAACTTTAGCTAATAACGGTTGTCCAGAAGTTACTGAAGAAGCTATCAAAAAATTAAATGACTATGCTAAAACTATCTTATTTGATACAGGTAAAGCTTCATTTAAACAACAAACTTACCCAGTTCTTCAAGCTATTACTGCTATCTTAAAAGAGTATCCAAACTCTAACTTCTCAATTGAAGGTCATACAGATAGCGATGGTACAGATGCTGCTAATCAAAAACTTTCAGAAGATAGAGCAACAGCAGTTAAAAACTACATAGTTGAAAACGGTATTGCAAGTTCAAGATTATCTTCTGCTGGTTTTGGAGAGTCTAAACCAATTGATTCTAATAAAACTAAAGCTGGAAAAGCTAATAACAGAAGAGTTGAAGTGAAATTAGTAAAATAATTTCCTCTCAAAATAATTCTAAAAAACGCTCCGAAGTTCGGGGCGTTTTTTTATTTTTATAAAATGTCAAAACGAACTTTTCTTCACCAACTTTCTCAAGAAATTTTAAAACATTATTCTGGTAACTTATCAGAATTGACCATTGTTTTACCCAACAAAAGGGCCAAAGTCTTTTTGCTTTCAGCATTTAAAAAGTTAATTTCCAATAATGTCTTTGCGCCCGAAATAATAAGCATAGAAGAGTTTATTCAAGATGTTGCAGGCATTCGTTCAGTTGATAATGTTGAATTGCTGTTTGAGTTTTATGAAGTTTATCTTTCTCTAACAGAAAAAGACAAGCAAGATTCCTTTGAAAACTTTGCCAATTGGGCTAAGACATTATTACAAGATTTTAATGAAATAGACCGCTATCTTTTAGACCCAAATAAAATTTTAAAATATCTTGAAAACATTAAAGAAATTGAACATTGGGCAGTCGATGTAGATAAAAGAACTGATTTGATTGAAAAGCATCTGCTTTTTTGGAAGAAACTCCCTGACTATTATCATTCATTGTATCAGTATTTGTTAAATAAAGGGATTGGATATCAAGGTTTAATTTATCGCGAAGCCGTTGAAAATTTGAATCACTTCTCTGAAAACAATAATGATAAACAATTTGTTTTTGCAGGTTTCAATGCGCTCAATCAAGCAGAAGAAAAGATTATTCAACACCTTTTAGCACTTGATGTTGCAAAAATTTATTGGGATATTGATGAAACCTTGCTTTACGATTCATTTCATGACGCCGGTCTTTTTCAACGAAAGTTTAAGTCGGAATGGAAATATTACAAAACGCATACATATGAATGGATTTCTAACGATTTTAAGGAAGAAAAGAACATTCATGTAATTGCAACTTCAAAATCGATTGGACAAGCTAAAATAGCAGGCAGTATCATTGAAAAAGAAGCAGAGAAAGGAAATCTTCAGAACGTGGCCTTAGTGCTGGGAGAAGAAAGCTTGTTGTTGCCAATGTTGTATTCATTGCCAGCTAATGTTGAAGCTTTGAATATTACCATGGGTTTTTCAAGCAAAAACAACCCAGCGCAATTACTAATTGCTAAATTGTTCAAATTGCACACCAATGCAGTAACCAGAAATCCATCAGGTTATGTAATGTATTTCAAAGATGTTCTAGATATCTTAACGCATCCACTTATTGAACCTTATGTAAATGCTTACGAATTGGTTTCCATAATCAATAAAAACAACTATTCGTTTATTACCCATAAAAAGCTCTTCGAACTTTATAATAAAGACAATGCGTTATTTTCATTATTGTTCCAAAAATGGGATTCAGATTCAGTAACAGTATTAGAATATATTGCTCAAATTCTGCTAAATATAAAGGGAAATCTGAATTATGAAAACGAAGAAGAAAAGATAACGAATGCTTTTGTGTATTCCATTTTTAAAGTCATAAACAAAATGATTTCTTATTTTTCAAAACACATTTCTATAAACGACCTTAAGACTTTGCAAGCCATTTACAAGCAAGTTATTGAAGTAGCCGAAGTTTCTTTTGAAGGTGAACCTTTGAGCGGTTTACAAGTTATGGGTGTTTTAGAAAGCCGTGTTTTAGATTTTGAAACCGTAATAATCACATCAGTAAATGAAGGAAAATTTCCAGCTGGGAAATCTACCAATTCTTTTATTCCGTATGATGTAAAGTTGCAATACGGTTTGCCTACTTACAAAGAAAAAGATGCTATTTACACTTATCATTTTTATCATTTGTTACAACGCGCCAAAAACATTTATTTGATTTATAATTCCGACAGTCAAGGGTTTGATGCAGGAGAAAAAAGTCGTTTTATAACGCAATTGGAAATTGAGAAACAACCCAATCACAACTTAACATTTCAATATTACAATCCTGAAGTGCCAACTATATCTTATCAACCGATTGTTGTTCCAAAAACAGAAAGTGTTATGATTCGCTTAAGAGAAATTGCAGACAAAGGATTTTCACCATCTTCATTAACAACCTATATTCGAAACCCAATTCAGTTCTATTTTCAAAGGGTTTTGCGGATTTCTGAAACTGATGAGGTCGAAGAAAATATTGCGGTTAATACGTTAGGAACCATTATTCACGCTACTTTAGAAGAATTATATAAACCAACCATCGGGCGAATTTTAACTATTGAAGATATTAAAACTTGCATTGCTAAAATTGACGAAGAAGTATTAAATCAATTTAAAGAAGTTTATAAAGAAGGTGAAATCAAGAAAGGAAGAAACCTGTTAGCATTCGAAGTTGCTAAACGAAATGTACTGAACTTTCTAAAAAAAGAATTAGAAGCTATAGAAAGTGGGGATGAAATTCAGATTATTTCTTTAGAAACGACTTACGAAAGAGAATTAACTGATGTCCGATTGCCTTTTCCAGTTTTAATAAAAGGAAATGTCGACCGAATAGAATTCAGAAGTAAAAAAGGTGAGAAAGGGAAAATTAGAATCATCGATTATAAAACAGGAAAGGTTGACAAGAATAATGTTGTTTTAAAGGATTGGAAAGGTTTAACCGAAGACATCAAAAACGATAAAATCATTCAGGTATTAGCGTATGCTTTTATGTATGAAGAAGAAGTTAGAGGGCAAGAAATGGAAGCCGGAATAGTGTCTTTTAAAAACTTAAAAACTGGATTTTTGCCTTTTCAGTTTAAGCAGGATAAAGAAGTTACTGATATAATTTCACCCGAAATTATGGAAAACTATTTGGAACAAATTGTGAATTTATTACAGGAAATTTTGAATGTAGATATTCCATTTGAGGAGAAAGTATGATACTTAAACACAAAGCACACGAAGATTTTACACGAAGTGCACTAAGTTTATAAGTTATAGTTTTGTTTTCTTTGTGCCTCCATAGCGTTCTTTGTGGTTAAATCCTTTTCAAAAAATTAATAAACACTTTCATCAACTCCGTTTCGTTTTCAATGTGTGACATATGCCCATCAGGAAAAGTTGTTAGTTCAACCATAGTTCCTTCAATTTGATCAATGGTTTCTTTGTAGGGCAACACGCCATCTTTTTCCCCTAAAACCAATTGAATTGGATAGGGTGCAAAATGCAGTAAAACTTCGCGATCCTTTCTAATTTTCATGCCTTCGAGCGCAGCAACAATTCCTTGTAAAGGAGTTTTCAACGCTTCTAGTTTTACCTTTTCAATTTCAGTTTCCAATTTTTCACGATTGTCTTCACTAAACAAATTCGTAATAGACAAACGCACAAAATTGGTATAGTTTTGTTTCACCGCTTTAATTGCTCTGTCTCTATTTTTTTTACGCTCATCGCTATCAGCTCGTGAAGTTGAGTTTTGTAATAGAATTCCTTTGACATTATCAGGATATAATTCGGCGAAAGACAAAGCCACATATCCGCCCATAGAGTGACCAATGAGAACTGCTTTTCTGATTTTCAACTCATGCAAAATGGCATGAACCATATCAGCCTGATCTTCCATAGAATGAATATAACCCAAACACTCCGTTTCACCGTGTCCCAATAAATCGATAGTAATTACTCTTTGTTTCTTACTCAATTCAGGAACAAAGGCATTCCACATCGTTTTATTTTCGAGAAAACCGTGCAAAAAAACCACAGCCGTTCCTTTGCCTTCGTCGGTAAAAGAGATTTTGGTGTTTTTGTATATGATGGTTTTCATAGATGCAAAAATAGAATTTAGCCATGAATACACGAATGATTATTAACGTTTTCTTTCTTTAATCTTTGTCATGCTGACGAAGGAAACATCTCATAATATTCCTCCTTTGTCGGAATGACAATCGTACTGTAAACAAAAACGGCCCACTTCCGTGAGCCGTCTATTATCTATCATCTATTTTCACTTCTCTTATTAAGAATTCATTATCGATTCAATCTCATCCACCTCAATCGGAATGTTTCTCATCAAGTTAAACGGTTCCCCATTTTCCTGAATCACTACATCATCTTCAATTCGGATTCCAAAACCTTCCGCCGGAATATAAATACCTGGTTCAACTGTAAAAACCATATTGGCTTTCATAGGTTCATGCAAAAGTCCATAATCGTGCGTGTCTAATCCCATGTGATGTGACGTTCCGTGCATAAAATATTTTTTATATGCCGGCCAATCTGGGTTTTCGTTTTGCACATCGGCTTTGTCAATTAATCCCAAACCAAGCAATTCGGAAGTCATTATTTTACCAACTTCTACATGATATTGTTTCCAAAAATTCCCAGGAATTAACATTTTTGTAGCTTCGTTTTTTACACGCAAAACAGCATTGTAAACTTGCTTTTGGCGGTCTGTAAAGCGACCAGAAACAGGTACCATTCTCGTCATATCGCTCGAATAATTGGCATATTCAGCACCAACATCAAGCAAAATTAAATCACCAGCTTTGCATTGTTGGTTGTTTTCAATATAATGCAATACGTTGGCGTTATTTCCCGAAGCAATGATTGGCGTATAGGCAAAACCTTTAGAACGATTCATCAGGAATTCATGCGCAAATTCTGCTTCGATTTCAAATTCCATTACGTTTGGTTTTACAAACTGTAATACTCTGCGGTATCCTTTTTCGGTAATATCGCAAGCAGTTTGAATCAAGTCTAATTCTTCACTTTCTTTGACAGAACGAATGCGTTGCAAAATAGGATTCGATTTTTCTACTTTATGTGCTGGATAATTTTCTTTCCACCATTTTACAAAACGCGCTTCACGAGTTTCGGTTTCAATCGATGCGCGATAATGCTCGTTGGTGTTGATATAAATCGTTTCGGCGTAAGCCATAACTTCTTTCAACGTTTTGTGAAAATCCTGCAACCAAATCACCGATTTGATTCCGGAAACTTCAAATGCTCTGTCTTTGGTCAGTTTTTCGCCTTCCCAAATAGCAATGTGTTCATTGGTTTCTTTTAAAAATAAAATCTCTTTTAGATGCTCATATGGCGCATCGGGGAACAATAATAAAATGCTTTCTTCCTGATCAACTCCGCATAAATAAAAAATATCGCGATGTTGAGCAAATGGTAGCGAACTATCGGCAGAAACAGGATAAATATCATTAGAATTAAAAACAGCAACGCTATTTGGTTTCATTTGTGCAATGAATTTAGCTCTGTTTTTAATGAATAAATGTCGGTCTATTTGGTGGTATTTCATTATGGAATTATTAATATTGTATGTTCCAAAGTTAAAACATTGGAATTAAAAAGAGTTGCTATGAAACGATTAATTTTTGTTATTTTTTTTCTATTAACCTTTATAATCGGCTTTTCACAAGAAAAGAAAGCCTATCAGCTTTTTAATAAAAAAGGAAAGAAAGTTGATTATAGTAAGCTACTAAAAGCTGCAGAAAAAGCGCAAGTGGTTTTGTTTGGCGAATATCATAACAATGCCATTTCACATTGGTTAGAATTAGAATTAACCAAAGATTTGGCAGCCAAGAAATCGGTAATTTTGGGTGCAGAAATGCTCGAAGCTGATAATCAAAAGCAATTGAATCAGTATCTGAGAGAAGAAATTAATCAAAAGCAATTGGATTCCACTGCACGTCTTTGGCCCAATTACAAAACCGATTATAAGCCTTTAGTAGATTTTGCAAAGGATAATAAATTGTCTTTTATAGCTACAAATATTCCAAGAAGATTTGCTTCAATCGTTTCCAAAAAAGGATTTGAAGGATTAGAGACGCTCACTCCGGAAGAGAAATTATGGATTGCTCCGCTACCTATCGCTTTTGATTCCAATTTACCAGGTTATGTCAATATGATGAAAATGATGGGAGATCACGCCAGTCCTAACATGCCAAAGGCTCAGGCTATAAAAGATGCAACGATGGCTTATTTTATTCAAAAAAATTTAAAAACAGATACCGTATTCATTCACTACAACGGAACTTATCATTCTGACAACTTTGAAGGCATTGGTTGGTACCTGAAAAAGTATGTTTCAGATATAGAAATAATAACTATTGGAACGATAGAACAAAACGATTTAGAAAAAATAATGGCAGAGGAATACAATAAAGCAGACTATATTCTCGTTATAGATGAAGACGTGACCAAAACGCACTAACACTCCATAAAAATGAAAAAGATTTACGCAATACTTTTACTAATAGCTGCTGCACTTCCTTTTGCTTCCTGCTCGAAAGATTTAGATGACACTGCAAACGAACCGATGTTAATTATCAAATTCAAATTTGACCCAAATCAAGAGAGGTTGAATAATTTAGGACAACCTTCAACCATTGCTGCCGGAAATGCTGCACAGTCTCCAATTTTTAATACTCTCGGGGCACATTATATAGAATTGGCTCCTAATGCTAATACGCAATTAGGCTCAGGAACTATTATTTACCACGGAGCTGAAACAAATGAGGGAGGAGCTACCGCTATCGATTTTAATCAGGAGAAAATTGTAGCACAAGACGAAACCTTTTTAAAAATCCCTTTAAGTCAAGTTGCTGTTGGTAGTTATGAGTGGATGCGTGTTTCTTTAGCCTATCAAAATTATCAGATTAACGTTAGAAGTGCCGGTGTTGATTATACCGGAACCTTAGCGAGTTTTGTTGGATTCAACACTTATATCTCATCATTCAATATAGGCAATAATGTTTTTCCGGTAAATGAAAACCGATTACAAGGCTATTGGGCATTTGGGTTAAATGATAACCCTTATTCTACTTCAGGACAAGCTCCGGTCGGAGCCACAACAGTTCCAAATCCAATTCAGGCGACTTCATTCGTTCCAACGGGTTCTTGTGTGGTTACCGGAAAATTTACCAGTAATTTAGTGATTGACGGAACAGAGACCAATGATGTAGTAATTACGCTATCGCTATCTATTAACAATAGTTTTGAATGGCAAGAAATTACTGCTGATGGTAAGTACGAACCTTCAATTGGTGAAAAAGTTGTTGATATGGGATTACGCGGATTGGTTCCTACTTATGTAAAATAATTTGTTTAACAGTTATTCTTCAAAAAGGCGTTTTAAACTGATATAAATCAACAACTGTTAAACTCATTTTAAATTCATTATAAATTACAACGAAAAGGTTGTAGTTAATGGCAAATAGCTGTATTTTTGTTTGATTTTTTTAAATAAATTATTCAATCTTATGGCAAAATCTTCTATTTTGAGTTCGTCCATTGCAAAAAAAGTTGCCATGGCACTTTCTGGACTTTTCTTAGTAACCTTTTTAGCACTTCATTTTTTTATAAACTTAACTTCTGTATTTAGTGAAGAAACATTTAATGTTTGTTCTCATTTTATGGGTAACAATCCATTAATCCAATTTGTAATGCAGCCTATTTTAGTGGCAGGTGTTGTTTTTCATTTTGTTATGGGTTTTGTATTAGATATTCAGAACAGAGCTGCAAGACCAATTGGTTATGCAAAAAATAATGGTGCTGCAAATTCTTCTTGGGCATCAAGAAACATGATTATTTCAGGCTTAGTTGTTTTAGCTTTTCTAGGATTGCATTTTTATGATTTCTGGATTCCAGAGATGGTTTATAAATACGTAGATGTAAAACCAGTTGATGAAACAAGATATTTTGGCGAATTGGTTCATAAATTCGAAAGTCCAGTTCGTACAGGTATTTATTGCGTATCTTTTGTTTTATTGTTTTTGCATTTATGGCATGGTTTCAATTCTTCAATGCAATCAGTTGGGTTTAACAATAAATTTTCTAAAGCACTTCATAAATTAGGATATGCATTCGCAATAATTGTCCCTTTTGGATTTATTTTTATTGCATTGTTTCATCATTTTAATCAATAATTTCAAGTAAATGAAACTAGATTCAAAAATACCTGAAGGTCCAATTTCGGACAAATGGACAGATTATAAAGATCATTTAAAATTAGTAGCTCCAAATAACCGCCCTAAAATCGACATAATTGTTGTAGGAACGGGTTTGGCCGGGGCTTCTGCCGCAGCATCTTTGGGAGAAATGGGCTACAATGTTAAAGCATTTTGTTTTCAAGATTCGCCAAGAAGAGCACACTCAATCGCAGCTCAAGGCGGAATCAACGCAGCAAAGAATTACCAAAATGATGGCGATAGTACCTATAGATTATTTTATGATACGATAAAAGGTGGCGATTATAGAGCACGTGAAGCGAATGTTCACCGTTTGGCTGAAGTGTCTGTAAATATTATTGACCAATGTGTGGCACAAGGTGTTCCTTTTGCTCGTGATTATGGTGGAATGTTAGACAACCGTTCTTTTGGAGGAACACAATTACAACGTACATTTTATGCCGCAGGACAAACCGGACAACAATTGTTGCTTGGAGCGTATTCTGCTTTATCAAGACAAATAGGTTTAGGTCGCGTTCAAATGTTCAACCGCCACGAAATGTTAGACTTAGTAAAAGTGGATGGAAAAGCACGTGGAATCATTGCACGTAACTTGGTTACAGGTGAATTAGAAAGACATGCTGCTCATGCCGTTGTTATTGCTTCAGGCGGATATGGAAATGTTTATTTTCTTTCTACAAATGCTATGGGAAGTAATGTAACTGCAGGTTGGAAAATTCATAAAAAAGGAGCGCTATTTGCTAATCCATGTTTTGTCCAAATTCACCCAACTTGTATACCAGTTCATGGAGTTAACCAGTCGAAACTAACTTTGATGTCGGAATCGTTGCGTAATTCAGGTAGAATTTGGGTTCCTAAAAAGAAAGAAGATGCCGAAGCTATTCGTGCGGGTAAATTGAAACCAACACAATTAAAAGAAGAGGAAAGAGATTATTTCTTAGAACGAAAATATCCCGCTTTTGGTAACCTAGTTCCACGTGACGTGGCTTCTAGAGCAGCAAAAGAATTATGCGATCAAGGTTTCGGAATAGAAGCGAATGATACAAACGAAGGAGTTTATTTAGATTATTCTACTGAAATCCAAACCAAAGGAAAACAAGCGGCATATGCCAAAGGGAATCATAATCCAACGGCTGAAGAAATTACAGCATTAGGCAAAAAATGGTTGGAGGAAAAATACGGTAACCTTTTTGAAATGTATGAAAAAATTACCGATGAAAATCCATACGAAACACCAATGAAAATATACCCAGCCGTTCACTATACTATGGGTGGTGTTTGGGTTGATTATAATTTACAATCTACAATTCCAGGTTGTTTTGTGGCAGGAGAAGCTAATTTTTCTGATCACGGAGCTAACAGATTAGGAGCTTCTGCCTTGATGCAAGGTTTGGCTGATGGATATTTTGTCCTGCCTTATACTATTTCAAATTATTTGGCTGATGAAATTAGAACTGGAAAAATCTCAACTGATTTGCCTGAATTTGCTGAAGCAGAAAACAGCGTGAAAGAATCAATCAATAAATTCCTGAACAACAATGGTTCTAAATCGGTTGACCATTTTCATAAAAGACTAGGTCTTATTATGTGGAATAAAGTTGGAATGGGAAGAAGCGAAAAAGGATTAAAAGAAGCTATAGCTGAAATCGCAGCCTTAAAAGAAGAGTTTTATAAAGACGTTTACGTTCCAGGAAGCGCAAACGAGTTGAACCAAGAATTAGAAAAAGCAATTCGTGTGGCAGATTTCATTGATTTAGGTCAATTAATGGCAATGGATGCATTGCAACGCAACGAATCTTGCGGTGGACATTTCAGAGAAGAATACCAAGATTCAGAAGGAGAAACACTTCGTGATGATGAAAACTTTTCATTCGTTGGCGCTTGGGAATATATGGGCTTCGACATCAGCAAAGAAAACCTTCACAAAGAAGAATTGAAATACGAGTTTATTAAAATAGCCGCAAGAAATTACAAATAAGAAGTTATGAGCGCAGCAAAAAATATCAATATAAACCTTAAAATTTGGCGTCAAAAAGATGCCAAATCTAAAGGAAGTATGGAAACTTATAAATTAGATAATGTTTCGACAGCAAGTTCGTTTTTGGAAATGTTAGACCAATTGAACGAGCAATTAATCAATGATAAAAAATCACCAGTTGCTTTCGATCACGATTGTCGCGAAGGAATATGCGGAATGTGTTCGTTATACATTAACGGAAGAGCACACGGTCCAGAAACAGGAACGACAACCTGTCAATTACACATGCGTAAATTTAAAGACGGTGACACGATTTACATCGAACCCTGGAGAAGTAAAGCATTCCCTGTAGTAAAAGATTTAGTAGTTGACAGAAGTTCTTTTGACAGAATTCAACAAGCGGGTGGATTCGTTTCGGTAAATACTTCCGGAAGAACCATTGATGCTAATGCTACTCCAATTCCAAAACACGACGCTGATAAAGCTTTTGAAGCCGCTGCATGTATTGGTTGTGGAGCTTGTGTTGCTACATGTAAAAATGGTTCTGCTATGTTGTTTGTTGGAGCTAAAGTTTCACAATATGCTTTATTACCGCAAGGAAAAGTGGAAGCAACAGCACGTGTATTAAACATGGTTCGCCAAATGGATGAAGAAGGATTCGGAAACTGTACCAACACCGGCGCATGTGAAGTAGAATGTCCAAAAGGAATTTCTTTGGAAAATATTGCTCGAATGAATAGAGAATACTTATCCGCAAGTTTGAAAGGATAATAAACAAATAGATTTAATCCAAAAAACGTCTCGATTCATCGGGGCGTTTTTTTTATCTTTGATAGGTAAACAAATACGCAATGAATAAATTCCTTTCATTACAGTTAATGCTTTTTTCTTTTATAGCTATTGGTCAGAATTTCCATCAATATGTCAATCCAATGATTGGAACTGGTGGCCACGGTCACACCTATCCTGGCGCTACTGTTCCTTTTGGTATGGTACAACTTTCTCCTGACACGAGGATAGACGGAAGTTGGGATGGATGTTCTGGTTATCATTATTCGGATAATGTGATTTACGGTTTTTCACATACACATCTCAACGGAACTGGTGTTTCAGATTATGGAGATATCCTATTAATGCCAACGATGGGCAAACCTTCTTTAGATTCAAAAGTATATAGTTCTACTTTTTCTCATAATAATGAAAAAGCTAGCGCAGGATTTTATTCTGTTAAACTTGATAAGAATAATATAGACGTTCGATTAACATCCTCAACTCGGGTGGGTTTTCATGAATATACCTTTAATGAAAGTGGTCTGGCCAATATCATTTTGGACTTAAATCATCGCGACAAATTATTGGAAGGAAGAATTCGAGTAATTGACGATAAAACCATTGAGGTTTTACGAAGAAGTGAGGCTTGGGCAAGAAATCAATACATTTATGCTCGTATTGAGTTTAATGTGCCTCTAAAAATTGGAAAAGTCAAAGGTGAAAACACAAAACTAGAAGGTTTATATAAAGGAACTGAAGTTGCTATAAGTTTTTCAAAAAATGTCAAAAAAGGCGAAAAAATATTGGTAAAAGTTTCTCTTTCTCCTACAAGTTATGAAGGAGCAAAATTGAATAGTTCAGAAATCAAGGACTGGGATTTTGAAAAAGTTAAACAAGACGCTGAACAACTTTGGAACAAACAATTATCAAAAATTGAAATATCAGAATCTGACAAGGATAAATTGGCAATTTTTTATACAGCATTATATCACACGATGGTACAGCCGAATATTGCGCAAGACATAGACGGGAAATACCGTGGTCGTGACAACCAAATTCACACTGCTGAAGGGTTCGATTATTATTCGGTTTTCTCGCTTTGGGACACGTTTCGAGCAGCACATCCTTTGTATACTTTAATAGAAAAGAAACGAACTTCTGATTTCATAAATACTTTTCTGAAACAATACGAACAAGGCGGAAGATTGCCGGTTTGGGAATTAGCTTCCAATGAAACCGATTGTATGATTGGCTATCATTCTGTTTCGGTTATGGCAGATGCTATGGCAAAAGGCATTACGGGTTTTGATTATGAAAAATGTTTTGAAGCTGCTAAACATTCGGCAATGATGGACCACTTGGGATTGGATGCCTACAAAAGACAAGGTTTTATTTCTATGGATGATGAACATGAAAGCGTTTCTAAAACCTTGGAATATGCTTATGACGATTGGTGTATTGCACAAATGGCAATGCTTTTAAACAAAAAAGAAGAGTACGATTACTTCATGAAACGTTCTCAAAGTTGGAAGAATGTTTTCGATTGGAACACCGGTTTCATGCGTCCAAAGAAAAACGGCGGTTGGGACAAACCATTTGACCCAAGAGAAATAAATAATAATTTCACCGAAGGCAACAGTTGGCAATACTCCTTTTTTGTCCCACATGATATTCCTGGGATGATTAATGCCTATGGAGGAAATGAAAAATTTGAAGATAAACTAGACGAAATGTTCAATTCCGAGAGTAAAACTACAGGTCGCGAACAAGTAGATGTAACCGGATTAATTGGGCAATACGCACACGGGAATGAGCCAAGTCATCACATGGCGTATTTGTATAACTACATTGGTAAACCCGAAAAAACAACAGAAAAAGTGCATTATATCTTAAATAATTTCTACAAAAACACACCAGACGGTTTGATAGGTAATGAAGACTGTGGGCAAATGAGCGCTTGGTATGTGTTGAGTTCGTTGGGAATGTATTCGGTGACTCCAGGACTTGATAGATTTGATTTAACAAAAGGGATTTATGAAAAAGCAGTTATAGATTATGGAACTAATAAAAAAGTACTTGGTTTAAATAATTCAGGCGATTTTAAAATTATTCCTACACCAATAAAATCTTATTCTTTAATCACTCCAGTTCCAGTAATTCAGGCAGAAAGTAAATCGTTTAAAGATAGAATGAAGGTTGAAGTAAAATCACAAAATCCTAATGACAATATATATTATAAAATAAATAATTATGTTGAAACATTAGAAAAAAAATCATTTGAATTGTACAATCAACCTTTTGAAATTCAGCAAAATGCAACAATATCTGCTTATGTTATTAATAATAATTTGCAAAGCAACACCATTTCCGCCCAATTCTTCAAAAAACCAAACAACTATACCATCGATATCAAATCGACTTACAATCCACAATATCATGCTGGAGGATCAGATGGATTGTTAGACGGAATTAACGGTACCGAAAACTGGCGTAAAGGCGATTGGCAAGGATATCAGGGACAAGATTTTGAAGCAGTAATTGATTTACAGAAAGAAATTCTGATTCATTCTATTGGAACTACGTTTCTACAGGATTCACGCTCTTGGATTTTGATGCCAACCAAGGTCGAATTTTATGTTTCAACGGATAATGTCAGTTTCAATTTGGTCGGAACAGTAGAAAATGATATTGATCCAAAAGAGACAGAAAACAAAATCAAGAACTTTAGTTTGGTCAATGAAATAAATGCGAAATTTGTAAAAGTCAAAGCATATAATTTTGGAAAACTTCCTGAATGGCATCAGGGCGCAGGTGGAGATGCTTTTATATTCATAGATGAAATTACAATAAAATAGCTAAAAAACTTTTACCTTATCTCTTTTCCTTTATCCCTTTAAAAAATGAAAATAGCACTAATACAAACATCACTTTCTTGGGAAAACCCAATGGAAAACCGAAGTCATCTGGCACAAAAAATTACTGGCTTTATGGAAGAGGTAGATTTAATTGTGCTTCCCGAAATGTTTTCTTCCGGTTTTACAATGGATCCAAAAGCAGTGGCCGAAACCATGAAGGGAGAAACCGTTTTATGGCTTCAACATCTGGCGAAAGCCAAAAACTGTGCTATCACAGGAAGCTTAGTCATAGAAGAAAATGGAAATTACTACAATCGTTTGGTATTTGTTTTTCCATCAGGAGAAATTAAAACCTACGATAAAAGACATTTATTTACTCTGGCAGGTGAACATCAATTTTATACTGCCGGTGAAGCTAAATTAATTTTGGAGTATAAAGGTTTCAGAATTTGTCCATTGGTCTGTTACGACTTACGATTCCCTGTGTTTTCCAGAAATGAAGAGAATTATGATGTTTTGCTGTATGTTGCTAATTGGCCAAAACCGCGTATCAATGCTTGGGATATTTTGCTAAAAGCGCGTTCGGTAGAAAATATGTGCTACACAATTGGCGTAAACCGAATAGGAAATGACCACAACAAACATGAATATGTTGGACATTCTCAGGTTGTTGATTTTCTTGGAGATTATGTTTTAGAACCGCAGGAAGCAGATGCTGTATTTATTGTAGAATTGAATAAGGCTAAACTTATCGAGACACGAAACAAGTTAGCTTTTCTAAATGACAGAGATAGATTCGAAATTATTTAACGTCAACATTAAAAGGTTGTTCTACATCCCAATTAGTTCGCACGTCAATCTCTTTTGGAAAATAAATAACCTCTTCGCTTTGGCGTTTTTCCATAAAGCTTCCAGTGTCCCAGACTTTATTTTTGTTGTCATCATAAATTATACGCAACGTATATTTATCGGGTTCAAGTGCCAAAAATTCAATAGTTGGAGAACTCTCAGTATATTCTGTCGCTTTTACTTTACCGTCTTTGTTGGTAAGCTCAACAATGACTGGAAATCTTTTTACATTTTCTAAAACTACTTTTAGATTGCCATAATCGGATGCGTTTTTAGTAGCAACTTTATAGGTGAGCGTATCGTTGGTGTTTTCAAAAAAATCGGTTAAAGCGCCAGGTAATAATTCAATTTTAAATCGTTCTAAAGGTTCTTTATTGAAATTGAAATACAACTTTTGTAGAAAATCATCATATTCGGTTTCAAACGGAACAGCGATAGAATCTTTATTAAAAATAGCAATTTTTGATTTGTCAAACTTCACTAAAGGAATGGAACTACTTAATGAAAAGCGCTCTCGTAAAGGAAGCGTTCCGGAAAAATCAAGACTTAAACTTAGCGTATCTGCTTTTTGCTTTTTAATTTTTACTGTAAAGTCTTTTTTGAATTTGTCTTTTTCAACGAGAACTTGCAACGAGTCTACTTTTAATGGTTTAAACCAAATCTGAACGGAGTCCTTTTTCGGAAATTGTGTAACCAAAGCCGGAATGATTTCGGAACCATGTTTAACAACAACTTTCATTTTTTTAGGGTCACCTTCATAACCCATTATCATTTTATTTCCTGATCCTTGTGATGGTTTAATAGCTTTAAAAGGAAGCTTTTCTTTAAACAATTCAAGCTCAAAAATAGTATCATTTGGAATGGTAATATATTGTTTTTGAAATCCAATTTTATCTGACTTTGGATTGAATTTATTATTTCCATTGTCTTTTAACGCTACCAAAAGATATTTTCCAGCTTTGATATTTTCTATGGTGACAATTTTTAAACTATCTAAAGTATTGGTAATATAACGTGGCGATTCCTTATAAATAGTAGAGTCGTTAAACCTTTCATTGATTTCATACAGCATCACCGAAACGAAATTATCTACTTTATTTTCCAAAGCATCTTTTACTTTGACATTTATTTTCAACGAATCGATGTAAGCTCCAGTAGAAAAAACATATTTGAATTGCGAATACGGATTTCCTTCGTTATTATCTTCAATACTTTGTCCGAAATTGAAACTATAAGTAGTATTGGGTTGAAGTGTGTCTTTCAGTTTGATCGAAAGTATTTTGCTAGCTGTTTGTGGTAAAATTTCAGGTTGATTTTTCATTGGTGGCGAAATAATCAACTGTTTGTTTATGTTTTTTAACTTGACATATTCATCAAAAACTAATTTGATTTCTTTACCATTAAAATTAGTCGATAAATTTTTAGGAAAACTTGCTTTTAAAACAGGAGCAATAGTGTCTTTACTTCCTCCTGTAATATTGCCTCGCTTTGCACAACTTGTAATCACGATTACAAATAGCAAACAAATAAATTTAAAAATAGATTTTGGCATACTACTGTTTTTCAATGCACAAAATAACAACTATATTTAGTGTGAATGAAATGTTTTTTGGGAAACTTAACATTTAGTTATGTGACATTGCCATGCAGACAATACTGATTTTGGCGTTTGGAATTTTCAAAATGGCGCGACTACATGCTTCCAGAGTTGAGCCAGTTGTAAGCACATCGTCTATAAGAAGAAAATGTTTGCCATGATAGTCTTCAGAAAACGAAACATCAAAAACTGTTGAAATCACATCAGCTCTTCCCAAAAGGTCTTTTTTAGTTTGAGTTTTGGTGTATAATTTTCGATATAAAAGCTGATTGTTATAAGGAATTTTAAGCTTTGAAGATAAGGATTTTCCAAAACTTTCGACCTGATTATAGCCGCGTTCGCGAAGTCGTTTTTTGTGCAAAGGAACCGGAATTATATAATCGATACTTTTTATTTCTTCTAACTTTTGCAATTCTTCGCTATACCATTCTCCTATGATTTCTCCAATTTCTTCTTGTCCTTTGTATTTTAATTTGTGAATTATCTCTTGTACAATACCTTTTTTATGGAAATAAACTAAAGCTGAACCATATTCCAACGGAATTCGTCCATAAAACTTTTGAATTACTTCATTTTCCTTAATTTTATGATGATTTGTCAACGGGATTTCATGCCTGCACTGCGTACAAATTACTTTTTCTTCTCGCAGTAAAATCGAATGACAACCAGCACAAGACTTCGGAAAAAATAGATTTAAAAGATCATTCCACATAAAAAAGATAATTTTCTTACATAAAAGTATAAAAAATTTATATTCTAATTTATTATTAGCGCTTTTTTTATAATCGCTTTTTATATTTTTGCAGCATTATGGCAAAACAAGAAGATTTATTTAAGAATGTAGTTTCGCATGCAAAAGAATACGGATTCATTTTTCCGTCAAGCGAAATATACGATGGTTTGAGTGCAGTCTATGATTATGCGCAAAACGGAGTAGAATTAAAAAAGAACATTAGAGAATATTGGTGGAAAGCCATGGTGCAGATGCATGAAAACATTGTTGGTCTTGATGCCGCAATTTTGATGCATCCAACTACATGGAAAGCCTCTGGACATGTTGATGCGTTTAACGATCCATTGATTGACAATAAAGACTCTAAAAAAAGATATCGTGCCGATGTTTTAATTGAGGATTATGCCGAAAAATTAAACCTGAAAGCCAAAAAAGAAATTGAAAAAGCTCGTGAGCGTTTTGGAGATGCTTTTGACGAAGAACAATACAAAACAACCAATCCTCGTGTGATGGAATACCTTTCGAAAGAAAGAGAAATCCTTGAAAGAATGGGTCGTTCGTTAGGTTCTGGAGATTTAGAAGATGTAAAAAATCTGATTGAAGAATTAGAAATTGCCGATCCGGAAACCGGTTCAAGAAACTGGACCGATGTAAAGCAATTCAACCTGATGTTTGGAACAAAACTAGGAGCTTCAGCCGAGAATGCAATGGATTTGTATTTGCGTCCTGAAACAGCACAAGGGATTTTTGTGAATTTCTTAAACGTGCAAAAAACGGGTAGAATGAAGATTCCGTTTGGAATTGCACAAACTGGGAAAGCCTTTAGAAATGAGATTGTAGCGCGTCAGTTTATCTTCCGTATGCGTGAATTTGAACAAATGGAAATGCAGTTTTTTGTGAAGCCAGGCGAAGAAATGAAATGGTACGAATACTGGAAAACCACTCGTTTAAACTGGCACTTATCCCTAGGATTAGGCAAAGAAAACTACCGTTTCCACGACCATGAAAAATTAGCACATTATGCTAATGCCGCAGCCGATATTGAGTTTAATTTCCCTTTTGGTTTCAAAGAATTAGAAGGAATCCACTCGAGAACCGACTTCGATTTGAAAGCACACGAACAATATTCGGGTAAAAAATTACAATACTTTGACAACGAAACCAATTCAAGCTACGTTCCTTATGTAGTAGAAACTTCAGTAGGTTTGGACAGAATGTTTTTGGCGGTTTTTGCAACTTCTTTAAAAGAAGAAACGTTGGAAGATGGCTCAACCAGAACCGTTTTACGATTACCATCCGTATTAGCACCAACAAAAGCAGCTGTTTTACCATTGGTAAAAAAAGACGGTTTGCCAGAAGTAGCTCAAAAAATCATTGAAGACTTAAAGTGGGATTTTAATGTGGCTTATGACGAAAAAGATGCTGTTGGAAGACGTTACAGAAGACAAGATGCGCTTGGAACACCTTTTTGCATTACTGTTGACCATCAAACGTTGGAAGACGAAACTGTAACCATTCGTCACAGAGATACAATGGCTCAGGACAGAGTAAAGATTTCCGAATTGAGAAATATCATTAATAATGAGGTTTCAATAAGAAATTGGCTTATGAAAATGTAAAACGAACATGTTATTTCGCGCAGGCGGAACACGAGCAAAGCGAATTGGCGAAGCAATCCAAATAAAATTCAAATCCCAAATTATGAATATAGTTTGGGATTTCTTTTTTTGTAAGTATTTATCCCGTTAAAAATCCACATATTAACACTTTTGACGTATCTGTCAACATTTCCCATAACTAAAAACCCGAAATCATACTTTCGTTTAACGAAAATGGATACGTTTAATCGACTTTAATTTTTAAGTTAAATTCGTATACATAATCTTTAGCATAAACAATTAGTTTCCCCAAAACTACCTGTTATTTTACCTAATCTAATGCTTTCCCTAAATCAAAAACGGAAAAGCATTAATGAACCAAACATACATCATTATAGACGATGACAAAGGAAGTGTCCTAAAAACGCAGGCAATTGCAGAGCGTTTTAAGAACCTTAGTTTTGTAGCTTCTGCTAATAACTATGATGATGGAGTGAATTTGATTTTGGAACACCAACCCCGCTTAGTTTTTCTTGAAATTGATCCTGCAGATAAAAAGAGCAATCTATCATTAGCGCTCATTAATGAATTGTATCGTTATTTAAGAATTGTTCCCAAAATAATTATTACAACATCTGAAAAAGATTTGGCTTACGAAGCTCTGCAGTATGAAGTAACAGATTATTTACTGAAACCACTAAATATTAATGATTTCAGAAAAGCCATTTTAAAATTTGACCGAGCTATAAAATCGGATTTACCTTATTTTGAAGAAAAAAATCCTGTAGCGACTTTTGAAGTTTTAGATGAGGCATTGGTTGATGAATTGGAAACCGCTGAAATTGATGTTGAGGTAATTGATATTCCGACTGATGAAAATCAATCTGTAACATTGAGCCCGGCCGAAGTTTCGGGAGAAATTTCAAAACAGCAATCACTGGTTATTTGTGTTAAATCGTATGGTGATTATCGTTACATCGACTCGGATGATGTGCTCTATTTTGAGGCCGATAACAACTCAACCGACATTCATTTAAACAATGGTGAAATGATTACGGCCTTTAAAACCTTAAAGCATTTTGAAACCGTTTTGCCACCAATGCAATTCCTCAGAATTCACAACAGTTATATCATAAACGTAAACCAGGTATCGCGTATTCATACCGGAAACACAGTGTGTTATATCAAGAACTCGACCACCAAACTACCTTTCTCAAAATCCTATAAAGAGAACGTTGATTTAATCATTAGCCGTATAGCTGCCGGAAATTATTTGGAGATTTAAAAGAAAATTCTTAGGTTTACAAAAAAAGACTATGGAAATCAAGGTCTTAATGGTTGATGATCACCCACCAATTATTGAAGGATATAGATCTATACTGGCTTACAATTCCTTCGGTTATATATTAAATACTACTACAGCACATTCTTGTGAAGAGGCTTATAATGCAATTTTTCAGGTTAATTATCCTTTAGATATTGTATTTTTAGATTTGACTTTGCCTCCTTATTTTGAAAAAAATATTAATACTGGAGACGATTTAGTTCCAATTATTAGGGAAAAACATCCAAATGCTAAAATTGTCATCCTTACTTCTCATTACGAGTCCATAGTTCTTTTTAAAATTGTAAAAGAACATAATCCGGAAGGGATTTTAATAAAAAGTGATTTTCAGGCACAAGAATTAGTCAAAGCATTTGATGTAATCGTTAATGGTGGAACTTATTTTAGTGAAACAGTAAGGAGTCACCAAAAATCTTGGGGAGAAAAGAATAAAGTAATGGATAGTTATAACAGGCAAATTCTTTCTTTGTTGGCACAAGGTGTTAAAACCAAAAATTTTCCCGACATACTTCATCTTTCGAAAAGTGCTATTGATAAAAGGAAAGCTATTCTTAAACAACTTTTGGGAATAGACAAAGGGAATGATGAAGACATTCTTAAAGAAGCAAGAAAGCAAGGGCTAATTTAGAATTTACCTCGAAACTTCAGAAATCAGCGCTGCTTTTTTACAATTAGTCTATTGTTTTAAAATTCATAAAATGTACACTTTTAGTGTAATCTAATATGAAATTAACGAACTACTTTTACTATATCAAAATCAAACAATAGTAATTTAACTTGATTATTAGGTAGTTAAACGTGGCTTACCACCATAGTAGTGACACTATACAAAGAATGCTTTTCTAGTTTTTTGTAGTAAAAACAAATACAGAAACTTACTGTTTATTTTAGAGGTTTGTTATTAAACAGGAGTACTACTAAACCAACCAAAAAAAGCAGCCCAACCTTTATAATGTTTTGACGACACAAAGCTGGACTGCAATAATTAAAATTATATACAAATTTATGAAAAATTTATTATTAGGCTTAATAGCCACCGTTTTATTTGTGTTTAGTGGGAATGCACAAAAAGTAACACAAGAAGATGTAAGATTGCAACTGGCACAAGGGATGGTTGATTTTACAAAGTCATTAGAACTTGCTTATGAAAAATCAGATGGTGTTGAGGAATTTAAAAAGATTGTTACCGGTTGTTGGTATTCCAAAATGCCTGAGGAAGGAAATAATTTATTAGATGCTGCATACAAGTTGCTTTCCAATAAAACTAATGAAGAAGAAGTTTTAAAAAAGTATAATGGAAAAGAAATGGCTGCAGCTGCATTATATGTTGACAATCTTTCAAAAAAAGGAATAAAAACAGATGGCAGTGAATTATTTGGAGGAACAACAGGTGATTTTAATCCGTATGCAAATATGGTTATGGCTAAATGCAGATGGTATCAGTTAGGTTGTTGGATAAAAGAGATTTTTGGGGAAGAAGGTGGCGGAAAAATTTTAGATACAATTGTAATAGTATTAACCACAATAATATTAGCCCTTTAATTATAAAATATAAATAGTAAGCAATCAATGGCGTATTCATAAAATATGCGCCATTGATTTAAATCGAAAACAGTTATGCAAAAAATCAAAATTTTATTTCTTTTATTCTTATTTAGTTTACTAAGCTGTACTAGTTTTAAAGTTAATTTAGCTTTTAAACTAATTGGATTATATGATGATAATATAAAATTATCTAAAGTTACAAATGAAGAAAGAGAAGTTGTTTTTATCCCAATGCACCATATAGGGACAAAACTTTTTTATGACGATGTTAAAACTAAAATAGATTCACTTAAAAAGATTGGTTATTTTTTTTACACAGAAGAAGTTAAAGGAAATAAAAAGGATTCTATAACTGTTAGGAAATCAATTAAAATATCTGGAATTCCATTTAACAGCAATAATAGTGGTTATAAGCATTTTTTTGACTCAATTTATAAAGGCAAAGTGAAGTTTAAAAAGGAAATATTAGACCAACCTTCTTCAATTAAATTTGGTTTGGATGAATCAAATAGTAAGACTGTTGATGTTACTTTAAAAGAAATGATTGATTATTATGAAAGTAAGTATGGCGAAATAAAATTAGAACCATGTGATTTTGAAAAAAGTTTTTATGAAAAACCAAATTGTAAATATAAACCTATGGGAAAAAATGTTAGAGAGGATGTATATATAGGTTTTAGAAACAGAAATATTTTAAAAACCTTTTTTGATGACAATCATAAAAAGATAGCTATAATATACGGTGCTGAACATTTCAAAGAGATCCGCGAAGAATTGTTAAAACATGGTTACAAATAATTATAATTTGATTTAACCATTATTCAAAAGTAAACTCCCTTTTTTCTTATGAGTTACTTCCAAACAACCAAATAATCAGCCCAGCTTTATAATGTTTTGACGACACAAAGTTGGACTGTAATAATTAAAATTATATACAACATGAAAAATTTATTATTTGGCTTAATAGCCATTATCTCCTTTGTATTTAATGGAATTGCACAAGAGAAAAGCGATTTAAATCAAAAATCCGAGTTCAAAAGTGCCTCATTAATTACAATATATGAAAAAGAGATTACAGAATATAAGTTTCTGTCTCTTAATGAACTTAATGAAGAAGCTGACCAAATTATCCGGGAATTTGATTTTAATAATGCTGAAATCAATAAGCAAAACACATGTGAAATAACTATAGAAATTAAAGTTGAAATAGTAATTGGAGCCGCAAGAGGACAAATGTCCGGATTGATAATAACCAATAGTGTCGATGTTCAGTCTGCTACAAAAAGGCTCAAAGCAATGATACTAGCAGCAGTAACCGGTTAATTGAAAAATTTTAAAGACATGAAATATAAAATGCTGCTTTCGCTATTATTCATCAGCCAATTACTGTTTTCCCAATCCGATCTTAACAATGTTATCAAAGGAGGAGAGCTTCTTTTGAGCGGCCTTTCGATATTCAAAACAAGCAAATCCGAATCGAAAAAGAACAGTAAAGTAATCGAAAGTGTATGCGTAAAAAACAAACTTTCAGATAGGATTACTTTTAGAATTATGGGCAAAAACGAACAAGGAGACGATGTTAAAAAAGAACTTGTTATTCCAAGAGACGGGAAGGAATGTCTGTTTTTGTTGCCAAAAGGTATTTTCACCTATGAAATTATATTGACAAATAAAGAAATTTACAAAAAAGGGGAGTACAAATTTGAAGACGATTTGGTGATTATTGTCAAAGAAGAGTAAATGCTTATATAAATATTTAAACTTTTCTGAAAATGTACACTTTTAGTGTACCAAAATGTCAAAATCGCGATTTACTTTTACAATGTCAAAATCAAGAGCGTATTTTTCTTATTGAAAGAGATTTGCAATAACTAACAATACAAGTTTGATGAAGATAAATTAAATTGTGGTAGAATTGGGTTCCGGTTTTTAATCGGGACTCAATTCGTTTTTAATATATTGACTTTATGATTAGACTACTACTTTATTGGTGTATGCTTTTATTCCTGTTTTTTTCCAGTTGTACTTCTAAAACTGTAGATAAAGTAGAACAAAAGAGAAATGATTCTATTCAGAAATATTTGGATTTAGCTGGGAGTGATACCGTGGCTTATGAAAAAAGAATAAAGTATAATGATAAGGCGTATTCGCTTATTGATTTGAATAGGAATGATACATTGACAAGATATTATTTGTATTGTGTCTCATATAAATACTATTCTTTTAATAAGAATGATATGCTAAAATCGGCAGCAGATAAATTAATGGACCTTTCTTTAAAAAGTAAAGACTCCATAAATATTGCCAAAGCCTATAGAAATCTTGGGTTATTCTACATTGCAGTTTCTGATAATGAAAAGGCAATTTTATTTCTTTTTAAAGCCAAAAAAATATTTAAATTTCTAAACAGAAACGATTATGTAATTAAAGTAATGAATAATATAGCTATAACTCAATATTATGCTTCGGATTTTTTAGGAAGTAATAAAACATTAGTGGAAATATTATCGTTATCAAAAAAAACAAATTTTACAAAAATGTATCCTTTTGCTTTATTAAATATTGGTAATAATTTAAGTAGTTTAAAAAATGAAAGTCAAGCAATTATTTATTTTAAAAAGGCATATAGAATATCACATAAAAAAACATTAAAAAAGTTAAAAAATGTATTGAATAATAACATATCTAACAGTTACATAAACCTGAAGCAATACGATTCTGCATCAAAATATGTTAGTAAAAACTTGAGTAATAAAAAATTGTTATTCTTAGATCCTGAAGCTTATTCAAATTCAATTTCTCTTTATGCATTAATTCAACTAAAAATGAATAATCATAACAAACTAAAAGAGAAATTCTATTTAGCAGAAAGATATTTTGAACAATTTAATGTGCCAAATGGAAGAAATTATAATCAGATCTACTTGTCATTTTATTTTTCAAAAGTTAAAGATAGCATAAACGCTTTAAAAGCTGCTGAGAAAGCACTTTCCCTTTCTAAAAGTTACAAAAATCCAACAGATATTCTAGTTAGCTTAGAACAACTCATAAAAGTTGACAAAAAAAATGCCTCAACAAATGCGCAAGAATATATTCGCATTAGCGACAGCATGCAAATATCAGAACGCAACTTTAGAGATAAATTTGCGCGAATAGCATATGAAACAGATGAAATCTCACAAGAAAAGAATAAAGCAGTTAATCAAAAATGGATTATCTCTTCAATATTGGGTGTTATAATATTGTTTGTGCTTTTAATCCTTATCATAACCCGCCAAAGAGCCAAACAAAATGAATTGGCATTATTACAAGAACAGCAAAAAGCCAATGAAGAAATCTATCAGTTAATGCTAATGCAAAAAACCAAAGAAGATGAAGCCAAACAATCCGAAAAGAAACGCATTGCTCAAGAACTTCACGACGGTATTATGAATAAATTATCCAGTACACGACTTAATCTATCTATGTTATCAAATAAAACAGATAAAGAAACTATCCAAAAATGTATAACCTATATAAACGGAATAAACCAAATTGAAACCGAAATTCGAACCATTTCACATGATTTAAATAAAGAGCTTTTTCAAAAAGAAGACAGTTATACAAAAATGGTAGAAGATTTTGTTAAAGAACAAAATAAAATAAGTAAGACACACTTCGAATTAGAAATAGATAAGCATCTAGATTGGAATACGGTATCGAGTGAAATAAAAATGCATTTATACCGAATAATTCAAGAAGCTACACATAATATTAATAAATATGCTCATGCAAAAAAAGCAGCAATAAGTATTTTACTAGATTATTCAAATATTTGCATGGCAATTACGGATAACGGAATTGGTTTTGATAATTTAGACACTTCTAAAGGAATTGGCATACAAAATATGCAAGCTAGGGTTAAATCATTAAACGGGAAATTTAATATTAGTTCAAAAAAATTAGAGAGTACCTCCATAAACATTGCTATTCCTTTAAAGTAAAACCAACTTTAATAAGCTCGAATCATAGATCGAATAACTTAAATTAACTCAACTCTTTCTAAAAATATATTTTTAGAAAGAGTTTTCTTTTTAATAATTGCAGATTGAATGAAAACAAATAAATCTATCAACCACCCAGATTTTCCATCTACATCATAAAATAACTTTAAAGCAAAGCCAACTAAGACAAGCTTTTTGACAAAAAATGCAAAAAACTTAAAAACCATCCACCCAGATTTGGCTATCATTCACTATCAAACAGCACCATTCTACCATAAACGCCTTTATTCATAGGGATAAGCAGAGACATCCTTTTTAGTTTTACATCGTGAAAGTGTCGCATTGCCTCAAATCAATTATATGGCACACACATTAAATCGAGTTAAAATACTAACACATAAAAGTCTCAAATTATGAAAAAATTAACAACAACATTCGGATTATTAGCTTTAATGCTTATAGTAACTTCATTTACAACTCCAGCTATTGGAGGAAGAGGTCCAGTTCAAACAGGTAATTATGAAATAGGAGGAAGAGGTCCAGTTCAAACAGGTAATTACGAAATTGGAGGAAGAGGTCCAGTTCAGACAGGAAATTATGATATTGGAGGAAGAGGTCCAGTTCAAACAGGTAATTATGAAATAGGAGGAAGAGGTCCAGTTCAAACAGGAAATTAATTCTAAAAAAAATTACTTTTAATAAATTTTAAAGAAAACTAGTGAAATTTTTCACTGGTTTTTTTTATATATATTTGTTAAAACTTTTTTTTGCTTTGAAAAAAAATTATCTTTTAATATTCTTAACCCTCTTTTTATTTAATTGTAATAACCATGAAGATAAAACTTCAAAAGACAATTATATTCAAAAGACTAAGATTTATTTAAAAAAAATAGCAACTACTAATTCCAATGAAGTAGCCTTAAAATTAAATAATACTGCCAATATAACTCTTCATAACGCAAAGAACTCTTCGGATAAAAGAGAAAATTTAAATCAAATAATAGAAAATTATTTTGCACTAGGAGAGTGGAATAAATATAAGGCATCTTCTCAAAAATTACTTAAACTTTCTGAATCATCGGGGGATAGTATCTTTATTGCTAAATCTCATAGATACCTTGGGAACTATTACTATAATGAAAACGTTCTAGATAGTTCTTTCTATCATTATGTTAAATCTGAAAAAATTTACAAAAATTTTAATGATTTAGATTATGGGATTGTTTTACTAAAGAAGGGAGTAGTTCAATTAGACGTTAATGATTTTTTGGGAGCCGATCTTTCATTAAGGCAAGCATATAGTATTTTAAAAAAAACAGAAGACTATCAAAGAATTTATGCTACTTTGAGTAGCCTAGGTTCAGTTTCTTCAGAATTAAAAGAATACAGTAGAGCAATTTTTTATTATCAAAAAGCATTAGAGACTATTAAAATTGGTAAACTTCAAGGATATCAAGAAGAAGCAAATAGTTTAAATAATCTTGGACTGGTTTATAGTGATTTAAAAGATTATAAGAAAGCAATAGCTTCTTATAAAAAAGCGCTTTCTAATGATAAACTAAAAAATCAAAATCCAGAATTGTATTCTATAATTATAGATAATTTGGCATATTCTAAATTAAAATCAAACAATTTTGCTAATCTACCAGAACTTTTTTACAACTCACTTAAATATAAAAATAGCATCAAAAATCAGAGTTCAAAAGTTGTAGTATATATTCACTTATCTGAATATTTTTCGCAAATTAAAGATACAGCAAAAGCAATAGAGTTTTCAAAACAAGCAATAGAGGGCTCTAAAAAATCAAACATTCCCATTTTTAAAATAGCTGCTTTTAAACAAGCAGCTAACGTAGATAAACAAAAGTCAGCAAAATACTCTGACGAATACATTAGAATAAGTGATAGTCTTCAAATTGCGGAACGAAATTCTAAAGATCGTTTCAGTAGAATTCAGTTTGAAACAAAGGAAATTATTCAGCAAAACGATGTCTTAGAAAACAGAAACCGAAACCTCCTTTATGGTTTTATAATATCCTTTATTCTAGTAGCATTGTTATTCGTAGTAAGAGCACAAAGAGCTAGAACTCGTGAATTGCTACTCAAACAAGCCCAACAAAAAGCAAACGAGGAAATTTTCAATCTCATGATGTCGCAACAATCAATTATAGATGAAAGTCGAAATAAAGAGAAGAAACGCCTGGCACAAGATCTACACGATGGGGTTTTAGGAAGAATGTTTGGACTTCGTTTAAATCTGGATAGTTTAAATTCGAGTACCGATCCAGATGCTCCTCAAAAAAGGACTGAGTTATTAAATGAGTTAAAAACGATTGAACAGGATATTCGTGAAATTTCACACGACCTGAATAGAGAGAAGTTAGTTTTAATTAATAACTTTGTGTCAATCGTTCATAATTTATTAGAAGAGCAAAAATCATCGCACGATGCAGAAGTAATCTATAGTATAGATACATCTATTAATTGGGATAAAATAGGTAATGTTATCAAGATTAATATGTATCGAATTTTGCAAGAAGGATTGCAAAATATTAACAAATATGCGAACGCTAATAATATTAATGTAGAAATTAGCGGAAATTCAGAAAATGTTTACCTTAAGATACAAGATGACGGAATTGGTTTTGATGTCAACAAAAAAAGTAAAGGTATTGGTATGCAAAATATGATATCCAGAACTAATGATTGTCAGGGAATTATTGAAATCACTTCAGCAAAAGGAAAAGGAACCAAAATCATAATTACTGTACCAATAGAAACCAAACAACTAATTGAAGAGCAAGCATGACAAAATCAATGAAAATATTAATAGTAGATGATCACCCATTTATTATTCAAGCATATAAAAATGCATTAGAAAAGTATAGCCAACAAGGATATGATTTTGAAGTTATACAAGCTAACAATTGTAAATCAGGATATGAAAATATTGTTGAATCAAAAACACCTTTTGATGTAGCTTTTTTTGATATTAGTATGCCCGAATATCCAGAAAAAGGAATTTACTCAGGCGAAGACTTAGCTGATTTAATGAAAAAGGAAATGCCTGATTGTAAAGTTATTCTGCTTACAATGCATACAGAACTACTTAAAATCAATAACATAATTAAAAACATTAATCCAAATGGGTTAATTATTAAAAATGACTTAACATTTGACGAATTGATTTTTGCTTTTGATAAAATCATTAACAGTGAAAGTTATTATAGCCAAACGGTTATTAAATTAGTAGGTCAAGCCCAATATAACAATATAGAATTGGACGCTTTTGACAAACAAATATTATTTCATTTGTCAAAAGGTGTAAAAACTAAAGATTTACCACAATATATTCCGCTTTCCCTTAGCGCCATTGAGAAACGCAAACTCAATATTAGAGAAATATTGGAAGTAAAAGGCGGAACAGACATCGATTTAATTAACGAAGCCAAAACAAAAGGTGTCATTTAACGATTATGTGGGAAACCGTAACAACCTTTTTATTTGCATATCGTAACTTAGCCATATGATTTTAGGGTTACCTGTAAACTAGCGTAGTGAAAACTTAAAAAACTACTTAATTTACATGATTTAGGGGGAAAGCGATACTGTAAAAAGTATCGCTTTTTTTGTTTTCAGAAAATTATTATTCACTCATGGCATCCCAACCACGAGCTTTCAAAGGGATTTTGGTATTGGCCCTTGTAACCAAATGAATACCTTCACTTTCTTGTGTCAAATGTCCGATTACAGTAAAATTAGGGTTGGCTTTTATCTTGTCGAAATCTTCTAAAGCAATGGTAAACAACAATTCGTAATCTTCACCACCATTAATAGCAACAGTAGTTGAATCGATATTAAATTCCTCACAAACATTGATAAACTGCGGATCTACCGGAATTTTTTCTTCATATAAATTGCAACCAACTTTTGATTGCTTACAAATATGAATTATCTCCGATGACAAGCCATCCGAAATATCAATCATTGATGTTGGTTTTACTTCCAATTTACTCAATAATTCTCTGATGTCGTGACGTGCTTCTGGTTTTAATTGACGTTCAATTAAATAAGTATACGCATCTAAGTCGGGTTGATTATTCGGATTTACCTGAAATACTTGTTTTTCACGCTCCAAAACTTGCAATCCCATATAGGCAGAACCCAAATCGCCTGAAACGACCAATAAATCTCCGTCATTTGCACCATTTCTATAAACAATATCTTCCGCATCTGCTTCTCCAATTGCCGTTATAGAAATAATTAATCCTTTTTGAGAAGAAGTGGTGTCTCCACCAATAACATCTACATTATAAAATTTAGCCGCTAATGCTATTCCATCAAACAACTCTTCTAAAGCTTCCAGCGGAAAACGATTGGAAACTGCCACCGAAACCGTTATTTGTGTTGGCTTTGCATTCATCGCACAAATATCAGATACATTTACAACAACAGCTTTGTAACCCAAATGGCGCAAAGGCATATAAGACAAATCAAAATGTACACCTTCAATCAACAAATCGGTAGAAACAACTACTTTCTTGTCCTTAAAATCCAAAACAGCAGCATCATCTCCTATACTTTTTAATGTTGATGGTTGTTTTACATCAAAATTTTTGGTCAAATGGTTTATCAAACCAAATTCACCCAATTGTGATAACGATGTGCGTTGCGGCGATTTATCTTCTAACATAGTTGCTAAATTTTAGTCTGCAAAGTTACAAAGTTTTTTAGCCATAGTTTGCACAGTTTCTCGTTGATTATTTGCAACTTTATAGGAATAAATTTTCGTCATGAAATCATACCAAATTATAACACTAACACTAAATCCGTCATTAGATAAAAGCACTCATTTTACAGGATTAGTAGCTGAACAGAAAATCCGTTGTGAAAAACCGAGATACGATGCCGGCGGAGGCGGTATAAATGTTTCTAAAGCGATTGTAAAATTAGGTGGAAGTTCTCTATGCATTCATACTTCGGGTGGTTCGGCAGGGAAAATGCTTGAAGAATTAATTCAAAAAGAAGGTATTGAGAACAACGTTATTCCAACCCAAAACTGGACAAGAGAAAATTTCATCGCTTTTGAAAACACCACAAAAGCACAATATAGATTTGGTTTTCCTGGGAATGCATTGTTTGAAGATGAAAAAGAAGCAATAATCGAAACCGTAAAAGAATTAAAAGCCAACTACTTAGTTCTTAGCGGAAGTTTGAATGAAGGTTTGCCAACAGATTTCTATCAACAAATTGCAGAAACTGCAAAAGCTTCCGGAATAAAGGTAATTGTTGACACTTCGGGCGAGTCATTAAAAAAAGTGCTTGAAAAAGGCGTTTATATGATTAAACCAAACATAGGCGAATTAGCTAAATTAATTGGAGTTGAAAGATTAACATTACCCGAAGTTGAAAAAGCCGCTAAAACTATAATCGAAAAAGGTAGCGCAGAAGTTGTTGTTGTATCACTTGGAGCAGAAGGTGCCATTTTAGTTTCAAAGGATAAATCAGAATTCGTTAACGCTCCAAAAGTAGAAAAGAAAAGTACCGTTGGCGCCGGTGACAGCATGGTTGGTGGAATGGTTTGGGCTTTATCACAAAAAAAATCACTAAAAGAAGTAATTCAATGGGGAGTTTCCTGCGGAACAGCAGCCACAATGAATGAGGGAACTCAACTTTTCAAAAAGGAAGATGCGGAAAGGCTGTTTAAAGGAATGTAAAAATAAAACCCAACAACTTTCGCTATCGGGTTTTTCTATGATCTATTAGTCTATTATTTTTTTGGTCTGAAATTAGTCATTCAACTTCAAAACCGCCATAAAAGCTTCCTGCGGAATTTCAACATTCCCTACCAATCGCATTCTTTTCTTTCCTTTTTTCTGTTTCTCTAAAAGTTTACGCTTACGCGAAATATCACCACCATAACATTTAGCGGTTACATCTTTTCTCAAAGCCTTTATAGTTTCACGCGCAATGATTTTGGCTCCAATAGCCGCCTGAATCGGAATATCAAATTGCTGTCTTGGAATTAACTCACGCAACTTCTCACACATTTTTTTACCAATGTTGTATGCATTACTTTCATGTATTAAAGCGGAAAGCGCATCAACTGATTGTGCATTTAATAAAACATCCAATTTTACTAATTTAGATGCACGCATTCCAATAGGAGAATAGTCAAATGAAGCATATCCTTTGGAAACTGTTTTCAATCTGTCATAAAAATCGAATACAATCTCTGCCAAAGGCATATCAAAATTCAATTCAACTCTTTCCGTAGTTAAATACGTTTGATTCGTGATAACACCGCGTTTTTCAATACACAAACTCATTACATTTCCAACATAATCGGATTTGGTAATAATAGTGGCTTTTATAAAAGGTTCTTCAACTCTGTCTAATCTTGAAGGTTCCGGTAAATCGGATGGATTATTTACTACAAAACCAACTTCAGGGTCTTTTTTGGTATAAGCCAAATACGAAACGTTGGGAACCGTAGTAATAACAGTCATGTCATATTCACGCTCCAAACGTTCTTGAATGATTTCCAAATGCAGCATTCCTAAGAATCCGCAACGGAAACCAAAACCTAGTGCGGCTGAACTTTCAGGTGTAAAAACTAAACTGGCATCATTCAATTGTAATTTCTCCATTGAAGCGCGCAAATCTTCATAATCTTCTGTGTCTACGGGATAAATTCCGGCGAAAACCATTGGTTTCACATCCTCAAATCCGGTAATCATATTCGTTGTAGGTGTTTTTGCATCCGTTAAGGTGTCACCAACTTTTACTTCCTTCGCTTCTTTAATTCCCGAAATTAAATAACCCACATCACCTGTAGAAATTACATCTTTTGGCACTTGATTTAACTTCAAAGTTCCAACTTCATCAGCAAAATATTCATTGCCTGTCGCCATGAATTTGATTTTCTGACCTTTTCTGATTTCGCCATTTTTCACACGGAAAATAACTTCAATTCCACGAAATGGATTGTAATGAGAATCAAAAATCAAGGCTTGAAGAGGTTCGTCTTTTACACCTTTTGGAGCAGGAATTTTTTCAATTATAGCTGCTAAAATATTTTCCACTCCAAAACCGGTTTTCCCCGAAGCGTGAATAATATCTTCCATTTTGCAACCTAATAAATCAATAATATCGTCGCTAACTTCTTCGGGATTAGCACTTGGCAAATCTACTTTATTCAATACAGGAATGATTTCTAAGTCGTTTTCTAAAGCTAAATATAAATTCGAAATAGTCTGTGCCTGAATACTTTGAGCTGCGTCTACAATCAACAGCGCACCTTCACAAGCGGCAATCGAACGCGAAACTTCATACGAAAAATCTACGTGTCCTGGAGTGTCAATTAGATTAAGAATATAATCTTCGCCTTTGTATTTATACTCCATTTGAATCGCGTGACTTTTTATAGTAATACCTCGCTCACGCTCCAAGTCCATATTGTCAAGCAATTGTGCCTTTTCTTCACGAGCGGTAACAGTTTGTGTGGCACCAAGAAGTCTGTCGGCAAGCGTACTTTTTCCGTGATCAATGTGTGCAATTATGCAAAAATTTCTAATGTGCTTCATCTTCGTAAATCTGTCTGTTTTGGGTAAAATGCTTTCACATTTAGTCGACAAATATAACGCAAAGTTTTGGATTTCAAACCCGAGACTTTTTCAAAACCTGTTAGGTTTAAAAAAAACTGTACTTTTGCAAAAAAATATCAGTCAATGCCAAAAATCGGCAAAATAGAATTACCTGATTTCCCACTATTACTTGCGCCTATGGAAGACGTGAGCGATCCGCCATTTCGCAGATTGTGCAAATTGCATGGTGCCGATTTGATGTACTCTGAATTTATCTCTTCAGAAGGATTGATACGTGATGCGATAAAAAGCAAAATGAAGTTGGATATTTTCGATTACGAAAGACCTGTTGGAATTCAGATTTTTGGAGGAGACGAAGAGGCAATGGAAATGTCATCAAGAATTGTTGATGCCGTTCGTCCTGATTTGGTTGATATTAATTTTGGTTGCCCCGTAAAAAAAGTGGTATGCAAAGGCGCTGGCGCAGGTGTTTTGAAAGATGTCGACTTGATGGTTCGTTTGACCAAAGCAGTGATTAAAGGAACCAATCTCCCGGTAACCGTAAAAACCCGTTTGGGTTGGGATGAAAGTTCTATTAATATTGATGAAGTCGCCGAACGATTACAAGATATTGGTGTGCAAGCTTTGACAGTTCATGCCAGAACACGTGCTCAAATGTATAAAGGAAGTGCCGATTGGACACACATAGCCCGAGTAAAAAACAATCCCAGAATTACGATGCCAATTTTCGGAAATGGCGATATAGATTCTCCTGAAAAAGCATTGGAATACAAAAACAAATACGGCTTAGACGGCATGATGATTGGTCGTGCAGCAATTGGTTATCCGTGGATTTTTAACGAAATCAAACACTACTTTAAAACAGGAGAACATTTGGCTCAACCTACAATGGCTGACCGAATTGAAGCGGCACGAAATCATTTAACCTGGTCAATGGATTGGAAAGGCGAACGTGTTGGAATTGTAGAAATGCGTCGACATTATACCAATTACTTTAAAGGGGTTTCTAACTTCAAAGAACATCGATTAAAATTAGTTACACTTGAATCGGCTGAAAGTTTGTTCAAAGCTTTGGATGAAATTCAAGAAGTGTATTCTGATTATCAGTTTGTATAGTCCAACAACTTTTTAGTTACTCGACTGCTTGCAATTAAACTTGAAATAAAACCAAGCGCGACAATAGTTCCGAAAACAATTAACACATTCTGAATACTGAAAACTACAGGATACGCTAAGGATTCAGTAATCATAACTAATTTAAAATGCTGTTGTATCAGTACTATAATTATCCCTAAAACCAATCCAATAATTCCGCCAATAATCGTCAGCAAACTACCTTGAAGCAGGAATATTTTCTTTAAATCTTTGACTTCAGAACCTAAATTGAAAAGTGTTTTTAGGTTGCTTTTCTTATCCAAAATCATCATGATTAGGGCACCAATTAAATTGAATAATGCAATTATAATGACTAACGTGAAGATAAGATAAACGGCAATATTCTCGGTATTTAACATCTTATATAAAGTCGCATTAAGTTGTGCTCTGTTTTTTACCTCCACTTTATTTTGGAAAACAGTGTTCAGTTTTTCTATAATTTCAGCTTCGTTTGCATTGGGTTTCATTTTAATTTCAACGCTCGAAATCTCATTGTGTTTGTATTCCAATAAGTCTTGAGCCAAAGTCAAATCGGCAAAAACGTATTTGCTGTCCAAGTCTTCACTTATAGCATAAATTCCAACCGGAATTAAAACTGATTTATTGAAAGCTTCAGCTTCACTTTCAATTACGGCTTTGCCTTTTCGGGGCACATAAACTTCAAAAGCATTATTAAAGTCAAAAAGGCCAAGTGATAATTTTTCTGATATCCCATAACCTACAACAACTTCAGCTGTATTGTATCGAAGCCATTTCCCATTAAAAAGACTTTTAGAAACATCATTAATTTTAGTGTAATTCGCATCAACACCTTTTAAATAAGTCACTTGTTCTTTTCCATCAAAAAAGAAAAGCACACGTTCTTCTACTACTTTACTATAAAAAGCAATACCTTCAATAGTGGCAATTTCTTTTTCTTGTTTTGGAGAAATAAAAAAAGTTTTCCCTTGTTGTGGATTAACTTTTAAATCGGGATCGATAGTATTGGAGAAAGACAAACTAAAATCTCGCAAGCCACTAAAAACTGAAAGAACAACAAATAATGCTAACGTTCCAACAATAATTCCCATCGATGCAATGCCAGTAATAATATTGATAGCATTGTTTTTACTTTTGCTAAAAAGATATCTTTTGGCTATGTAAAGTGGGAAGTTCACTTAGAATTTCTTGCGTTTTTCTAAAAGGTCTCTGTTTTCTATAGGATTTTCTTTTCCTGACAAAGCATTGTCAATCTTTTCTATATAATCCAACGAGTCATCAATATAAAAAGAAAGGTTAGGCACTTTTCGCAATTGCAATTTTACACGTTGCGACAAATCATGCTTAATCAATGGAGCATTTGTTTTTATAGCATCCAGTAAATCCTTTGCTTTATCCTGAGGGAAAACGCTCAAATAAACTTTAGCAATAGACAAATCAGTAGTTACAATTACTTTGGAAACCGAAATCACTAAGTTAGAAATTCCGTTTTTACGTATTTCGCCTTGCAAAATATCTACTAAATCCTTTTGCAATACACTACCTATTTTTTTCTGTCTATTCGTTTCCATGGGGCAAAAGTACAATTTTAAATTTTTATACGTTATATAAGCGAAAGTTTTGGCTTATCAGTTATCCATTCCTGCCTTCCGGCAGGCAGGTTCCCGCTATTCGATCTATCTCGTCTTAAAATATGAGATGCCGCTGCTATAGGTGCTAGAGGAAAAACCATAGCAATTTTGCGAACTTTGCGAAAACTTTGCGAACTTTGCGGTTAAAGAACTAAACATGCGTAAAATTGAGCACATCGGAATAGCCGTCAATAATTTAGAAACTTCCAATTTACTTTTTGAAAAACTATTTGGCAATCCACCTTATAAACAGGAAGAAGTCGAAAGCGAAGGTGTAAAAACATCTTTTTTTATGAATGGACCCAATAAAATAGAACTCTTGGAAGCTACAAATGCCGAAAGTCCGATCGCTAAATTCCTCGAAAAAAAAGGTGAAGGCATTCATCATATTGCTTTTGATGTAGAAAATATTGTTGAAGAAATAGAAAGATTAAAGAAAGAAGGATTCATTGTTTTAAATGAAACTCCAAAAAAAGGAGCCGATAATAAATTGGTCGCTTTTTTACACCCAAAAGGAACAAATGGCGTTCTGATTGAACTTTGTCAAGAAATCAGATAAAAAATAGTTGCAACGAAAAAAAATAGTGGTAATATTGCAACCGCTTTAAGCGGGTCCTATAGCTCAGTTGGTTAGAGCACCTGACTCATAAACTACTGCCACTTTCTTCTGTATTCTTTGTCTAGCAAAGCATCACAACAATCATTCAAATTTATGTACTCACTTTTTGCACTCTGTATGCTGTGTTAAACATTATTTTTGTCAAATTTATGGATTTATCTATTATTTTTTACAACCGCATTCTCGTATCCTTCAAGAAAACCTTTACAGTATATTGATTCTTCAGTTGTATGAATAAAACTGTCAGATTTTGGACAAGCGTTTTTTGCAAGGTTAATCGCATCATCATCAGCTATAGTTAGAAAACTATCTGTTATGTAGCATTTCTCTTGATGTGTATTGTCTTTACTTTTAGCAAGCATATATAGTTCATAAGCTTTGCTTGTACATTGCTTTGCTGAAGTTTCATCAGCAAAAACGCCTAATACTGATGATCCAGTAAACATATTATTGGAACTGGTTTCTCTTACTACTATATATACTTTCATGATTTTTTTTTAAAGGATAATCATTAATTCTTTCTGGTATGTATTAAAATAATTGTTGTGTTGACTATTGAATTTAACTGATAATAGGATTTGTATAAATCAATTTATTTCGAATAGGTAATACCTAACGTTTTTTACATCATATCTAACGCCATCCCAATACGCTGTTTTAGTCAATAATCTTGGAATTACACGTTCATCGTTATAAACATAATCACCCCATTCGTTAGGATAAAGAACACCTTGATAAAATAAGTCATCATACTCATGTTTGTTTTCTAAGATATTATCTTGATATTTTACTTGATAATATCCTTGCTTTTTTGGATATGTATGAGTCCAAAAACTAATTTTTTTACCATTTGAAACAGCATTTTTTATTGCTTTATTTTGTGCCTCAGCAATAAAATCTAATTTATGATTTATTCTTCTAATTTTTTCTCTGTTTTCAAGATAACCAGGATGTAATCTTTCTTTTTCCATATCTTCAGTATCTTTTTTATTTCCATACATTCTCCAAATAATTATTAAGAGAATAAATATTATAAAACCCGCCATATTATTTATGTGAATTAATTCTAATACATTCTTAAAGCTTTGAAATCAATACTTATTTGGATAGGGATATCATAAACTCCTATACCACTTGCATTAGAATAGCTTCTTAAATAAATTGTTCCTGAATAATTACCTTTCAATGTTTGTCCAAAATTAAGTGGTGTTGTTGGAGACCACATATTAGGGTTGGTTGATGTTGTACCTAAATCAGTAATATTAATTGGTAATTTATTTGAAATAGATTGATTATAAAGTCCACTTGTTGTTTGCCAACTATTAAAATTATATGGACTTAAGCTATCGAATAGATTAGTGATATATGAACCATAAAACAGTACTTGTACTTGATTTATTCCAATCAATAGATTAGGAAATGTAATTCTACATTCTAAATTTTGACCAGAAATGTAATTACTTGCTGTTACATCGTTAATTCTAAGAGTTAGAATTTTTTGAGTTTGTCCCGGAATACTTTCAATTTCACATTGATTATTTATATAATTTGTTAGACTTTGAACCGTCCCTTTTGGTATTCCATTGGTAGTATTTCCTTTTACTTTATGAACATCACCATTTATAGTAATAGTGAATTCATAATCCATACTGTTAGAGAATGAATTACCATTGTTATTACTTGAGTTGTTATTGTCACTACTGCAACTAAATAATAGTGATACAATTGTTAAAAAAAGAAGTGTTTTTTTCATGATTTATATTTTGATTTATTATGAATAATTAACGCAATTAATATATTCTCAACGCTTTGAAATCAATACTTAATTGTACAGGAATATTATAATTAATACCTGATGAGTTTACTTGTGATGCTAAATATATTGTTCCAGAATAATTTCCTTTTACTGTTTCTCCAAAATTATATATTGGGCTGTTAGGATTTGAGGAGGTCGTTCCTAAATCAGTTATAGTGATAGGTAAAATGTTTAAAGTTGAAGCATTACTAATAATTCCGCTTGTTGCACTAAAACCCAAACTTGATATTGCACCCAAGCTTGTATAAAGCGCACTAAAATAAGGACCATTTAATGTAACATTTGCTTGATTAATACCAATTGACTGTGATGGTAAACTAATAGTGCATTGTATATTTTGTCCACTTACATAATTAGATTCAGTAATATCACTAAGCAATAAAAAAACGGTTTTAGAAATTCCACCTGAACTAATATCACACCTATTATTAATATAATGGTTAGGAGGTGATGACATGTTTACAGGAATTCCATTAGTAGTATTACCTTTTACTTTATGAACTTCACCATTAATAGTTATGGTAAATTCATAATCCATACTATTGGTGAATGAATTATTATTGTTGTTATTTGAGTTATTGCTATCACAACTACAACTGAATGATAATGCAATGATTGTGAAAAAAAGGATTATTTTTTTCATGATTTTATTAATTTAATTTATCAAACATAAGAAAAATAATCACAACTTTTTAAGTAAGAGGTTGATTGTCAAACCAACCTCTTTTACATAAAAACATCAGTAAATCAAAGATATAATGATAAAAGCAATGATTAATGCAGCTGATGAGATGGAAAAGAAACCATGTTTTGTTATTTCAAATACAGAATTAAATTTTGTATCCTTAATTTAAAAATAGAAAGAGTTAAATTTCATCACTTTATCACTCTTATAATCCTTTGTTAAGCCAATAACTGCAAGGAATTTTAGAAAACACTTGCATCAAAACAAAAATAGTAGTAATATTGCAACCGCTTTAAGCGGGTCCTATAGCTCAGTTGGTTAGAGCACCTGACTCATAATCAGGTGGTCCTTGGTTCGAGCCCAAGTGGGACCACAAAAAAAGACTTCATAATGAGGTCTTTTTTGTTTAATGTAATAAATCATACGGTCAAAAATATCGTTTATATATATTAATTTATTTGGTGTTTTTGATTAGAAGTGTTGTTTTCTCTATAAAATCAAGGCTTGTGCAGTTTATATTTTGATTAACTTTGTTGATTAAACATTTAATTTATTTTGGTAAATAGATTTTTTTTATACTTTTACGCCCTATGAAAATTGTCCCGAATAGAATTATAATTATTCTGGTCGTGTTTATGTTGCAAGGAACAGTTGTTTTTGCTGCCCCTGAACCGCCGCCGCCATCAACACCGCCACCGCCACCAGGACTACCTTTGGATGGTGGATTATTTCTTTTGGCACTATTTTCAATATGTTTTGGAATTTATAAATTGAATAAGATAAAAAATATAAAAAAAGCTTCAAATTAACTTGAAGCTTTTTTATTTATAGTAACAGTTATCCATTATTGTCTCAAAGAATACAATTTGGCAACGTATTTTCCCACAACATCGAACTCAAGATTAATCGTAGTGCCAATTTCAATATTTTTAAAATTCGTATGTTCAAAAGTATAAGGAATAATAGCCACGCTGAACTCATTTTCTTTAGAATTTACAACTGTCAAACTTACACCGTTTACAGTTATTGAACCTTTTTCAATAGTAATATTATTAATATTAGTATCATATTCAAAAGTAAAATACCAACTACCATTGGCATCTTCAACAGATTTACAAGTAGCAGTTTGGTCAACATGTCCCTGAACAATATGTCCATCTAATCTATCTCCTAATTTCATTCCACGTTCTAAATTGATTAAATCACCAATTTTCCAATATGCTAAATTCGTCTTTTCAATAGTTTCTTTAATTGCAGTTACAGTATAGTTGTCATTATTGATGGAGACTACGGTAAGACAAACTCCATTGTGAGCAACACTTTGATCTACTTTTAATTCATTTGCTATAATAGAAGAAATAGTGATATCTAAATTATCATTGTCTTTTTTTAAATCTTTTATTATTCCTAGGGTTTCAATTATTCCTGTAAACATTATGGTTTTATTTTACTAAATTTGCACTTCAAAATTAGCAATAAATAACTAGTACTCCTTATGAAAAAAGCAGAAAATATTATCGTTGGAATTTCAATAGGAGATTTAAACGGTATTGGAAGCGAAGTAGTTCTTAAGACTTTTGACGACTCTAGAATGTTAGAACTCTGTACGCCTGTAATTTTTGCTAACGTTAAAGTAATGTCTTTTATTAAAAAAACATTAGAATTAGAAACGCCTCTTCATGGGATTGATCAAATTGATCAAATTGTTCTTGGAAAAGTAAATGTTCTTAATACATGGCGTGAAAGTGTTGATTTAAACTTTGGCACAAACGATCCAATTGTCGGAAATTATGCTATCAAATCATTTGTTGCTGCTACAAAAGCTTTAAAAGAAAATCAAATCGATGTTTTGGTTACTGCGCCAATTAACAAATACAACATTCAATCGGAAGAATTTAAGTTTCCTGGACACACTGATTATTTAGACAAAGAGTTAGAGGGAAATGCATTGATGCTAATGGTTCAGGATAATTTAAGAGTAGGTTTATTAACTGATCATATTCCTGTAAATGATGTAGCAAAACATTTAACCGAAAAATTGATAGTTCAAAAAATTGAAACTATTAGACAAACATTGATACAAGATTTTGGAATCAATAAACCAAAAATAGCAGTTTTAGCATTGAATCCGCATGCAGGAGACAATGGAGTAATTGGAAAAGAAGATGATGAAATTGTAAAACCGGCAATAAAAACGCTATTTGAAAAAGGAACATTTGTTTTTGGCCCTTTCGCAGCTGATGGTTTTTTCGGTAATGGCCAATATGAAAAATATGATGCGGTTGTTGCAATCTATCATGATCAAGGGCTGATTCCGTTTAAAACCCTTTCTTTTGGAGGAGGCGTAAATTTTACGGCTGGTTTAAATAAAATTAGAACTTCTCCGGATCACGGAACAGCATATGAAATTGCCGGAAAAGGAATTGCTGATTACAATTCGTTTAAAGAAGCTGTATACACAGCTATTGATATTTATAAATCAAGAAATCAATACATGGAAATCAGTAAAAATCCTATGAAAACAAAGGAAAAGCAGTTATAAACAAAAAAATGTTTATAACGCTTTTGGAATTGCAATAATTTTATATCTTTGCACTCCCGATTTAGGGTTCAAATTGTTGTTTAGATGAAAAGTACGAATGAATATTTAATTCCTTTCATAGGGTTAAAAATAGGGAAGCATCAGTTTGAATATAATATTGATAAAAAGTTCTTTGACGGATTTAGTTTTGATGAATTTGAAAACTGTGCTGTAAAAGTAAATGTTGTTTTAGAAAAAAAAACAACAATGCTGGAAATCAGTTTTTTACACAAGGGAACAGTTAATGTTCCTTGTGATTTAACAGGGGAACAATTTGATTTACCGATTAAAGGAAAAATTAAATTAGTTGTTCAATTTGGTGAAGAATTCAATAATGATAATGATGAATTGTTAATCCTGCCTCATGGTGAACATCAGATAGATTTGTCACAATACATTTATGAAATGATTGTGCTTTCTATTCCTCCAAAAAGAGTTCATCCAGGGGTTAAAGATGGTACTTTGCAAACAGAGGCATTGAAAAGATTAAATGAGTTGCAAGTTAAAGACGTAGAAGAAGTAATAAAAAAAGAAGAAGAAATTGACCCACGTTGGGACAAATTAAAACAACTATTAACGGATAAATAATATAGTAAAATGGCACATCCTAAGAGAAAAATCTCCAAAACAAGAAGAGACAAAAGAAGAACACATTATAAAGCAACTGTTGCTCAAATTGCAACGTGTCCAGTAACTGGAGAAGCACATTTATACCACAGAGCATATTGGCATGAAGGTAAAATGTACTATAGAGGACAAGTAGTTATTGATAAATCAGTAGCTGTTGCATAATTAAAGTTTTTTACAAAACTAACTCTCACATTGTGAGAGTTTTTTGTTTTAAAGAATTTTAATAAATATCCTATCCTAAAATATCTTAGGTATAATTTTTTTTTGTAATTTCAACGACTTTTCATATTTAAAAATTGAAAAGAAAAACATCCTATATATGAATAAAATTACAGCCGCAATAACCGCAGTTGGAGCATATATTCCAGAATTTGTTCTTTCAAATAAAGTGCTGGAAGCAATGGTAGAAACCAATGATGAATGGATTACTACCCGAACAGGAATTAAAGAAAGAAGACTTTTAAAAGAAAAAGGAAAAGGGACTTCTTTCATGGCAATAAAAGCAGCTCAAGATTTAATTTCAAAATCTAAAATCAATCCTGAAGAAATAGACTTAGTTATTATGGCAACTGCAACACCAGATATGCCAGTGGCTGCAACCGGAGTTTATGTAGCTACTCAAATAGGAGCAGTTAATGCTTTTGCTTACGATTTACAAGCAGCTTGTTCTAGTTTTTTATACGGAATGTCAAATGCCGCAGCTTATATAGAGTCGGGCAGGTATAAAAAAGTCCTTTTAATTGGAGCCGATAAAATGTCTTCTATCATTGATTATAACGACAGAGCAACTTGCATTATCTTTGGAGATGGCGCTGGCGCCGTATTATTTGAACCAAATTTTGAAGGCCTTGGTTTACAGGATGAGTTTTTAAGAAGCGATGGCATTGGTAGAGAATATCTAAAAATAGACGCTGGTGGTTCAATACTTCCACCATCAAAAGAAACAGTTGAAAACGGTCAACATTTTGTTTTTCAGGATGGAAAAACAGTTTTTAAGTATGCTGTTTCTGGAATGGCTGATGTGAGTGAGAAAATTATGTTGCGTAATAATTTAACCAAAGATGATGTGAATTGGTTAATAGCCCATCAAGCAAACAAAAGAATCATAGACGCTACAGCAAGCAGAATGGGGCTTGATGAAGATAAGGTATTAGTTAACATTGAAAAATATGGAAACACAACATCGGCTACGTTACCTTTGTTATTGAGTGATTTTGAACATAAATTAAAAAAAGGTGATAATTTAATTTTTGCAGCATTTGGTGGCGGATTCACTTGGGGTTCTATCTATTTAAAATGGGCATACAACAAACAATAAACTAATTTTAAACTAAACTAATTATGGATTTAAAAGAAATTCAAAACCTAATCAAATTTGTATCCAATTCGGGAGTTGCTGAAGTAAAGTTAGAAACTGGAGATATAAAAATTACTATAAGAACTACATTAGAAGGGAATTCTCCAGATATTACTTATGTACAACAGGCACCAATGCAACAAGCAATTGCAGCGCCAGCTCCTCAAGCTCCAGCAGTTGCTTCACCTGCCGCTCCAGTTGCAGCAGTAGCTGATGAAACTTCAAAATATGTTACTATAAAATCTCCAATGATTGGAACATTCTACCGCAAACCATCTCCAGACAAACCAATGTTTGTAGAAGTTGGTAGCTCAATTAATAAAGGAGATGTTCTTTGTGTAGTTGAAGCAATGAAGTTATTCAACGAAATCGAAGCAGAAATTTCAGGAAAAATAGTTAAAGTTCTT
>Ga0315902_10000810_pt1 | contig 52181 bp, 49 predicted proteins | sample LakEriMetagenome_9_FD_203523 | JGI IMG/M metagenome (GOLD analysis project Ga0315902, IMG submission 203523) | Freshwater fungal communities from buoy surface, Lake Erie, Ohio, United States - Buoy 12 MA117 | ecosystem: Environmental > Aquatic > Freshwater > Lake > Lake biofilm | place: USA... | reverse complement strand
CAGTAAAACTTTTGCGGAAACACCGTTCACCGTTCACTGTAACCGCCCAGCCACAACACTGTGACACCAAATGGGGATAAGTTCGAAAATCCTCCCATTCACTGTAAGGAATCTGTAAATTCCACCCTGTAAGCCCGGAATGACCGCGGCGAACAATTTTTGTTTTTCTTTTAACATGCAACGGAGAAAATGATGAAAAAATTTATTTTTGCCGCCCTGGCCGCCGTGATGGCGTTCAGCGCAGCGCCCGCAGCCCAAGCCGCCGCTAGCGGCGTTAAATTGGGCGTTGGCGGTTACTACAAAGCCGGTATGGGCTTTATCGCCAGCGACGATGACAACGCGCAAAACCCCCAAGCTCGCGACCGCCGCAGCCATGCCATCAAACAAGACGTCGAAATCTGGTTCACCGGCGAAACCAAATTGGATAACGGCCTGACCGTGGGTGCGTATATCGAACTCGAAGGCGCCACCACTGCCGCCGCTGGTTCGGGCAATGGCCAGGTTGATGACACGATGATGTTCATCAAAGGCAGCTTTGGCGAAGTGCGCGTCGGTGATACCGATGACGCGCGTATCCTGAAATCCGTAACCGGCCCGCGCGCCAGCAACGTATTTAACGCCGATCATTTGACTGGCGAATTCCTGTCGTTCAGCAACAATCCGCTGACCGGCTTGACCAGCTATGCCAACAACAATTCGGGCGCCAATAGCACGATTCAATATGTAGACCCATCGGGCACCAAGGTGATTTATCTCTCGCCTTCGTTTAACGGCTTCTCGTTCGGTGCATCGTATACCCCCGATGCCACTTCGGATCGCACCAACCAAGGCGGCTTGACCCCGCAAGACAACAATGTCGGCGACAATTCCGAAGCCTATTCGGTGGCCGTGGCCTATGAAGGTAAATTCAGCGGTAACGTCAATGTTGGCGCTTCGGTCGGTTACACTGGTTCCAACAACGAAGCGAATAACGTCGATGATGTCGAAGCCTGGCAAGCGGGCTTGAATGTTGGCTTTGGCCAATTCGCCCTAGGCGGCGCCTATAGCCAGTTGAAAAACGGCCTGGGTGACGATTTGGATGTCAATGTTTATGGCGTAAGCGGCACCTATAACACCGGCCCCTATACCGTTGGCTTGGGCTGGACCCGTGGCGATTACGAAGTCACCACCACCCGTAACCCAACCTTGGATACCCTGACCTTGTCGGGCGCTTATGCCGTGGGCCCTGGTATCACCTTGGATGCAGCCGTCTCGTACAACACCTATGACAATGATGGCAACACCGCCATTGGCTCGGGCTTGACCGCGACCGGCGATTATGATTCGACCGCGATTATGGTCGGATCGGTAATCAGCTTCTAGTCAGCGATTATTCGTAAATGAAAGGGCGGTGGCGCAAGTCACCGCCTTTTTTTTAGAGGTTCGGGCACGCGCCGCCCGGTGGTGGCGGAAGTTCTTCTTTACGCTTGCCGCTTTCCGCTTTACGCTAATGCCCATGACCGACATCGTCGCCAATTTACAAACTCTCCGCAGCCAACTGGGCCACGCGAAGCTTTGCGCCGTCAGCAAAGGGCAGGGGGCAGAGCGTATTAAAACCGCGCTACAGGCCGGGCAGCGCTTATTCGGTGAAAACCGCGTCCAGGAAGGGGCGGAAAAATTTCCCCAACTGCGCGTCGAGTTTCCGGATTTGCGGCTGCATCTCATCGGCCCGTTGCAGACGAACAAAGTTAAACCGGCGTTGGAAAATTTTGATGCGATTCAAACTATCGATCGGCCCGAATTGCTGCAAAAAATTCTGCGTTACCCGGAATTATTGCCGGGCAAAGAATTTTTCATTCAGGTCAATATCGCCCGCGAGCCGCAAAAATCCGGCGTTCTGCCCGATGCGGCGGATGATTTGATTCTGGCCGCCAAAGCCGCGCTGGGCGCAGCGTTGGTGGGGTTGATGACCATTCCCCCGCAGGCGGGCGATCCCACCCCGCATTTTTTGGCGCTGGCGGCTTTGGCCAAAAAACACGGCCTTGGGCAATTATCGATGGGCATGTCGGGTGATTACATGACCGCCATTCGTTGTGGCGCAACGATGGTGCGGATTGGTAGCGGCGTTTTTGGAAGTCGTTAGTTGTCAGTCGTGAGAATAAAGCAGCATTATGATTACTTTCGACTAACGACTCACTACTAACGACTAATAAATCTCCACCCACGCCGGCTCGGGCAACAACTGCAACACCGCCAACAAATCCTCCCGCGCCATCGCTACGCAACCGGCGGTAGGACGGTTGTCACCGTGATTGATATGCAAAAAAATGGCGCTGCCACGCCCTGGGATGACGGGATCCGTATTATACTGAATCACCACCACCACATCATACGCATGATCGTCCCGCCACATTTTCTCGTGGCTGGCGGCAAAGGGCAGGGGGACGGGCTGATTATACAGTGGATGCGCCGGATCGTCGCACCAGCCCAGATCGGGCGTAATCGCCACCGCCGTCTCCGCCCATGCGCCGGGCAGGGCGATACGGTCGGGACGAAAATAAATTGGGCCCAAACCATATGCGCCACGCGGCGTACAGCCATCGCCTTCGCGTTTGACATTGGCGGCAATCGCGCCATTGCGTCCGATGGTGATGGCGAATTTCTTGCCGCCAATTGTGGCAGTGCGGGTTTGGGTGTCGATCAGCAGCATATGGGGAATGTTAGCCACGCCGCTCTAACTGTCAACTTACTTTGCCATCCGCTCTTTGATTAACGCCTCGTATTTATCCAAACCGCGCTGCATCAATTCGGGCATGGCGGCATTGGGGGCGGGGGTGACGGGACCCAGATCATAGGGCGCGCGCAGGGCGCTGGGCGAAAATGGTTTATTGGCCAATGGCTCGGCCTGGACGGGGATTGCGGCCTGCGGCGGTTTTGCGGGAATGTCAGCGTCATTGTCTAGAATTGCGGGCGCAGGCGGCGTGACCGCAGGCGCATCAATGAGCGGCGTATCATCGACGTGGTCGGGTAGGGCAGCCAGGTTTTGTGCCGCTTGCTCGGCATCGTCATCCGGGTTTTGCGTCAGCAATTCGCTATTGCCATCGGCGTCGGTATCGCTGGCGGTTTCTTGTTCTTCGGGTGCGGCCTCTTGGTCTTGGAAGCGGCTTAAAATCAGCTCGCCTGCGTCCTGGCCCTGATGTTCTTGGGCGAAAATGGCGCTGCCGATACCCATCAACAATCCGGCCGGGCCGCCATACACCATGCCGCCCATGGCGCGCGAACTGCCTGATAGGGTATCGCCGCTAAAGTTCCGGTAAACCGAGCCGATAATGGGAAAATGCTGCAACGGGTTCAGCACATCCAGCATATCGGCCAGTTTGAAATCACCGCCATCGACAGGCGTGACATCGGCGGCATCGGGATTGCTGTTGAGTGGGCGGGCGTTGAATACCGAGGTCGACGTTTCTTCGGCGGCGGCTTGCTCGCGCTCCGCTTTCGGCGACGGGGGCACCGGCACGGCCACGGCTGGCGCGCTATCGGGTGTGGCTTGACCACGAATCAATTTGGCAAAAATTTCGCCTTGGCTGGGATCGGCGGCGCGATCGGTGCGCCAGGCGCCACGACCGGATAAACGCGCGCCGTCATTACCGGTCAGAGCCGCGGTGCTTGCGTCAATATTGGGCATAATATACATTTTTTCTCTCCACCACCCAGGAGGGTTGCAGGATTCATGCCAGCAAGGCGGTTGAAAACCGCAATAAATTCAATAGTTTAAACTTGCAATTGGCGGCGCAAAGCGGCAATAATTGCCCATAAGCGCCCGGCGGGCGCGGTGGAGAAGTGATGAAAAAACACATTCTTTTGGTCGATGACGATGACGCGCTTAGGGAATCGCTGGCCGAACAATTGGCCTTGCACGAAGAATTCAAGACCACACAGGTCGCCCGCGCCACCCCGGCCCTCGAGCGGATCAAGGAGCAAGACCCCGTCGATATCGTGATTTTGGATGTTGGTTTGCCTGATATGGATGGACGCGACACTTGCCGCTTGATGCGCAAAGCGGGCTTCAAGGCGCCGATTATTATGCTCACCGCCGCCGCCACCGACGCCGATACGATTTTGGGGTTGGACGCCGGGGCGAATGATTATATTGCCAAACCATTCCGTTTCAATGTGCTGTTGGCGCGGATCCGCGCGCAATTGCGCCATCACGCGAATACCGAGGACGCGACCCAGCGCCTGGGCAAGTATTTATTTATCTCGGCCGCCAAAACTTTGACCGATACCGGCGATCAGCGCAAAATCAAACTGACCGAAAAAGAAGCCGGGATCATCCGCCACCTTTCCCGCGCCCAAGGCCGGGTCGTGCCGCGCGAAGTGTTGTTGAACGATATTTGGGGTTTCAATTCGGGCCTTTCGACCCACACGCTGGAAACGCATATCTACCGCCTGCGGCAAAAAATTGGCGATAACGAAGCGGCCAATCCGCTGATCGTCACCGAAAGCGGCGGCTATCGTTTGGGGGTTTAGGCGTATCAATTTCGATATAGCCGCATCAGTAAAGCCGTTTTTGGGCAAAGGTGCGACCAGAATGAGATTTCATATATTTCTCAAATTCGTGCGCTTTTTTTTCATCCACAAAAGCGGAATAATGCATCAAGTCCCAAGGCATAAATTTAGCCGTATGTACGGATTGACCGGAATTATGCTGCTCAAGTCTGCGGCGTAAATCGTTGGCTATACCAATGTAAATTTGTTTGGGATCGTTCAGGCTGCGTAAAATGTAAACGTATTTAACGGGCTTCATGCATGGCCTGCCAGGCGTAGCGCAAGTTTGGTGGTTGTGAAGTAGTCCGTCGTCGCCCCGTCGGGGCTATGCCGGACAGTCTTCGCTTGGGATCGTTCAGGCTGCGCAAAATATAAACGTATTTAACGGGTTTCATGCATGGCCTGCCAGGCGTAGCGCAAGTTTGGTGGTTGTGAAGTAGTCCGTCGTCGCCCCGTCGGGGCTATGCCGGACAGTCTTCGCTGCGCGAAGACTGGCTGGGGCGCTAGGGATCGAACCTAGGAATGGCGGTACCAAAAACCGCTGCCTTACCGCTTGGCTACGCCCCAATATTTTTTTCAGTCTTGAAATGCGGAGAGGCAGAAAATAGTCGGATTTGCGGCAAAAGGCAAGAGGCTGGAATAAATATCACCACAGCTGCGAAATATTCACCGCTAAATATAGGCGCACTCTTGTAAATTTGGCTATAGATGGTAGAGATTAAAAAAACACCTCAGCCCCTAAAAAAATTGCAAAAAATCATGTCTGAAACCGCCAAAACCACTACCCCCTGCCTCCCTTGGAGCGTCAAAGGCGTTTCCACAGCCGCGCGTCAAGCCGCCAAAGACGCCGCCATGCAAAGCCAGCAAACGATGGGTGCCTGGCTCAGTGCGGCGATCCGCCAAGCCGCCGCCGATAACGAGCTGTTGGCAAGCTTGCTGGCCGATGCCCCGGCAACCAAAACCGCCCCAGCCGCCAATAGCATTGGCAACGAAAGCATGGTTTTGGGCTATTTGCAAAAAATGGACGCCAAGCTGAACGATATGGGCGAACGTTTACAGCATTTGGAACAGGCTGATACGGAATTGCCTGCGCTGCCGCCGATCGCGATGGGCTTGGGCAAATTCGGGCCGCAATCATAAAATTTTTAAGTGCAGGAAAAAACCATGAGTTATTTGGGTGCGTGGAGTATTAAGGGCGTCGATGAAACCGCCAAAGCCTTGGCCAAACGTTCGGCCGCCGAAGCCGGGATCACCATGGGCGCTTGGCTGGATGCGGCGATCTTGCGCATCGCGCAAAAACAGAATGTCATCACCAGCGCCCCCGCTTTTACCGCCACCACCGCAAGCGACGGCCCAAGCACCGGCAGCACCACCGCCCTTGTCCCCACCACCGACGCTGTCGCCAATACCCAGAAAATTTTCGGCACCACTATTCATTTGGGCAATCAGCCAATTTCTGCGCCCGTCGCCGCCTTGCAACAAGATTTGCGCCAAGTCGAAACCCGCCTGGCCGAAGATTTGCAATCCCTAGCCGAGCGTGTGGAATTGTTGGAACAAATCGCCCCCGCCTTGCCGCAACCGTCATCGACAACCGTGGTTGAGGATTATGTCCTCTCCCTCTCCCAAGCCAGCTATACCCCGCCTGGGGCCGAGTCCGCCGCCTGGGCCGGAATTCCCGTTCCCGCCGCCAAACCCACAGCATTACCATCTGCTGGCATCAATTACTGGGATTTCACCATCCGGGTCGGGATTATGCTGACACTGGGTGTGATCGCCTATTTATTGGGCCAGCGTATGGGCGTGGATTTATCCTATCCGCTTTAGACACTGTTGTTAAAGCCTAACTATGCCTTTGGCTTTTCGCGGTTTTCTGTGCTTCCGCTGCTCATGTACCAAAACGTACACTGCGCTGCGGTTCTCGAAAACCGCAAAAATCCTGTGGCCTAGCGGCTTTAACAACAGTGTCTAGGTGCTGTGGTGGGTGGTTAGTCGTTAGTGGTAAGATGAAAACCGAACAAAATTGTCATCCCGACAGAGCGTAGCGATGGTGGGATCGCCAGATTTATGCTTGGCGATTCCTCGCTAACGCTCGGAATGACAAAAGGCGAAATGCCAAGTATAGTCAATTATTCTCATTTAACTTTAGAATGCCGTATCTCTTGGTGTCATTCCCGCGCAAGCGGGAATCCAGAGCTGACACTACGATTATCGCCCCTGGATTCCCGATAAACGCTCCCGCCTTCGCTACGCTCCGGCGAGGCAAGTCGCGTTTTCGGGAATGACAATCGTGGGGAATTTTTAAGTTAAACGACAATAAATCACCAAAACGACTTAGACCCCGCCTAGGCGAATCGCTTTTAATTTGCCGCCGCGCCATGTTGAAAGCGCGGGGCCGATCTGCGCTTGGGCGGCGCGGTTGGCGCATAAGACAAAATGCGTGCTGCCGCTGCCGCTTAGGCCATATAATACCGCCGCCTGATGCTCCCGCCCCAATAATGTTGGCCAATCCGGCCAATCGGCATAGGCGGATTGCAGCACCGGGGCAAAATCATTTTGCGCGTTTTGCAATCCCCGCAAATCCGTTACATCCCAAATCCTTTGTGACGACCACGCGGGTAGGGGCGCATAGGTTTTGACCATCGAGAAAGCAGATTTGGTATCAACCTTGGAATCGGGCAGCAACAGCCAGCCATATAAATCCGGCAGCCGCGTCAAACGGATAATCTCCGCGCCGATACCTTGCGCGATCAAAGCCGCGCTGTGATAACACATCGGCCCATCCGCCCCGGCGGCTTGGGCGATTTTATGCCAATCGACTGCGGCGGGCGTTGTGCCATAGGCGTTTAAAAACCGCAGCAACGCGCCCGCATCGGCCGCACCCCCGCCAACCCCGCCCTGGGGCGGTAAAAATTTATGCAAGGCAATTTGCAGCCCGCCAATTTTACCACCCGCTTGGCGATAAGCGCCTAGCACGCGCCACAAACTATTTTCCTCGGGCGGCAAATCGCGCAAGGCCGCGGCATATGGGCCGGTGATGGTTAATTGATCTTGTGTGGCGGGGGTGATTTCCAGCCAATCGCCATAATCGGCGAAACCCACCAGCGAGCATAAATCATGATACCCATCCGCCCGCTTGCCGGTGATGCGCAAGGCCAGATTTATTTTCGCCGGGGCAAAGACAGTGATCATGGTGTTCGGTTGACGGTTGTCGGTTTAGTTATTGTCATCCCCGAAAATGCAGTTTGCCTCGCCGAAGCGCAGTGAAGGCGGGAGCATTTGTCGGGGATCCATTTTAAAATGGACCCCGGCCTGCGCCGGGGTGACAAGTGTCTATAAATAAATTCGAATGACAAAGTATAACTGGCAACACAAGCACAGCAAACTAGCCTAATTCACAGGCGGGGTGGCATCCGCGCTGGGCGCTTCAGTTTCAACCTTGGCACCCAAACCATGCTGCATCTTCTCGGTCAATTTCGGCCCCAATTCCGCGCCCGGATCGAAACCCAGCGCGCGTTGCCATTGCTGGCGGGCTTGTTCGCGCGCGCCGGTCTGCCACAACGCGTCGCCATAATGATCCAGCAATTGCGGATCGAATGGCCGGATTTGCACTGCACGCTGCAAATAGGTCAGCGCCTCGGCATATTGGCCGGACATGTAATGCGCCCAGCCCAAGGAATCGATGATAAACGCATCTTCGGGTGCTAGCGCCACGGCGCGTTGCAGCATCGCCAAAGCTTCGGGCAGGTTTTTGCGCTGCTCCACCCAGCTATAGGCCAGATAGTTCAACACATAAGGTTGATCGGGCGACAAACGCAGCGCGGTTTGAAAATCCTTTTCCGCACTCGGCCATAATTTGGCTTGCTCAAACGCCACGCCACGCGCGTAAAATAGCGGCCAATCCTTGGCGGCATAGGGTTCGGGGACAAGTGCGATCGCCTCGCTATAGGCTTCGATGGCGGCGGCGAAATCCTTGGCGCTGCGATACAAATCGCCCAGCATGATAATGGGTTCGCTGCGGCTGGGCTTGGATTTGCGCATGGTTTCTAAAAGCGCGATCGCTTTTTGGTCCTGCTCCAGCTTGTCCCAATTCCTGGCCAGGCGCAAAGCGGCGGTCCAACCGAAATCAGGATGATCGCGCAAGCTGTCGTAAATGGCGGCAGCTTTGTCGTATTGTTCGTAATCCTCGAATAACTCTGCCGTCAGCAAGCGGTTAAAGGCGAAATCCGGCTGCATATAAGCGGCCAGGCGGGCATAGATCAAGGCCAGCTCGTTGCTTTGCTGCCCTTCAAACGATGTCGCCAGATCGAACAGCACCTGGGCGATGCCGTCTTGCAGGGTGCGGATATTGGCGGGCGCGGTCAGGCCGCGCGTCTGCACGCGGGCAATAGCGTTATCCAGCACATAATTATTCGGGCTGCGTTGCACGAAAGCTTGGTACAAGCCCAAGGCCGCGTCGAACTCGCCCCGGCGTTCCAGCAATTGTCCGGTGTTGATCACCAAACGCAGCGGCAACACGCTAAAACGCGCATTGGCGAGGGTGTAAAATTCCTGCGCGCGCTCGAAATCGCGGGCGTATTCGCTCATCAACGCGGCGTGTAGCAAAACGATTCCACCTGCGGTCGGATGCGCCAAAATCGGTTGCAAGCGGATAAGGGCCGCATCCAACCCAGCATCGGCTACATCCAGCCACGCCAGCAGCAACGGCACGGTCAATTGATTGGTTTTAACGACGTTGAGTTGGTTGGCAGCACTACGCGCTTCCGCCCAATTTTCATGTTTAGCGGCGGCCAAAAACCGCACCAGATTCGGCAACAGCGATTGGGGTTTGTTATTGGCCCATTTTTGGCATAGCGGCAAAGACTGATCGATATCGCCCGCCAGCAATAGCAATACGGCGGCGCGTTCGATCAACGCGGGATTTTCCGGATCGCGGGCCAGGGTTTCGTTCAAAAATCGGGCAGCCTGACCAAAATCGCCGGATTGCAAGGCTGCGCGGCTGGCCAGATAATTTCCGGCCGTGCCATCGGGGGCGGGGTTGGCCTCGGGCGCTGTGGGATTTTCGGGTGCGGGCGTGATCAGCCGCGCTTCTTGTTTGACCGACATTTCGGCAGCGGCGGTGTCATCGGCACCGTCATTGGTGGCGCAGGCAACCAGACCAAAGCACAGAAAAATCGCGCACAGGCGGGACAAAGTCAAATTCATGAAACACCGCAAGATAAGGGGATAGGTTATAGGGGATAGGTGATGGTGATGTTATATCATATCTATAACCTATCAGCTATCACCTATCACCTTTGCTACAGCCCGCTGTAATTTGGGCCGCCGCCGCCCTCGGGCGCTACCCATTCGATATTTTGCGTGGGGTCTTTGATATCGCAGGTCTTGCAATGCACGCAGTTTTGCGCGTTGATTTGCAGGCGCTGTTCCATCCCCGCACCGATAATTTCATACACTCCCGCCGGGCAATACCGGGTTTCGGGGCTGGCATATTCCGCAGCATTGACCGCAATCGCCCGTAACGGATCGGTTAGGCGCAGATGTGCGGGTTGATCTTCGCGGTGGTTGGTGTTGGATAAATACACCGATGACAGCCGATCAAACGTCAACACGCCATCCGGCTTGGGATAAGCGATGGGCGTAAAATTTTTGGCTGGGCGCAAAGCGGCATGATCGGCATGGTGGCGCAATGTCCAGGGCGCGCGGCCCCGAAACACATAAGTGTCCAACGCCGCCAAGCCCAGCCCCGCCCACAAGCCAAAGCGAAAACCGGGGCGGATATTGCGCACGCGGTATAATTCATCGCCCACCCACGACGCGCGTAAGGTTTTTTCATAAGCCAAAACTTCGGCGCAGGGATCGGGCGATTGTAATTGGGTGAATACTGCCTCGGCGGCGAGCATGGCGGAATACATGGCCGTGTGCGTGCCCTTGATTTTCGGCACGTTCATAAACCCGGCGGCGCAGCCGATCAACACCCCACCCGGATAGGATAATTTAGGCAGGCTTTGCCACCCCCCCTCGTTCAAGGCGCGCGCGCCATAGGCGATGCGTTTTCCGCCCGCGAATAGCGGCGCGATTTTGGGATGGGTTTTAAAACGCTGGAATTCTTCGAAGGGTGATAAATACGGATTGGCGTAATCAAGCCCAGTGACGAATCCCACCGCGACCTTGCCGTCATCCAGATGATACAAAAACGATCCGCCATAAGTGTGGTGATCCAGCGGCCAGCCGATGGAATGGATAATATGCCCCGGCTTGCTCTGCGCGGGATCAATTTGCCACAATTCCTTGATGCCAAGACCATAGGTTTGCGGGCTTTGGCCAGCGCGCAAATCATAACGCGCGATGACTTGCTTGCTTAATTGCCCATGGCACCCCTCGGCCAGCAGCAATTGGGTGCAACGAATCGGCAAGCCGGGTTGATATTGATCGCTATGGCTGCCATCATGGCTGATGCCCATGTCGCCCGTGATCACGCCCACCACGCGGTTATGCTCGTACCATAATTGGGCGGCGGGGAACCCTGTGAAAATATCTACGCCCAGCGCCTGCGCCTGTTCGCCCAGCCAGGCGGTAAAATTACTTAGGCTGATGATGTAATTGCCCGCATTATGCATGGCAGGCGGCGTGGGCAAGTGCCAGGCGCGGTTTTTGGTCAGGAATAAAAATTCGTCGCTAACGGCTTTGGTGCGCAGCGGCGCGCCGCGTTGTCGCCAATCGGGCAGCAATTCGTCCAAGGCGCGGGTTTCCAACACACAGCCGGATAAAATATGCGCGCCCACGGCAGCGCCTTTTTCCAGCACTGCGACCGATATTTCCCGGCCCGCTTGTTGCGCCAATTGTTTTAGGCGAATCGCCGCGCTCAGGCCCGCTGGGCCAGCGCCAATAATCAGCACATCAAAACGCATTTCATCTGACATGGGCTAAGGGTAAAGCGGTAATTGGCAATTGGCAATTGGTAATTGGTTACTGGTTGTCGTTTGACATTTGGCCTTGGCCACAAAAACCCTCACGACTCTCGCCTCTCGCCTCACGACTTTTTTCTTTACGCTATACGCTTTCCGCTTTACGCTACGGGCATGACGAAAAACCGTACCGATGTACTGATTCTGGGCGCTGGGCTTGTGGGCGCGGCGCTGGCGCTGCGTCTGGCGCAGGACGGTTTGCGCGTGACGGTATTTGACCGTCAGGATTTATCGGCCAAGCCCCCCACGGATCATCGCACCACCGCCATTTCCTATGGCAGCAGTCAAATTCTGGCTGGGGTCGGGGTGTGGCAAAAATTATTGCAAGCGGCACAGCCGATCCGCGCCATTCAAATTTTGGACGCTGCTACCCGTCTTGATTTCGATCACCGCCTGGTGCGGACAGAGCCGATGGGCCATATCATCGAAAATGCCGCTTTGCGCCAGGAATTGCGCCGGGCCATGGCGTTGCAGAAAAATTTGCAATTGATTTCACCCATCACCATCCAAGACCTTAAAGCCGATGCGGGTGGGATCACCGCCAATTTCGGCGGCAAGTCATGGTGTGCTGCTGTGGCGGTCATCGCCGATGGGCGGCAATCCGTGTGGCGCGACAAATTGGCTTTGACCGTGCGGCGGCATGACTATGGCCAGACGGCGGTGATCGCGAATGTGACTCATGATCTGTCGCATCACGATACGGCGTTTGAATGTTTTTTGCCCGCTGGCCCCTTGGCCTTATTGCCGATGCCGGATTGGCGCGGGCGGCCGCAATCATCCTTGGTGTGGACGGAGCCAAAAAATCGCGCCGCCGCTTTGTTGGCGATGGCCGAAGACGAATTCTGCGCCTTGCTGCAAGAGCGTTTCGGCGATCATCTGGGCGCATTCGCCATCTCCGGCCCGCGCCAGGCTTATCCCTTGGATATGGTGTATGCGCAGCCGGTTTACGCCGCACGGGCGGTGGTGATCGGCGATGCGGCGCATGGCATTCACCCCATCGCCGGGCAGGGTTTGAATTTGGGCTTGCGCGATGTGGCGCTGTTGGCTGATTTATTCGCGCAGCAAGCAGCGCGCGGTATGGATTTGGGCAGTCCCTTGCTATTGGCGGGTTATGCCCGCCGCCGCAGTTTCGATACAGTGTCGATGCAGGCGGCGACGCATGGTTTGAATTATCTGTTCGGGCAAAAATCTGTGCCGATTGCCCGGGCGCGCCGCTTGGGCTTGCGCTTGGTCGATGCGATTCCGGGGCTAAAGCCCGCTTTTATCAAACGCGCCATGGGCGATTTTCAGTAGGATATGCAAATGACCGAACCGTCGCCGAAATTATTGGAAATACTGGTTTGTCCGCTCAGCCGAGGAAAATTGGAGTATGACAAAAACGCGCAGGAATTGATCTGCCGCGACAGCGGTCTGGCCTATCCGATTCGCGATGGTATTCCCATCATGCTGCCCGAAGAAGCGCGCAAGCTTTAGGCGCTTTTTCTTAATCCGTCTTTTTGATTAGCGCTTTTTCAGCATAGAAGACAATTTTTGCGCATCATCCCGCGCGGGGAATAGGGCCAGGACATAAATCTTATCATCGGTCAAACAATAGACTATAAAAAACGGAAATCGCTGCAAAAATAAACGCCGATAATGTTCATGCCACCGCGGCGCGATTTTAGGAAATTTAGCCAAGAGCTGCATCGCCTGATCTACTGCAAAGAAAAATTTGGCCGCCAAATCTGGATCAAGCGTTTGGTAATGATCGATTAGTTGTTGCAGTTCATTTTGCGCTTGTGTAGCCCACTCGATATGGCGCTGCATGGCTTTACGGGCGGATAAATCGCTGGCGGATCTCGGTCCAAGGCGTTGCTTGGCCGTCGGCCAGTGCATGTTCCCGTTTAGCCAATTCCTTGATTTGGTCGATGCTTGGCGGTTGGTTGGCGGGGTCTATTTCTGACAGCAATTGCTGCACGATGCTGAGTTTATCGCTCAGTGACACCTCGGAAAAATCGATATCGTCGAATTTAAGATTTGCCATAACGCACCTCATCGCTACACAAATAATACCAGATCGGGAATAAAAAATCTAGTTCACGCAATCGCCGCCGGTGGCGATGATATTCAGCAAGCAGGCGAGGATCATGGCGCGTTCTTGCAAACTGGGCGCTTCCAATAACGCTTGTTGTTCTTGCGGCGCAAACGGGCACACCACCGACAGGGTGTTGATCAAAACCCCATCACTGGCTTGTTCGACCACCGACCAATCCCCCGATAATTCCCAGCGTTTTAAACTTTGCCGCAGACCTGAGATAATCAAGCTGCGGTCGATTTCCAAATCTTTGACCTGCTCGGCGCAGGGCAGTAAATCATGGGCGTAATCATCCCAAGTAACTTCTGCCAGACGGAATCCGCCAGCCTGCAACTGATCGCTTTGGTATTTAAAGCGACACACCCCGGTAAGCGTAATCATCAGCCGCCCATCCTCGGTTTCTTGAAAACTGCTGATACGCCCGGCGCAGCCAGTGCCATAGAGCGGCGCGGTATCGCTCATATCGTCCTCATCGCGCGGCTGGATCATGCCGATCAAGCGGCTTTTGGATTGCAGCGCGGCCAAGACCATCGCCACATAACGGGGCTCGAATATGTGCAGCGGCAATTGCCCGTGCGGCAGCAATAGCGCTTGCGGCAGCGGGAATATCGGCAAGCGGTCTGGCAGATCGGCCAGCGCCGGCTTGAACGGGTCCAAATTTGTCATGTACTTATGAAAATAGAACGCTGGATAGCTTTCGCCTAGTGCTTGCCGCCAAAGGATGGTCGAATCCCAGCACTTCGAGGATGGTGACGATCTGTTTTCGTGCCGCCTCGTCCTCGTAACGGCGGTCCAATTTGATCGAGTGTAATAAAATATCAATCGCTTCCTCAAACCTTTTGGCACCGCATAGCGCCTTGGCGTAATCCAGCCGCGCGGCCTGATCACTCGGCGCCTGGGCCATGCGGCTTTCGGCTGTGCGCAACCCCTCGGTATCAGGGGCGTGTGCGGCCAATGCTAAGCTTGCGAAAAACGGTGCAACCTCGGGGTGCAGGCGGTGGTTTTCGGAAATTTGCGCGGCCATGGTTTCGGCGCGGGCGCGATCATTCGATTGCAAATAACACATGCCCAAACCCGCCAAAGCGGCGGGTAGTTGCGGATCCAGGGTTAAAATTTCCTGATACAACATGGCAGCACCGGCCACATTGCCCGCCTGCAATTCGGTTTTGGCTTGTTGCAAGGCGGCTTGCAAATCGGCTTTTTGTTCGCCCTTGAGCAGGCGGTCGATGAATTGCTTTAATTCAGCCTCGGGCAGGGCGCCCATAAACGCGTCCACTGGCTGGCCACCCACAAAGGCGAATACGGCGGGCACGGATTGAATGCCCAATTGCGCCGCCAGCGCCTTGTTTTGATCGATATCGATTTTGACCAGGCGGATTTTGCCCTGATAGGAAGCGGTCAGTTTTTCCAACACGGGTGTCAATTGCTTGCACGGCCCGCACCATGTCGCCCAAAAATCCACCAGCACCGGGGTTTGCATCGATGGCTGCACGACATCTTGCATAAAAGTTTTGATGCTGCCGTCTTTGACATACGGGTTTTGCAAGCCGGGATTAGCGCCCGGCAAAGATTGTATTACTGCGTCCATGCGATCCTGCCTTTTTTGTTGATGATCATTATATGGGCGATTTTGCTGGCTTTGCCAACCCCTTGGCCACTTTAGGCGGCGGCCAATATGTGCGGCGGATGACCGCTCAGATCCAAAAACCGCAGCAAATCGGCACCGCGAATGCTGGTGGTGCGATCATTGCGCAAGGGGTGGAAATTCACTTGCTCGGCCTGTGCAACCAATGGGTGCAACAAAACGGTGATGCGCGGCGGCACATCAAATAACAAGCCGAACGGCGTCACAGCACCCGGTGTGACCCGCAAATACTCCCACAGCAATTCCGGCTTGGCAAAGGATAAACGCTCCGCCCCAATCGCTTTGGCCATGGCGTTCAGATCCCCACGCACATCGAACGGCAACACCAACAAATACAATCCCGATTTTTTATCTTTTAAAAACAGGGATTTACAATGTAGCCCAGGGATTTTGCCATGCCATTCCAGCCCATCCGCGACCGTAAACAGGGGCGGGTGTTCCGTTGTTTGCTGCGCAATGCCCCAGGCGGTCAGTTGCGCCAATAAAATCTCGGCGTTATCGGTCATAATAGGGGGTGTAGCAATAAAACGCCGTCTTGCCGATAGGATAATTTATTAGTATAAATCATGCAAAATCGGCTGAAAAAGTTAATTTATTTGTTACCTAGGCAATAAGACATCAATCATGGATCCAGGCTTATCATTTCTTTCTAATCATGGCAGCGATTTCTCCGTTGCTTCTTGGTCGCGCGGGGAAAAATACATGTTTGCGGCGGTGGCGGTTGTGGTTGTAAGCTTGGTCACGCTATGCGGCATTGTAGCCACCAACCAAAAATCGCCGCAACAGGCAACGCCCCAAGGGGTGGCCGAGCGGACAATGCAGCGCGCCAAATAAGCGGTGCGATAACCCGCTTGCGTTGGCAGATAAAATTCGCTAGATAGATGCGGCTAATTGATTAAAACAAGCGGGCGTAGCTCAGCGGTAGAGCGTCACGTTGCCAACGTGAATGTCGAGGGTTCGATCCCCTTCGCCCGCTCCATCCCCCTTCGCTCGTACCGAGCTAAGGGGACAAGCCATAATGATTGGACATATTTCGGGAACTCGTCCGGCGTAGCCTCATGGCGAAGCCGGATCGCCCGCTCCATTTTTTTTATTCGGCCAAACGCTTGGCCGCGGCGGCAGTCGCCGCCGAAGTTGCGGCATCGTCCGCGACGGCGGACGCGGGCACGAGTGTGCCTGAACCAACGAAAATATCGCGGCGGCAGTCGCCGTCCATATTTTTCCTGTCATCCTGAGGGAGCGGGAGCGACCGAAGGATCTGGACGATCCAGATCCTTCGCTGCGCTCAGGATGACATATTCTGGCATTGAAGGCATCGATCAAGCCGCAGCCACAAACCAATAACCAATAACCTATAACCTATCACCCATAACCTATAACCGCCTACCAGCCACCAATATTGCAGCGCCGCACGCACGGATTTCCCTCGGCGTTAAAATCCTGCTATAGGTGACTTCTCACCAACTTATGGGTACGTCCGTGCCAAAAACAAAAATCCAAGCCGCGCCAAAATCGGCGGCCAATACCGCCAAAAACCAATTCTGCCAACAAGCCGCCAAGCTGGATATAAAATCCCTCTCGGCCGATGCCTTGGCAACCATGGCCGCCATTTATTTCGACAATATCAATGCCGAGGATTGGCAACAACATCGCCCGGCTTTGTTCCAAGACTTATTCGCGCAAATGGCGGCGAATTTGGCCAAGTTCAAAGGAACCAAGCCCCGTATCGCCATGGCCCCGGTTGCCTGGCATGGCCAAACCATGACCAGCATTAGCGTGGTGTGCGTCGATCGGCCGTTTTTGGTTGATTCCATGACCAATGCCTTGCACCGTTTTGGCCTGGAATTGGAATTGGTGATTTACCCCATCGCTTCGGTCAGCAAGGCCAAAGCGGATGGCGGTTGGGATATCGCCCCCGCCAAGACGTTGCATGCGGTCAAAGGCGGCGCCCCGGCGCAAGTGTTATCGCTGACGCAATTTTTGGTCCGCACCCCGCAACCGGGTTGGTCCACAGACGAAGTCGAGACGGCGTTGCACGACACCTTGGCCGATGTCGAATTGGCGGTGGATGATTGGCAAAAAATGCGCGGGCAATTACAAACCGTACTGGCCGAACTGGCACTGGCGCCGCACGCGGATGCCGCCGAAACCGCCGCGTTTTTACAATGGCTGGATGCGGATCATTTTACGTTTTTGGGGTACCGCGCCTATAGCTACCCCCAAGCCGGCACCCATGGCCGGATCCAGCATGTGTCCGGATCGGGTTTGGGCGTAATCAAAGACGGCGAGCGGCGGGTATTCGGTAATTTGCGCGACCGGGATGCGGACGCGCCCGAATTGCGGCAATTTTGGCAAAATGGCGATTTGCTGTCGCTGAGCAAATCATCCGCGCCCGCAACCGTACATCGCGATGTGCCGATGGACGTAATCTCGGTCAAGCGCTTTGACGCCAAGGGCCGGGTTAGCGGCGAGCATCGTTTTGTGGGCTTATTCACCTCGTTATCCTATACGCGCAATCCGCGCGACATTCCGATTCTGCGCCGCAAGCTGGAATGGGTGGTGGCGCAAACCGGCTGGAATCCATCCGGGCACAAGGCGAAAATTTTGATCGACGTGCTGACGTCTTTTCCGCGCGACGAATTGTTCCAACTCGCCCAGGCAGAACTATTGCCGACCGCGCTTGGTATCGCCCGTATCCAAGAAAAACTGCGCACGGCGTTGTTCCTGCGCCGCGATAAATTCGGCCGGTTTTATTCGGCGCTGATCTACACCCCGCGCGAGGGGTTCTCGTCCGGTTTACGCGAAAAATTCGGACAGATTTTGTTACAAGCTTTGGGCGGATCGATCCGCAGCTTTTATACGCAAATTTCCGATCAGCCCTTGGCGCGGATTCATTTTATCATCGATGGCGATGCTGAACTTGCCGCTTTTGATGATGCGGCGGGGTTAGAAAAATCCCTGGCCGAGGCGGCGCGGTCCTGGGACGACCGCCTGCGCGAGGCTTTGGCGCGGCAGCATGGCGCGACTGCTTTGGGTGAATTATGGCGGCGCTATGCCAAGGCGTTTGGCACTCAGTATCAAAATATACGCGAACCGCAAGCGGCGGTGTTGGATATCCAAGCCCTCGAAGAATTGCGCTTTGGCAAGGGTGCTACGCCACAAAGCCATATCCGGGTCGAAAGCGGCAGTATCACCTTGTATCAGCGCGAACAGCAATTGGCCTTATCCGACATGCTGCCCAGTTTGGAAAATCTGGGCCTGCGCGTATTGTATGAAACTGCCTTGCCCGTGACACTAACGGAGGACGCCAAGCCCGTCACGATCTGGCTGCACACCTTGGCCGTGCGCCGCCAGGATGCGCCCGAGCGGGGTTTGGATGGGATCGAGAGCGTAATCGCCGAGGCTTTGATCGGCTTGCGGCGCGGCGCTGTCGAAGATGACGGGTTTAACCGCCTGGTACCGGCTTTGGGTATCGCCGCCGCCGAGGTGGTCGTGTTCCGCGCCTATGCCCAATATCTGCATCAAATCGGCTTTTCGGTCAGCTTGCAAAATATGCAGCGCGTGCTGGCCGCTTATCCGGCGATTAGCCGCCATTTGCTGGAATTGTTTTATGCGCAATTCGATCCCGCGCGCGCGGATGCGATGCGGGCGGCGAAGTTACAGGCCGATATTTTGATGAAGCTGGATCAAATCACCCTGGCCGAAGACGACCGCATCCTGCGCCGTTATTTGAATTTGATCCAAGCCACCTTGCGCACCAATTTTTTCCAAACCGACGCGGGCGGCGCGCGCAAAAAATATCTGGCGCTGAAATTCGATTGCGGGCAAATCGTCGATATGCCCAAGCCCTTATTGTGGCGGGAAATTTTCATCACCAGCCCCGAATTCGAAGCCGTGCATTTGCGCGGCGGCAAGGTCGCGCGCGGCGGCATTCGCTGGTCGGACCGGCGGGACGATTACCGCACGGAAATCCTGGGCCTGGTCAAGGCGCAGATGGTCAAAAACACCGTCATTGTGCCGGTTGGCTCCAAAGGCGGGTTTGTCCTCAAACGCTCGCCCGCCGATCCGGCCGCTTATGCGGCGCATGGTGTGGCCTGTTATCAAACCATGTTACGCGGCTTGTTGGATTTGACCGATAATTGGCGCCTGGGCAAAATCATTCCCCCGGCGCAAACCATCCGCCGTGATGATGACGATGCGTATTTGGTGGTAGCCGCCGACAAGGGTACGGCGAAATTTTCCGATTATGCCAACGCCGTCTCGGCCGAATATGGGTTTTGGCTGGGCGACGCCTTTGCCTCGGGCGGCTCGGCCGGTTATGACCACAAAGAATTGGCGATCACCGCGCGCGGCGGCTGGGTGGCGGTGGAGCGGCATTTCCGCGAATTAGGCCGCGATATTGCGCGCGAAAATTTTACCGCCATCGGCGTGGGCGATATGGCAGGCGACGTGTTCGGCAACGGCATGCTACGCTCGGATAAAATGCGCTTGCTGGCTGCGTTCAACCATAAACATATTTTCATCGATCCCAATCCCGATCCGGCCAAAAGCTTCAAAGAGCGGCAGCGCCTATTCGACAATCCGCGTTTGACCTGGGCGGATTACGATGCAGGCAAATTGTCCAAGGGTGGTGCGGTCTATACCCGTGATCTGAAAAAAATCACCCTCAGCGCCGAGGCGATGCGTGCCTTGGGCGCAGTGCGGGCGGAATTCACCCCATCTGAATTGATCCAGCAAATTTTGCGCAGCGAGGTCGATTTGCTCTGGCTTGGCGGCATCGGCACCTTTGTCAAAGCGTCGGCCGAGAATAATTTGGATGCGGGCGATCGCGCCAACGACGCCTTGCGCATCGATGGGCGCGAATTGCGCGCCAAGATCGTGGGCGAGGGGGCAAATTTGGGCTTTACGCAGCGCGGACGGATCGAATACGCGCTGGGCGGTGGGCGCATCAATACCGATGCCATCGATAATTCGGGTGGTGTCGATACCTCGGACCACGAGGTGAATATCAAAATCCTGTTGGCAGCGGTCGAAAAAACCGGGCAGTTGACGCGCCCAGCGCGGGACAAATTGCTGCGCGGGATGAACGACGATGTTTGCGCGTTGGTGCTGCGCGACAATTACGAACAGACCATGGTGCTGTCCTTGTTGCAGGCCGAAATCGGCGGCCGCATGGACGAATACGCGCAGTTGTTGCGCGTGTTGGAAAAAACCGTCAAGCTGAACCGCAAAATCGAATTTTTGCCGGGCGATCAGGAGTGGGTCGAACGGGTGCGCGCGCAACAACCATTGACCCGGCCGGAATTGGCGGTGATTTTGGCCTATGCCAAAATGGGTTTGTATGAATCGCTGCTGGCTTCGAACGTGCCGGACGATCCGGCCTTGATGCCGGATTTGTTGGCGTATTTCCCGCCCGCCTTGGCCAAAAAATACCCCGATGCCATCGCCAAGCATAAATTGCGCCGCGAAATTATTTCCACCGTCTTGACCAACCAATTGATCAACCGTTTGGGCGTGTTGCTGCCCTATCAATTGGCGGAATTGGCCGGGGTGGAATTGGCGGATGTCGTCCGCGCCTATGTGACGATGCGCGAAACCTATGGCTTCGAAGAGATTTGGCAAGATGTTTGCGCACTGGATGGCAAGGTTAAGGCCGAGGTGCAAACCCATCTGGCCCTGGCCCTGCACCGTTTTGCCGAACGCAGCATGTTGTGGTTCTTGCGCCAGCCGCATTATCATAAACCGCTGCGCACGGTGTTGGATCTTTATGCCACCCCGATCCGCGCCATCGAGGCGCGCGGCATGGAATTAATCACCGCGACAGATCAAAAAATCCTGAGCGGTAAAATTGAAACCTTTGTGCGCCAAGGCGTGCCCAAAAACCTGGCCGAGGTTGTAGTCCTCAGCCGCATGTTGGGTAGTGCCGGGGATATCGTGAACATCGCACAAAAATTGGACCAAGCGCCGGTGGCGGTGGCCGCTTTGTATTATCGCATTGGCGAACAATTCGGCCTGGATTGGATGCGCCGGGTGTGCGCGAAACTGCCGCGCGGCTCGGCCTGGCAAGTGCGGGCCACCAGCTCCTTGATCGATGATTTGCTGGGGCTGCAAGCGCGGCTGACCAAAGAAGTGGCGCGCCGCACCGGGACCAAACCCGAATCCCTGGCCAAATGGCTAGCAGCGCATCCGCATGCGCTGGTGCCGGTGCAAACCATGCTGGCCGAATTACACGCCGCGCCTGCTGTGGACACCGCCATGATCACGGTGGCGGTCGCCAAAATCCGCATGCTGCTGGTTTAGGCCGATTGCGCCAACGCCGCGCGGACGGGGGCGAAGGATCGCCGGTGTTCGGGGCATGGCCCGTATTGGCGCAAGGCCGCCAGATGTTGTGCCGTGCCATACCCGGCATGTTTAGCAAAACCATATTGCGGATAAAGCGCAGCCAATTCGTTCATGATGCGATCGCGCGTTACCTTGGCCAGAATACTGGCCGCGCCAATGGCGGCATGAATGCCATCGCCGCCGATGACCGGAATACACGCCATGGGCAAATCGCGGATCACTTGATTGCCGTCGACCCATACTTGGTGTGGGGTTGGATGCAGTGCCAGCACGGCGCGGCGCATCGCCAACAAGCTGGCTTGAAGGATATTCAATTGGTCGATTTCATCCACGCTGGCAGTGGCGATGGCATGCGGGCAATGCGCAATAATATCGGCAAACAGTGCCGCGCGTTTTTTCGCACTGAGTTTTTTGGAATCGTCGATGGCGCGCACCCATTCGCCCGCCGTTTCGGGAATAATCACGGCGGCCGCCACCACCGGCCCGGCCAATGGGCCGCGCCCGGCTTCATCGACGCCAGCGGTGCAGTTTAGGGTAGTAGGGTAATGGGGTAGTGGGGTAATGGTGGATCCTCTGGTGATACAGTCGATTAACTTAAGAATATCCCACGATTGTCATTCCCGAATCCCACCACTAAACCGAGAATAGTTTTTTCAATTTGATAAGACTTTACCTGGTTCAGTGGTGGGATATCGGGAATCCAGGGGCGATAATCTTAGCGTCAGCTCTGGATTCCCGCTTTCGCGGGAATGACACCAAGAGATGGAGTATTCTAAAGTTAAACGACAATAATTAGAACGAGAAGAATAACCAACAACCAATAACCGTCAACCGTCAACCATTTCCCTAAGCCGCGCCTGCAACGCCTGCAAATCTGCCCAGGCGTCTTTTTTGGCCGTGGCCGTGCGCAGCAAAAACGCCGGATGATACGTCAATAATGTGGGTGCGGTGAAGCCGCCCGGTGTGGTCAGATCGCGCCAAGTGCCGCGCAATTTCATGATCCCCTCGGGCGCGTTGAACAATGCCTTGAGTGCCACGCCGCCCAAACAAACGATAATTTTCGGTTGTGTTAATTCGATCAGCCGGTGCACAAAGGGCAGGGAGAGCGCCATTTCCTCGGGCGTGGGCTGGCGGTTATTGGGCGGCCGCCAATGCAGGATGTTGGAAATAAAAACCTGGGTGCGATCCAATTGAATCGCCGCCAGCATTTTATCCAATAACTGTCCGGCTGGGCCAACGAACGGCTTGCCGCTGCGGTCTTCCTCGGCCCCGGGCGCTTCGCCGATCAATAATACTTTGGCCTGCGGATTGCCGTCGTAAAACACCGGCTGAATGGCCGTGGATTTGATGGCAAGCCCATCAAACGCCACAACCGCCTTTTGCCATTGTTCCAAATTCTGTGCGGCTTGGGCAAGCTCTCTGCCATCCAACCGGGGTTTCGGGGCGGGGATGGCGGTTGGCTCCGCCGCACTGTGGGTGGGTGTGGCCTGTGCTGCTGCTGGGGCGGATTTGGTTTTGCCGCCTTGGCGGTAAAGACCCAGCGGCTCTTCGCCCACCGCCGCATCGGCGCCCATTGCGACGTGCCAGCGCAGAATTTGGTGCGGATTGGTATCCATGGGGTAAGCGTAAAGCGGAAAGCGTGTAGCGTAAAGTGGAAATTGGTTGCCGGTTATCGGTTGCCGGTTGACATTTGGCCTGGCGACAAAAATCCCTCACGACTAACGACTCACGACTTTCTTCTTTACGCTTGCCGCTTTCCGCTTTACGCTAACAGCATGCGTAAAAACAAAAACCTAAACTGGCGGCAAAAATTATGGGCGGGGCTGCAAACCGCCTGGACGGCTTGGGGCGATTATGTGCTGGGCGCGGCCTGGCTGGCTTTGGGCGCGGCGTTGGCGATAAGCCTATGGTCTTATGCCGCCGATGATCCATCGTTGAATACGGCTGCCGTGGGCCCGGTGCAAAATATTTTGGGGCTCAGCGGGGCGTATTTGGCGGATTTCGGCCTGCAAGTATTCGGTCTGATCGCCTGGCCGTTGGCGATTGTGTTTTTGATCTGGGGCTGGCGCGGCACAACCGGCGTGGCATTGCTGGCGGGCTGGGCGCGGGCCTTGATTTTGCCGGTGGCGTTGATTTTGGCCACAACCGCGCTTGCCACCATCGCTGTGCCGACGTCGTGGCCTTTCCCCAGCGGTTTGGGCGGCTGGCTCGGGCAATTATTTTTGGCGCAAATCCATGCGCAATTGCCGCCCATGGGTTTTGGGCTAAGCGTGGCGGTGGGAATTATCTGCGGCGTTTTGGGTACGGCCGCGCTGGCCTTGGCCAGCGGCTTGTCGTTCGGCGAATGGGCGTATTACGGTAAATTGACTTGGGCGCTGCTGCGCATCTTTGCGCTGCGCACCGCCGCGTTTTTCCGCAAGGCCTGGGCGGCGCTATTGGATAAATCCGTAGCCGACGATCCTGCTATCAACCCCATCGAAACGCCGCCCTTGGCCGAAGTTGTGGCCTTGCCCAAGCCGCCGGCGCGTAAAAAACGCGCCTTGGTGGTTGATGAAAAACCGGCGCCGAAATTACCGCAATTTAAACAACAGCAATTGGAATTGGGCGACGATGATTTCCAATTGCCGCCGCTCGATTTTCTAAAAATAGCGCCCAAACGGGCCGAAGCGGTGCAAAGTCGCGATGCGCTCGAAGCCAATACCCGCATGCTGGAATCCGTGCTGGCCAATTACGGCGTGCAGGGCGAGGTAGTGCGCGTGCGCCCAGGTCCCGTGGTCACGTTATATGAAATGGAGCCCGCGCCCGGCACCAAGGCGGCGCGGGTGATCGGCCTGGCCGATGATATTGCCCGCAACATGAGCGCGTTATCCGCCCGCATCGCCATGGTACCGGGGCGCAGTGTGCTGGGCGTGGAATTGCCCAACCAAACGCGCGAGACGATTTATTTACGCGAATTGCTGGAATTATCCGCCGAAGACGCAGGCAAATATATGCTGCCCTTGATTCTGGGCAAAGATATTGGCGGCGAGGCTATTATCGCCGATCTGGCGCGGATGCCGCATTTGCTGATTGCCGGCACCACCGGCTCGGGCAAATCGGTTGCGATCAATACGATGATTTTATCGCTGCTGTACCGCTTGCCGCCGGATCGGTGCAAATTGATTATGATCGATCCGAAAATGTTGGAATTATCGGTCTATCAGGATATTCCGCATTTGCTGACCCCGGTTGTGACCGAACCGAAAAAAGCCATCGTTGCGCTAAAATGGGCCGTCAAGGAAATGAACACCCGCTATCAGGCGATGTCGAAATTGGGTGTGCGCAATATCGAAGGCTATAATATCCGCCTGGCCGAAGCGCGCAAAAAGGGCGAGACCTTGGTGCGCACCGTGCAAACGGGCTTCGATCCCGAAACCGGCCGCCCGGTGACCGAGGATCAGCCATTGGATTTAAACCCCATGCCATTGATCGTGGTGGTGGTGGATGAAATGGCCGATTTGATGATGGTCGCGGGCAAAGAGATCGAGGGGGCGATTCAACGCCTGGCGCAAATGGCGCGCGCGGCCGGGATTCATTTGATTATGGCAACCCAACGCCCATCAGTCGATGTCATCACCGGCACGATCAAGGCGAATTTCCCAACCCGCATCTCATTCCAAGTCACCAGCAAAATTGATTCGCGCACCATTTTGGGCGAGCCCGGGGCCGAACAATTATTAGGTCAGGGCGATATGTTGTATATGGCGGGTGGCGGGCGGATCACCCGCGTGCACGGCCCCTATGTCAGCGATGCCGAGGTCGAGGCGATCGCCAAATATCTGCGTGCGCAGGGCACGCCCAGCTATCTGGACGCCGTCACCGCCGAAGACGACGAGGCGGGCGGCATGGATGGTGCGGGCGCAGCCGATGGCGGCGACGATTTATATCGCCGCGCTTTGCAAATTGTGCTGCGTGATCGCAAGGCGTCGACCAGCTTTATCCAGCGGCATTTGGCCATCGGCTATAACCGCGCGGCGCGGATTATGGATGAAATGGAAGAACGCGGCATTGTGAGTGCCGCCAACGCCACCGGCAAACGCGAAATCCTGATCGAATCCGAGGATCAGTTATATGGATGATAAGGGTTGGTAAGTCGTAATTGGTAAATGGTAATTGGTTATAATTGACCTCCCGAGTAATCCTGCCTCGCTTTTGCCGGATTTTGGCGCTAGGATCCCGGCATGAAAAATAGTTTATCGATTTTTGTCTTGATGCTGGTTTTGGCGCTGCCCGCTGTGGCGCAAAACGCCGCGCCGTTCCGGCCCGATGCCACGCAGAATCAAGCGCTTGATCTAATCACCGCACATTTACAAGCGATCAAAACCTTGCAAGGAAAATTCGTCCAGGCATCCAGCAATGGCAATACCGCGGCGGGTAAATTTTACATGGCGCGGCCGGGGCGTTTGCGGTTTGTATACGACGATGCCAAAGCGCCGCAAATTATCGCCGATGGCAGCCACATGATCTATTACGATCCGCGCCTCGAGCAGGTGACGTATTTATCCATCGACCGCTCGCCACTGGCGCCCATCTTGCAGGAAAAAGTGGATTTGCGTGATGCGTCGATTGAATTGCGCGATGTCACCCAGCGCAAAGGCAAGATCAGCATCGTGATGAGAAAACGCGACGACCCCTCGGGCGGCGAGGTGACGTTGGTGTTTAATGCCGAGCCGTTATATTTCGACCGCTGGATTATCCGCGATGCCCAAGATGTGATTACAACCGTGTCTTTGACCGATGCGCGGCTGGGTGGGGCGATTGACAACAAGCTGTTCGTGTTCAACGATCCCCGCCCGATTTCGCGGCGGACAGAGTAGACAGTAAGTAGTAAATGGTAAGCGGTAAGCGGTAAAATTCTGCTTACTGTTTACTATTTACTGCTTACCATTTACTATTTGCATCTTATGCAGCATTCTATTCCTATTCTTGCTTCCACCCACTCCCTGACCGCGCGGCGGGTGTTTTGCGTTGGGCGCAATTATGCCGATCATGCCCGCGAAATGGGTGCCGATCCCAATCGCGAAGCGCCGTTTTTTTTCTATAAACCCACAGATGCCTTGGTCATAGCGCCTGATTTGACGAGGCCCATCGCCGTGCCCTATCCACCCATGACCCAAAACCTGCATTACGAGGTGGAGATGGTCATAGCGTTGGGCAAAGGCGGGGCGGATATTGCGGTGGAGCAGGCGATGGATTGCGTGTTGGGATTCGCGCTCGGGCTGGATTTGACCCGCCGCGATTTGCAAAACGCCGCCAAGGCTTTGGGCCAGCCCTGGGACATGGCCAAGGGGTTTGACCATTCTGCCCCCATCTCGCCCATTTTGCCGCTGACGGCGGCGGGTGATTTCGGGGCGTGGGATATCGCCTTGTCCTTGGATGGGGTCATAAAACAACAGGGTAGTATTAGGCAAATGATCTGGAGCGTGCCGGAAATCATCGCCCAGCTATCGCGCTATGTGCGTTTGGCCACCGGCGATCTGATTTTCACGGGCACCCCCGCCGGGGTTGGGCCTATGGAACGTGGCCAGACCATGGCAGCGCGGTTGGGTCCGGAATTGCGGTTGGCGCTGGTAGTTGAAGGGTAATAGGGTAAGAGGGTAATAGAGTAATAGGGAAAATTGCCCCGCCGATTACCGCTTTTAATAGTAGGATCTCGTTAGAATATTCTTTGGCGAATAATCTACTACCCTACTACCCTACTACCCTCTTACCCCACTACCCTCCACTCTCGCCTCTCGACTTTCTGTGCATTGTCGCGTAAATTTCGCAAAACGGTAATAAATCTGTCGCCTTCGTTTGCTACCGCCATGGGGCAACGCACGGGAGCGACCATGTTAGGATTCAACGCCGCGATGAACCAAACTTTGCCTGCTCCGGCTTTAATCGCTGGCCCGCCCCCGCAATTCTTCGGCACGATGGAAGCGCGTTTATGCCAAACCCAGGCCGAGCGTCGCGCCACCCAATTGCTGCGTTACAAAGTATTCTACGAAGATATGGGCGCCACGCCCTTGCCGCAATACCTGCCGGAAAAACGCGAATTCGACCGTTACGACGATATTTGCGATACGCTGCTGATTATCGATCATGCCCGTGGCGGCGGCGATGATGCGGTGGTGGGCACGTATCGCCTGATCCGCGCCGATGCGGCGGCCAAGGTGGGCGGATTTTACACCGCCCAGGAATACGATATCGCGCCCATTTTGGGCTTTACCGGAAATTTGTTGGAACTGGGCCGTTCTTGCGTCCATCCCGATTACCGCAACCGCCCCACCATGCAATTATTGTGGCGGGGACTTGCGGCCTATGTGTTTTATCATAAAATCGATTTGATGTTCGGCTGTGCCAGCTTCCCCGGCCTTGATCCCAATGCCTATACCCAGGAATTGGCGTATTTACATCATTTCCACCCTTGCCCGGCCAATATCCGCCCCCGCTGTTTGCCGCAATTTTATCAGACCATGGATTTGCTGCCCAAGGATCAGGTGGACGCCAAGGCCGCTTTGCATAACCTCCCGCCCCTTATCAAGGGCTATATGCGCCTGGGCGGTACGTTCGGCGATGGTGCTTATATCGACCGCCAATTCAATACCATCGATGTGTTGGTGATGGTACAAACCGCCAACATGACCGAAAAATACTTCCGTTATTACGAACGCACCACCAACATGGACAGCGAGCCGGAGGCTGGATGAGCTTTAACCCCCTATTGTCCATTATGCGCATGGCGGTGATCGGCACCGCGATTTTATTGCTGATGCCGTTTCAGGCGGCGGTATTGGCGCTAATACCCAAACATTACGGCTTTATTCCCTATTATTTTCACCGCCTAGTATGTTTCCTGGCCGGGATCGAGGTGCAGATCAAGGGTCAAATCCCCAGCGGTGGCCCCAATTTGTTGATCTGCAATCACAGCAGCTATATGGATATTGTGATTTTATCCTCGCTCTTGCCGACCTCGTTCGTCGCCAAGGCTGAAATCGCTGGCTGGCCGCTATTCGGCTGGCTGGGCAAATTGCAACGCACGGTGTTTATCCGCCGCGTGCGCTCCGAGGCTAAAACCCATGTCGATCAAGTCACGACGGCCTTGCAATCGGGGCGCAACCTGGTGCTCTTCCCGGAGGGGACCAGCAGCGATCACAACCGCGTGCTGCCGTTTAAACCCACCTTGCTGCGGGCGGCGGATACCAAAATCGACGGCGAGTATGTGAATGTGCAACCCGTCTGCCTCAGTTTTGTTGGCATCAATTCGCTGCCCGTCGGACGGTTGGAGCGGCCGTATTTCGCCTGGTACGGCGATATGGATCTGATCCCGCATTTATTTCGCTTGCTGGGTTTTGGCCGCACCCAATTCGTGGTCGAATTCTTTCCGATCGTGCGCCGCGACCAATTCGCCGATCACAAAGCCATGGCACAATATTGCCAAACCCAGATCGCCGCCGCGCATAACGCCGCCCGCGCCCAGCGCGCCACGCCGGTCCTGCCTGCCCCCGCCGCCATCCTCCCCGCCCCGCAGGTGGCTTAGATTGTGTCGTCGGGGAATATAGTCTTTTGACTTGGGATGGGGTTATTGTCATTCCGGCGCAAGCCGGAATCCAGGGGCCAAAAATCCCTGTGCCCGCTTGTGGATCCCGGCCTTCGCCGGGATGATAACAGCAAAATCCATATAGTATCCTTAAAAGAAAATACGCTTGATTTCGGCGCTATTGTATGGTATTGTTCTCCAAATTTTAATCAGGGCGCGACATGGGGGGCAAATGCCGATTATCCATTATTACTTGAATGATTCTTTCACCGCGCAGCAAAGAGCAAAACTTGCCGCCAGAATTACTGCTGCGACCGCTCAAGTTTTAAAAGTGCCCCCTGATCATGTCATAGTTATGTTTCACCCACTTGACGATAAAAATTTGGCGGTGGGCGGGGTAACTCTGGCAAAGAAGAAAAGTCCCAAACCCCCCAAGCCACGAGCAAAAAGCAGAGGATAAAGCAGCCATGAACAAGCGCGAGTTTTTGAAAACGATCACGGTTGCGGCGGCGGGCGGCATTTTGGGGGCCGAGGTAAATCATTCGCCCAATATAAACGCGCCGTCCGTTATCACCCCCTCGCGCGCCAAGGATATTTTGGCGCGCGGCGTGATTCGCGCGGGCTATATCGTCCTGCCGCCCGAAATGCAGCGCGATCCGAATACGGGTAAAATGTCGGGCATCGCCTATGACTTGACCGAGGCTTTGGCCAAAAAGCTGCATCTCAAAGTTGAATGGGTCGAAGAATTGAATTTCGCCAGCATGCACGAAGGGCTGGCGCTGGGACGTTTTGATATGATTTGTTTCACCCTTTATCGCCGCGCCAATCTGGGCCGGGTGATCAGTTTTTCGCGCCCGCTGTTTTACAGCGGCAATGGCGTTTATGTCCGCGCCGAAGATCAGCGTTTTGGCCAGGATTTATCCATCATCAACGACCCCGCCTATGTCATCGCGGCGATGGACGGCGAGATTACAGCGGATCTGGCGGGCGAACATTTCCCCCTCGCCCGCAGTTTGAATTTACCAGCGGGCAGCGATATCGCCCAATTGCTATTGCAAGTGACTACGCGCAAGGCCGATGTCGCGCTTGTCAACAACACGATTGCGCAATTATTTATGCGCCAGCATCCCGGCCAACTGCGTAACTTGGCCGCCAATCAGCCATTGGCCGTGTATGCGCACGGCTTTGGCCTGCCCTTGGCCGAGACGGAGTTGCAGCAAATGGTGGATTTAGCCTTTGATCAAATGCTGGAAAACGGGCAGTTGGACCGTATTCTGGGTCAATACGAGCCTACCCCCGGCTCTTATTTGCGCCTGGCCACGCCCTATCGCCTAAGTGCCTAAACGCTCCGTTTTACCATCGCCTTGACAGCAAGGCCCAAGCTGCTAGGTTGCGTCCTTAAAAGCGCAAAGCGGGTAAGCATGTCCCACGGGCAGAAAAAACTATTTATCAAAACCTATGGCTGTCAGATGAACGTCTATGACTCATCGCGCATGGCCGATTTGCTGCGCCCGCTCGGCTACGAGGCGGCGGATGCGCCCGATGGCGCGGATATGGTGATTTTGAACACCTGCCACATCCGCGAAAAAGCCACCGAAAAACTATTTTCCGATCTGGGCCGCCTGCGCCCCCATAAAACCGCCAAGGAGCAGGGCGGTGGCAAAATGATTCTGGCCGTAGCGGGCTGTGTGGCCCAGGCCGAGGGGGAGTTGATCGCCGCGCGCGCCCCTTATGTCGATATGGTGTTTGGGCCGCAATCCTATCATCATTTGCCGGAAATGGTCGCCCAAGCCAACCGCCAAGCCGGGTTGGTGTTGAACACCGATTTTCCGGTCGATAGCAAATTCGATCATTTGCCGCTCGAGCAAGGCCTGGACGGTCCCAGCGCGTTTTTGGCCATTCAAGAAGGCTGCGATAAATTTTGCACGTTTTGCGTCGTGCCCTATACTCGCGGTGCGGAATTTTCCCGCCCGGCGCAGCCAATTATCGACGAGGCCAAGCGCCTGGTAGCGGCGGGGGCTGTGGAAATCACCCTGTTGGGACAAAACGTCAATGCGTGGCATGGTGATGCGCCCTCTGGAAAAACCAGTTGGAATCTGGCGCGGTTGATTTATGCGTTGGCGGAAATTGATGGGCTACAGCGCATTCGTTTTACCACCTCGCACCCGCGCGACATGGATGATGATTTGATCCGCGCCCATGGCGATTGCGAAAAACTGATGCCGTATTTGCATCTGCCGATCCAATCGGGATCGGATGCGATTTTACAGGCCATGAACCGCAAACACAAAGCTGTTGATTATTTGCGCGTCATCGATGCCTTGCGGACGGCCCGCGCCGATCTGGCCCTGTCGTCGGATTTTATTGTGGGCTTCCCCGGCGAGACCGAGGCGGATTTTCAAGCGACATTGGATGTCGTGCGCCGCGTCACCTATGCCTCGGCGTTTTCATTTAAATATTCGCCCCGTCCCGGCACACCGGCCGGCGCTTATGACGCGCAACTCAGCGAAGCGGTCAAGACCGAGCGTTTGGCCAGGTTACAGGAATTGCTGAATCTCCAGCAATTGGCGTTCAACCAATCCAAATTGGGCACGATCCAGCCCGTGCTATTCACCCGTCCGGGCAAGCAAGACGGCCAGTTGCTGGGCAAAACGCCGTTTTTACAGTCGCTCTATATTGACCGCGCCAATCCCCGGTTATTTGGGCAAATCGCCGCTTGCCGGGTCACGGGCGCTTACCAAAATGGGCTGATGGGCGAATTGGTGTTGGCCGAAGATGATAATTTGGGTCATAATCAAAATATCGAGTGCCAAGTGCCTAGTACCAAGTACTAAGTACCAAGTACTAACGACTCACGCCTTGCGACTTAAATCAGAATGACCCCAAACGAAAAAACCGATTCCCCAAAAAACGTCGCCGTCTCCACCCACATGCAATTCGAGGATAACCGTCTGTTATCCCTGTTGTTCGGTGAATACGACAAATACATCACCCGCATCGAACAGCAACTATCGATCTCGATCCTCTCGCGCGGGAACCAATTGCTGATCTCGGGCCTCTCGGGGCAGGTTGATATTGCCAAAACCGCGATCAAAGCATTGTACAAGCGCTTGGAAAAAGGGTTGATGATCTCGGTATCCGAAGTCGATGCGGCGTTGCGCATGGCGACCGAATCCAATAATCGTGGCAATTTCGCCGAAGAATTCAACGGCGATGCCAAGGCGATCCGTACCCGGCGCAAGCAAATCGTCGCCCGCACGCCGATGCAGGCGGAATATATGCAATTGCTGGCGGACAAGGATTTGATTTTTGGCCTTGGGCCCGCGGGTACGGGCAAAACGTATTTGGCGGTGGCGATGGCCGTCTCGCAATTGGTCGAAAACAAAGTCGAGCGGATCATTTTATCGCGCCCCGCCGTCGAAGCGGGCGAGCGGTTGGGCTTTTTGCCCGGCGATTTGCGCGAAAAAATCGATCCCTATTTGCGCCCGTTATACGACGCGCTCTATGACATGCTACCCGCCGATCAGGTGTTGCGGCGGATGGCCAGCAACGAAATCGAAATTGCCCCCTTGGCGTTTATGCGCGGGCGGACGTTATCCAACGCCTTTGTGATTTTGGACGAGGCGCAGAACACCACCTCGGTGCAAATGAAAATGTTTTTAACCCGCCTGGGCGAAGGCTCGAAAATGGCGGTCACGGGCGATTTGTCGCAGGTCGATTTGCCGCGCGGCGTGCGTTCGGGTCTGCGCGATGCGACGGAAATTTTGCGCGGCGTCGAGGGGGTTGGTTTTGCCCAATTCCGCGAAGAAGACGTGGTGCGCCATCCGCTGGTGACCCGCATTGTCCGCGCCTATGCGAAGTCGGATAAGACGCAACATCAGTATGAAGAATAGTTCCAAGTACAAAGTTCAAAGTACTTGGCACTTTGTACTTAGAACTTAGCACTTTTTATGCGCAATTATCATACTCCACCCACCACCATCATCCTCGCCACCCCCGGCTGGTCAAAATTGGTGCGCGGGATTACAGCGCATGCGCCACGTTGGGTGATGGCGACGTTGCGGCAGCAGGGCATAAAGCCCGCGTCGTGCGCCGTGAATGTAATTTTTGCCGATGACAAATTATTGCAATCCTTGAATCATGATTACCGCGCTAAAAATTACGCGACCAATGTGCTGTCCTATCCGCAATACACGCCGCGCCAATTATCGAGGGCGTTAAAAACCGCCACAGCGAAACAGCCGGTGTTTTTGGGTGAAATCTATATTGCCCAAGGTGTTGTACAGCGCGAAGCCAAGCAGCAGAGCAAAGCCATAGCGGCGCATACGGCGCATCTGGTCGTCCACGGCGTGCTGCATTTATTGGGGCACGATCATCTCCGCCCGCGCCCGGCCACGCGGATGGAAAACGCCGAGCGGGAAATTTTGGCAGCGTTTGGGATCAAGGATCCGTATCTGTTGCCGGCTAACGGTTAACCGTTGATGAATGTTTCTGTGCCGAAATCGACAACGGACAATTGTTAACTGACCACCATTTCTGTATAATCCCCTTATGCATTCCCCTAATTTACTTGGCTTGTTCCGCGAATGGCTGAACGCCCGGCTTGGCCGCAACAAGCTCGATCAAGATATCCGCGATACGATCGAAGAAATCATCGAAGAGCGCCAAGAGGAGCAAACGCCGATCGCTTCGGACGAGCGCGCGCTCTTGGCCAATATTTTGCAATTGAATACCGTCACGGTGCATGATGTGATGGTGCCCCGCTCGGATATTATTGCTATCGATAGCAGTCTCAGTTTCGAGGAAATCGTCCGCGCTGTGATCGAATCCGGCCATTCGCGCCTGCCGGTCTACCGCGAGACTTTGGACGATGTGATCGGCATTTTGCATATCAAAGACGTGTTCACTTGTTTTGCCGAAAACAAACAAGCGGATTTGCCGAAAATGTTCCGCGCCCCATTATTCATTTCGCCCAGCATGCGCGCGCTCGATTTGTTGTTGAAAATGCGCGCCACGCACAAGCATTTGGCGCTGGTCGTGGATGAATATGGCGGCATCGACGGGTTGGTGACGATTGAAAACCTGATCGAGGAAATCGTCGGCGAAATCGAGGACGAGCACGATGTGGCCGAAGCGCCGCGCCTGATGCCCCGCCCGGATGGGACGGTCTTTGCCGACGCCCGCGCCACCATCGAGGAATTCGCCGCCTGGGCCGGAATCGATTTGGACCAAGAGGCGGAGGAGCAGGAAATCGACACTATCGGCGGGCTGGTATTTTCGCTGGCCGGGCGCGTGCCCGCGCGCGGCGAGATCATCGCCCATCCGGCAGGCGTGGAATTCGAAATTATCGATGCCGATCCCCGCCGTATCAAGCGCGTCCGCGCTAAGAAGGTTGCCGGTTGACGGTTATCGGTTATTGGTTGACGGCTGTCGGTTATCGAATACTATTGTCAACCGTCAACTGACAACCGACAACCTGATTATAACCATGCGCAACCGTGTAACCATCCTCTCCACCCCCCACTCTCTACTCTCTACTTTCCTGGCAGGGTGCTTGGCCACACTCGGCTTGCCGCCTTTGTATTTTTTTCCGCTTACGATTTTATCGCTGGCGTTTTTATACGCGCAATTGACGGCGGTGACGGATTGGCGCCGTGCAGCGTTATTGGCGTATCTGTGGCATCTGGGCTATTTCATATGCGGGCTGTATTGGATCGGCTTTGCGTTGCTGGTGGATGCGGCGCAATTCGCCTGGGCGCTACCGTTTGCGGTGCTGGGCTTGCCTTTGGTCTTGTCATTTTTTGGTGCGGCCTTGGGCGCGGTGTTTTTTATCCTCCGCGCGCGATTATTTTTATCGCGCCCGCTATTGGCCGGAATATTTTTTGCTGTGTTGTGGGGCGCTGCGGAATGGTTGCGCGGCCACGCGTTTACCGGCTTCCCCTGGAACGGCATCGGTATGGTTTGGGCCTATTCTGACATCTCGGCGCAATTGGCGGTGATCGGGCCATGGGCGATGGCGTCGTTTGTAGCGCTCTTGGGCGTGGCGATATTTTGGTATGGCCAAGGCCAGCGCCGCGCGTCCATGGCGGTTGGCATTTTGGTCCTAGCCAGTTTGGTATTTGGTTGGTGGCGTTTGCCACCCGATCCGGTGGCGGCGGTGGATGGTGTGCGCCTGCGTTTGGTGCAACCCAATATCGCGCAAAGCTTGAAATGGGACCGGGCGCAGGCGGAAAAAAATTTGGCGCAATTGATCGCGTTATCGCAATTGCCGCCGCAAGCCCCCGCGACTCTGCCGCCCACCCATGTGCTGTGGCCCGAAACGGCAGTCCCATTTGCGATCAACCAAGACGCACGGCAACGACGCGCGCTATTGCGTGCCGTACCCGATGGCGGCGCCTTGATAACGGGCGCACCTTGGATCGAGCGGGACGAAGAGGGCAGCATAACCCACCTAGCCAACAGCTTGGTGGCGCTGGATGGGAAGGGGCAAATAACCGCGCAATTTGATAAATTCCACTTGGTCCCGTTTGGCGAATATATGCCGCTGCCGACTTGGCTGGGTTTGCGCAAAATCACCCCGGGCGGCCAGGATTTTACGCCTGGCCCCGGCCCCATGACGATGCAAGTCGCGGGCTTGCCGGATTTTTCGCCGCTGATTTGTTATGAAATCATTTTCCCCGGCAATCTAACCGACAACAGTGGCCGGGCGGGGTGGATTTTAAACGTCACCAATGACGGCTGGTACGGCCAAACGGCCGGGCCGTATCAGCATTTGGCCATGGCGCGGCTCCGGGCGATTGAAACCGGCTTGCCGGTGGTGCGGGTGGCCAATACCGGGATCAGCGCCATTTTCGATGGTTACGGCAGAATTTGGGCCAACTTGCCCCTGGGCCAGGCCGGGGTGATTGACAGCGCCTTGCCGCGCGCTATCTCTTTATTCTAGGAAATATTTATCCGCGCTAAACTTTACAAAAAAACTTTCAAAGCATCGGATTACCGCTTTACATACGGCGGTGTGTGTGACAATTATGCTCTGGGTTTGCCATATTCCTTTATGATATACAGGGGCATGATGATTAGAAAACGAACTGCCAACGACGCCACCGCGGCGCCAAAGCCGGTGCGCGAGCATCGCGCCAACCAGTTGGACGCCCATGTCGGCGGCCGGATGCGGTTGCGTCGCACCCTGTTGGGACTGAGTCAGGAAAAACTGGCCTCGGCGCTGGGCATCACGTTTCAGCAAGTCCAAAAATACGAGCGCGGCGTGAATCGCGTCGGCGCTAGCCGCTTATACGATCTCTCGCGCGTGTTGGACGTGCCGGTGGCGTTTTTCTTTGACGGTATCGCTGCCAACAAGGCGTTGCCAAAGAAAAAACCGATTATCCGCGCCATCGGCGTGGCATCGCCCAAAGCTGCTTTTCAATACGAAGACGAGTTGGGCAACGATCGCGAAATTTTAGAATTGGTGCGCGCATTCAAGGCGATTAAAAATCCCGAAATGCGCAAATCGGTTTTGGACATGGTGCGGTCCTTGCAAAAGAAGGATTAGCGGTTGCCAGTTGCTGGTTGACGCGCGGCGCGTAATTTTCAATAATAACGCTCCATCATCACAGGAGCCATCGATGTTCAAAGGCCTGGGCCAAAGCGCCGCCAAATCCCATCCCGCCAATTCCCCGCAATCTGAAACCGCCTTGCGCGATTTTATTTTCACCTCCGAATCCGTGTCCGAAGGGCACCCCGACAAAGTATGCGACCGCATTTCGGATGCCATCGTCGACACCTATTTGCGCGCCGATCCGACCGCGCGCGTAGCCTTGGAGACATTGGCGACCACCAACAAAGTGGTATTGGCGGGCGAAGTGCGCGGTCCGGAAACCATCACCCACGAAGTGCTGAAATTCGTCGCGCGGGAATGCGTGCGGCAAATCGGTTACGACCAAGAAGGTTTTCATTGGAAAAACCTGGATATCCAGTGCCTGGTGCACCAGCAATCCGCCGACATTGCCCAAGGCGTTGACGCCGCTGGCGACAAGGACGAGGGGGCGGGCGATCAGGGCATCATGTTCGGTTACGCCACCAATGAAACCGAAGATTTAATGCCAGCACCATTGTATTACTCGCACAAAATTTTGCGTGCTTTGGCCGATGCGCGGCATAACGGCAAATTGCCCGATCTGCGCCCCGATGCCAAAAGCCAATTCAGCTTGCGTTATGTGAACGGCAAACCCGTGGGCGCGACCTCGATTGTCGTCTCGACGCAACATCGTGACGGCTTGTCGTCCAAAGATGTGCGCGAAATGATCCGCCCATTTGTCAAATCCTGTTTGCCCGATGGTTGGATGCCACCCGAAAATGAATTTTACGTCAACCCGACTGGCCGCTTTGTGATTGGCGGGCCGGATGGCGATACGGGGTTAACGGGGCGGAAAATTATTGTCGATTCCTATGGTGGCTCGGCCCCGCATGGCGGTGGCGCGTTTTCGGGCAAAGATCCGACCAAGGTTGACCGTTCCGCTGCCTATGTCGCGCGGTATTTGGCGAAAAACGTCGTGGCGGCGGGCATTGCCGAAAAATGCTTGATCCAATTATCCTATGCGATTGGCGTCGCCAAACCGTTATCGGTGTATGTGAATACCTATTCCCAAGGGGCGGTGGACGAACAAAAACTGTCCAAAGTATTGCAAGAAATGGTCAATCTGACCCCGCGCGGTATCCGCACGCATTTGCAATTGAACAAGCCGATTTACGAACGCACGGCAGCCTACGGCCATTTCGGCCGCAAACCCGAAGCCGATGGCGGTTTTTCATGGGAGCGTACCGATCTGGCCGACGCCTTGCGCCGCGCTTTGTAGTGGAGGGTAGGGGGTGGAGAGTGGTGGGGATAGTAAAAATACCCCGCCGACTCAATTGATCCTTATCGCGCCATGGCGCGTTGTTGCTCCTGGCGACGGCGAGCTAGAGATTGGGCAATCCTTCCCACGCAGCAGCCGTAACCAAAGCCAAATCCGGCACCGACCGAAGCGCCCGTAATAAGATATTTGTTAGCCCTTGCTTCATTTGGCGGCAGAATTAATCCACTTGGCGTTATAACGTCTTGTTCATGCGGGTGAGTTGCTGGTGGTGTGGCTAAAAAAAGCACAGTACTCACCAAAACCCCTACAATACCACCCAAAGTCGCAAAACCTACAGGAAAACCGACTTCTGCAAGACTTTTAGCTTCTTCCTGTACCCGCCCCCTGCTTGATAATAAATCATCCGCAAGGTCGTTGATTATTTGTTTAGTGCCTTCAAGCATCCACCCCTCCATGTTTTGTTAACGTAAAGGATATTACCCACCGCCCTGGGGTGTTGTCAAGTGAGTTTTAGTGGCGGGGCAAGGCGATAGGCGAGAGGGTAACAAAAATCTTTACGCCTTACCCTATCCGCTATACGCTTTCCGCTTGCGGAGTTTGCTCGATCAAGCGCCATGAGCCACCTAACACTTATCGCGCCATCATGGCCGCTCTCATTTCTCGGCAGCGTCGAATAGCCATGATGTAGCCAGCGATCGAACAGCCCAATACTGTCACCCCGCCTGTGGCCGCCCCAATAAACGTGCCTGCCAGGGCAGCTTTTGTTTTGCGCGCCTCCTCTTTTAGCCTGAATGTACGCAGCTCATTTGAATAGGCAATATTGGCAAATTCTGCTTTTTCTGGCGTCACAATCATACCTGGATTGCGCCTGACTTCTGCCAAAATTGGTTGGCCTGCCGACACACCATAAAGTGTGGCAACACTTTTTTGTGTGCCCAGAGTTACGGGTTTAACCCCAAATGCGCCTTGTACCAAAATTTTTGGTGGCTCTGGTAAAACCGGTTGTGATGCATGAGCTACTATTACGCCAGTCTGCATGCCAAGCACCGCGGCAATACCTGATACAATTACCACAAAACTATAAGGTATCGAGAATGGAGGATTTGCTCGCTCAAAAGAGTATTCCGATAAAAAATCGTGTTTAAAAAGATTAATTGCTGATCGAAATGGCGAGACGACCATATTAGCGAGGTTTTTAAGAATCCCAAAAGAAGCCACATCTTTTTGTGCTGCAGCATCCATCATTAACTCCATTATTTGTTTACCTGAAGGATACTAGCCCTCTCTTACTGCCGCGTCAACATATTTTTAATGGAAATAAACGATAGAGTAAGGGAATTAGTAATAAACGCGAAAAATCTTTACGCTTAACGCATTACGCTTTAGGTTTGCGGCTTATGCTGGAGCGTAACGCCTCATCCCCCATTTTCTATGGCCGCCGGTTGGGGCGGCGGTTGCGCGTAAGCAAACAAGACGCGCTGGCCGTCGGTTTGGGGCAGTATGGCATCGACCAAGACCAAGTGCGTAGTGCTGCGGATGGGTCGTTGCGGCTGGAGGGGTTTTTTAACGCCGATCACTGTTCACCGTCACCGTTCACCGTACACTGCCTCGAAATCGGTTTCGGCGGGGGTGAGCATCCGCACGGCCTGGCCACCCAACATTCCGACTGGTGCATTATTGGTGCCGAGGCATTTACGAATGGCGTTGCCAGTTTGTGCGAAAAACTGGCGGCGGATCCCCGGCCTAATGTCAAAATCTTCCCCGACGATGTGCGGTTTTTATTGCCCAAACTGGCGGATCAATCGCTGGACCGCGTCTATTTACTATATCCCGATCCCTGGCCAAAATCGCGCCATGCCAAGCGCCGGTTTTTCGGTCCGGAAAATATTCCCGTCATCGCCCGTTTGCTGAAACCGGGCGGCCAATGGATTATCGCCAGCGATCACCCCGTGTACCAACAATGGGTGGCGGAACAATTTCGCCAGCAAAATTATTTCACCAGCGATACGGCCGTAATGGGCGAAACCCCACCCCCCTTCTGGATTCAAACCCGGTACGAGCAAAAGGCCATCGCCGCCGGGCGGATGGGCAAATACGCGATCCTTTGCAGAAAATAAGCAATAATATTACAATTGACTTTGTTTATTTCACCATTAAAATCCTCAAAATCATAAAAACTAAAATTTATTTGAGGGGTGAGATATATGAAAATTCGTAACGCAAGTGCATCGTTTCTGCCGGCAATAGTGTTAGTTGCTGCCGGTTGCGCCAACAACCAGTACCAAGAAGTAAGCCAGCCGGTAAATGGCGTGGACGCAACCAAACGCATGAATCCGGTGTCCTTTGCCGTGTATGTCACGGGCGGCCAGGCCACGCCTGAGCAAATGGCAAGGTTGGAGGCGTTGCATGCCGATGCCAAGAAAAACGGCACGGACGCCTTTGCCAAGGCCGGGGTCCCTTTGCCGGAACCTGTGCGCCGCGTAAGGCTGAGTTCGGCCGAGCGGCAACATGGCGAGCGGTAACATTAAGCCTTGCGCCAAAGGGTAAAATCGGCTACAACCCTTTCTATCAAAGCCTTTTTAAAAGGTGGGAGTGTAAAAACTCCCGCCTTTTTTGTTGGCCTTTTGATCAGTGGTGAGTGGTTAGTGGCAAGGGGTGAGGGTATCGTCCTAACGACTAACGACTAACGACTAACGACTAATAACTAACGACTTGGTAAAATGCTCGAACAACGCGACCCGTTATTGCAATCGATCACTGCGGCCTTGACGCCGACCATGAGTGCTGGCGGCTTTGTGCTGGTGCTGGCGCGGCTGATCGGCGGGCAAAATCGCCCGACCTTGCAGTTAATGGTCGAACGCGCCGATGGCGGCCGGGTCAATTTAGATGAATGCGCGCAAATCTCGCGCCAATGTTCGGCCGTGCTGGATGTTGAAAACGCCATCGACGGCGCCTTTGTCCTCGAAGTATCGTCGCCCGGTATCGACCGCCCACTGACGCGGATCGAGGATTTTAGCAAATTTGGCGGCGAGCAAGCGAAAATCGAAACCCATGTGTTGATCGAAGGGCGCAAGCGTTTCAACGGTCTGTTGGGCGCGGTGGATGCCGATGGCGTGCAATTGCAGCAAGACGGGAATTGGGTGCATCTGCCTTTTGCGCAGATGGTAAGTGCGAAATTGGATCGGGCGGCGGCGTTATTGGCGCCAAAACCCAAGCCGGGCAAAAAGGCGAGTGGTTAGGGATAGAGATTTGCAGGCAATAGGGCTGTGACCACAGCCCCGGCCCCGCGTGGGGCCGAATACCAAGATTAAGTGGCAAGAGATTTTTATAGAGGAGTTAATCAAATGGAATTAGTAATCGGTCAGATTTTACAAGGCGTTGATTCGGTAGCCCGCGACAAGGGCATCGACCGCGAAGACGTATTCGTGGGCGTCGAACAGGCGATCCAAAAAGCCGCGCGCAGCAAATACGGCTATGACAAGGAAATCCGCGTCGTCGTTGATCGCGACAACGCCAAGGTGCGCGTATTCCACGTCACCGAAATCGTCGAGCTGGTCGAAAATCCCGCCACGCAAATCACCGTTGCCGCCGCGCAAAAAATCGATCCCAGCTACAAGGCGGGCGATTTCATCATGGACGAACTGCCGATGCCGGAATTTGGCCGTATGGCGGCGCAAACCGCCAAGCAGGTGATCGTGCACAAAGTCCGCGACGCCGAGCGCGACCGCCAATTCAAGGAATACAAGGACAAAATCGGCGAAATCACCTTTGGCATCGTCAAGCGTTTGGAATTCGGCAATATGATTGTCGATCTGGGCCGGGCCGAGGCGATCATCCGCCGCGACGAAATGTTGCCGCGGGAAACCTTCCGCCAAGGCGACCGCGTGCGCGCCTATATTTACGACGTGCGTAAAGAAACCAAGGGCCCGCAAATTTTCTTATCGCGCACCCATCCGCAATTCATGGCCAAATTATTCGCCCAGGAAGTGCCGGAAATTTATGAAGGTGTGATCGAAATCAAAGCGGTGGCCCGCGATCCCGGCAGCCGCGCCAAGATCGCCGTCTTTTCGCGGGATAACAATATCGATCCCGTCGGCGCTTGTGTCGGTATGCGCGGCAGTCGCGTGCAGGCGGTGGTGGGCGAATTGCAGGGCGAAAAAGTGGATATCGTGCCCTGGTCGGCGGATCAGGCGACTTTTGTCGTCAACGCCCTGGCCCCGGCCGAAGTGGCCAAAGTGGTTTTGGACGAAGACAATAAACGCATCGAAGTGGTCGTGCCCGATGCGCAATTATCGCTGGCCATCGGCCGCCGCGGGCAAAACGTGCGCCTGGGCAGCATTTTGACCGGCTGGGATATCGATATCTTATCCGAAGCCGAAGAATCCGAACGCCGGGCCGAGGAATACAAAACCCGCTCTAAATTGTTTATCGAGGCTTTGGACATCGATGATGTTATCGCCGCCTTGCTGATCGGCGAGGGGTATGCCAGCGTCGAAGACATCGCCGAGGTGCCGCTGGAAAATCTTTCCAGCATCGAAGGTTTCTCCGAAGAGGTTGCGGGCGAATTAAAACAGCGCGCCGCCAATTTCATCGAAGCCGCGAATCAGAAAATCGAAGCCGAACTGACTAGCTTGGACATCAGCGCCGAATTGCGCGCGATCGAAGGCCTGAGCGGGGCGATGCTGGTGGCGTTGGGCAAAGCGGGCGTTAAAACCCTGGACGATCTGGGCGATTTGGCCACCGACGAATTGCAAGATCACTTGAAACCATTCGCGCCATCCAAAGAACAGGCCGAGGCCTGGATCATGGCGGCGCGCGCGCATTGGTTCACCGACGAGGCGAAGGCCTAAAATCTCAGGAGATGGCAGCCGCCAAAAAACATTTATGACAGCGATCAGCAAAGAGAGCACGGTAATGAGCGACCAATCCGAAGAACCCAAGAAAAAACCCCTGAGTTTGGGCGGGGGTTCCTTGTCGTTGACCAAAACCGTCGATGGCGGAAAAATCCGCCAAAGCTTTGCCCAAGGCCGAACCAAAACCGTCACCGTCGAGGTGAAAAGAACGGTCAAAGTCGCTGGCAAAACCACCACCGTGACCGCGCCAGTGGCGGAAATACCTCAAGCCAGCGACGCCGCCGTGGGCGGCAAGCTGCCGGATAACAAAGCCAATTCCAACTTGCCCACCCTGACCGCCCAAGAGCGCGAGGCGCGCTTGCGCGCCCTGCAAACGGCTGCCAGCGCGGGCGAAGATCAATCCAGCGTGCGCAAAAAGCTGGAACAGGAATATGTGCGCCGCACGGCCGAAATCGAAAAACAGCGCGTTGAGGAAATCGAAGCGCAAAAACGCCGCGAAGAAGAAGACGCGCGCAAGAAAACCGAAGCCGAGGCCAAGAAAAAAGCCGACGCCCAAGTCAAGAAAATGGAAGCCCCCGCACCACGTCCGGTCAACCCGGATCTGGCGCAAATCGGCCGCCGCGTCACCTATGGCGAACGCGCTGCCCCCGTAGTTGACAACACCGCCGACGAACGCGAAGCCCCGGCTAAATCCGGCCCGGGCAAGCTGACCCTGGGTAAGGCTGCTAAAAAACTCCCCGGCGGATTCAAAGATGGCGGCGATGGCATGCGCACCGGCAAATTGACCGCGCGCGATATTATGGCCGAGGAAGAAGAAGGCGTACGTAGCCGATCGCTGGCCGCGATGCGCCGCGCCCGCGAAAAACAAAAACGCCAGGGCATGAGCGAAGAAACGGTGAAACAGGTGCGCGAAGTCGTCGTCCCTGAAACCATCACCGTCCAGGATTTGGCCAACCGTATGGCCGAACGCGGCGCGGATGTCATTAAATCGCTGATGAAATTGGGCGTGATGGCCAGCTTTACCCAAGCCATCGACGCCGACACGGCGGAATTGATTGTCGCCGAATTCGGGCACAAAGTGAAACGCGTCGCCGAATCCGATGTCGAATTGGGCATGCGCGGCAGCGAGGATACCGACACCGATCTACAACCCCGTCCGCCCGTCGTCACTATTATGGGCCATGTCGATCACGGCAAAACCAGCTTGCTGGACGCGATCCGCCAAACCAATGTCGTATCCGGCGAAGCCGGCGGCATTACCCAGCATATTGGCGCGTACATGGTCACAGCCCCCTCGGGCCAAAAGATCACGTTCATCGACACCCCTGGCCATGAAGCGTTTTCCGAAATGCGCGCCCGCGGCGCGAATGCCACCGATATCGTGGTCTTGGTCGTCGCCGCCGATGACGGCGTGATGCCGCAAACTATCGAAGCGCTGAGCCACGCCCAAGCGGCCAAGGCGCCGATTATCGTTGCCATCAATAAAATGGACAAACCGGGTGCCAATCCCACCCGCGTTTTAACCGATTTGTTGTCGCATAACATCGTCACCGAGGCGATGGGCGGCGAAACCCTGGCGGTCGAAGTCTCGGCTAAAAACAAAACCAATTTGGACAAGCTCGAGGAAGCGATTTTGCTTCAGGCCGAGATTATGAAACTGCGCGCCAACCCCAACCGCCATGCCGAAGGTATCGTCATCGAAGCGAAATTGGAAAAAGGCCGCGGCTCGGTCGCCACCGTTTTGGTCCAGCGCGGCACACTAAAAGTCGGGCAGATTTTCGTCACCGGCAAAGAATCCGGGCGCGTGCGCGCGCTGATCGATGACAAGGGCAAGAATGTGGTCGCCGCCACCCCCGGCATGCCGGTCGAAGTAGTGGGTTTGAATGGCACGCCCTTGGCGGGCGATGATTTTGTGGTGGTGGAAAACGACAAACGCGCCGCCGAAATCACCGAATACCGCCAGCGCCAGGCCAAGGTGAAACAGAACGTCGCCGGGCGCGGCAGTTTGCAGGATATGTTCGCCAAAATCAAATCCGGCGAGATCAAGGAATTGGGCGTCATCGTCAAATCCGACGTGCATGGCAGTTTGGAAGCGATCAAGGGCAGTTTGGAAAAACTGGCCAATTCCGAAGTGGCGGTCAAGGTTTTGCAAGCATCGGTCGGCGGGATTACCGAATCGGACGTCGCCTTGGCCTCGGCCACGGGTGCGCTGGTAATCGGGTTTAACGTCCGCGCCAATGCGCAGGCGCGGGATATCGCCAAACGCGATGGCATCGATATTCGCTATTACTCGATCATTTATGAAATCATCGACGATATCAAAGCGGCTTTGACCGGCATGCTGACACCGGAACTGCGCGAAGAAATCATCGGCAACGCCGAAATTCGCGATGTGTTCAATATCACCAAGGTCGGCAAAGTGGCGGGCTGTTACGTCACCACCGGCATCGTCAAACGCGGTGCGGGTGTCCGCCTGTTGCGCGACAATACGGTCATCCATACCGGCACGCTCAAGACCCTAAAACGCTTCAAGGACGAAGTGAAAGAAGTCAAAGAAGGCTTTGAATGCGGGATGGCGTTTGAAAACTACGACGATATCAAATCGGGCGATGTGATCGAATGCTATGAAACCAAAGAAATGAAACGCACCCTGGAAAGCGTGGCATAAAGGGGAAGCGTATAGCGTATGGCGTATAGCGTAAAGTTGCACGCTACACGCTAAACGCTACACGCTGCGATGAGGCAGCGAGATGAGCAAAAGAAAGACCAACGAAAAAACCACCCGTGGCGACCGCAATTTGCGCGTCGGCGAAGAAATCCGTCACGCACTGTCGGAAATTTTTATGCGCGGCGAAGCGCATAGCTTGGAGACGGGCGGCATTTCCATCACCGTAACCGAAGTGCGCGTATCATCGGATCTGCGCCATGCGGCCGCTTATGTCATGCCGCTGGGCGGGCAACAATTACAGGCGGTGGCGAAAAATTTACAAAAAAGCGCCTGGGAAATCCGGCAGTTGATGGCAAAACGGGTCAAATTGCAATTCGTGCCGCAATTGGAATTCCGCATCGATACCTCGTTTGCCGAGGCCGAGAAAATCAACAAATTACTGGCCGAGGATGAGCGCAAAAGACAGGCGAGAGGCGATAGGCAAGAGTCGATATAGTGATTTTGCAAAACATCTCATACCGTCATCGCGAGGCTGCGTCAGCAGCCGTGGCGATCCATTTGATGGTGCCAAATGGATTGCTTCGCCGGGCTAAAGCCCGACTCGCAATGACGAATTTGTGCCGTCATTGCAAGCGGTAAGCCAGGAAGAACTTGCCCCCGCTTACTGCTTAACGCTTACTGCTTACCGGACCATCATGACCCAAAAAATTCCTAGAAAACAAATCAACGGCTGGCTGAATATCGACAAGCCCGTGGGCATGACTTCGGCCCAGGTGGTGGGAAAAATTAAATTTATGACCCGCGCCGCCAAGGTTGGCCATGCCGGCACGCTCGATCCCGATGCGACGGGGATTTTGCCCATAGCATTGGGCCATGCCACCAAAACCATTCCGTTTATGCAGGATGCGGCCAAAACCTATGCGTTTTCGGTACGCTGGGGCGAAGAGCGCGATACGGATGATGCCAGCGGGCAGGTGATTAAAACATCCGATTCGCGCCCCACCCGCGAACAAATCGAAGCCGCCTTGCCGCAATTCCGGGGCGAGATTATGCAAATACCCTGCGCGTTTTCGGCCGTGAAAATCGATGGCGAACGCGCCTATGATCTGGCGCGCGAGGGCGTCGAGGTGAAATTGGAACCCCGCCCGATCCGCATCGATACATTTACCTTGGTTAACGTGCCCGACGCCGACTTGGCCGATTTCACTGCCATATCGGGCAAGGGGGCGTATATGCGCGCCTTGGCCCGGGATTTGGGCCGGGTATTGGGGTGTTATGGGCATTTAACGCAAATCCGCCGCCTGGCGGTGGGGCCGTTCGTTGAAAAAAACTCTATTTCGCTTGCGCAATTACAGGATTTATGCGATACGAACGCCTTGAATGCGGGTTTGTTACCGATTCACGCGGCGCTGGACGACATCCCGGGCTTTGCGTGCGATCAGGGTCAGGCCCGCGTGATCCGCACCGGTCAGGCCGTGGTGGTGACAAGTGCCAAGGCATTTTCCCATCCCGTCACCGACCAAACCGTGATCCGCGTGATGCTGGGTGGCGATTGTATCGCCATCGGGCAGTTGGATCAGGGGTATGTAATACCGCTGCGGATCATTGGTCATAACCACTAACCACAAAGAGGTAGCCCGATGTCGAATGCCAAGACCGCCAACACGGCGGAGATCATCAAACCCGTCCAACGTCATGCCAATGATACGGGTTCGCCCGAATCGCAAATCGCGATTTTAACAAAACGCATTAACGAATTATCCGAACATTGCACGACGCACAAACACGACAACCATTCGCGCCGTGGCTTGATCGGATTGGTCAACCGCCGCAACGGCTTGTTGAAATATTTGAAATCGACGCAACAAGACAAATACGAAGCGACGATTAAGAAATTGGGCTTGCGCAAATAGTACCAAGTTCAAAGTACCAAGTACAAAAAGGGGCGCAAACGCGCCCCTTTTTTATTCCATTGTCATCCCCGAAAATGCGCGAGCATTTGTCGGGGATCCATTTTAAAATGGACCACCGCCGGAGTTTATCCCCCCGCAGGCGGGGGCGGGGGTGACAGTCTGTTGCGCTGCCTAAAGCCTGCTCTACCAGGCCCCACAACCCCCTAGCCACCACCCCCCAAAACCGCTATACTCCGCGCCGAAACTCGTAATGAGATAGATCAACACAAACAAGGACGATAGCAACGATGACTATGTTTCAAGTATTTAGAAAAGAGCTGCAATGGTGCGGCCGTAAATTAACCCTGGAAACCGGGAAAATTGCCCGCCAAGCCGATGGTTCGGTCGTGGCACGCATGGGCGACACATCCGTATTATGCACCGTGGTTGGCGAGAAAAAAGCCGCCCCCGACCAAGATTTCTTCCCCTTATCCGTGCATTACCAAGAAAAAGCCTTTGCCGCCGGTAAAATCCCGGGCGGTTACAACAAACGCGAAGGCCGCCCATCCGAGGCCGAAACCTTAACCTCGCGCTTGATCGATCGTCCCATTCGCCCGTTATTCCCCGAAAGGTTTTTGAACGAAGTCCAGGTTATCTGCACGCTGCTGTCGCATGACATGGAAAACGAACCGGATATCGTGGCGTTGATCGGCACGTCGGCGGCATTATGCATTTCGGGCATTCCGTTTATGGGCCCGATTGGTGGCGCGCGCGTCGGTTACATCAATGGCGAATTGGTGGTCAATCCCACCATCACGCAAATGAAAGAGTCGAAATTAGATCTGGTCGTCGCCGGTACCGTCGATGGCGTGTTGATGGTCGAATCCGAAGCCCAGCAATTATCCGAAGAAATCATGTTGGACGCGGTCGTCAAAGGCCATCAATCGTTCCAACCGGTGATCGAGGCGATTATTCAATTGGCCGAAACCTGTGCCAAACCGGCCTGGGATTTGCCGGTCAAACCCGCGATGCACGATACCGTCAAAGGCAAATTGGCGGAATTGGCCACGGCGGGTTTGCGCGAGGCGTATAAAACCGTCATCAAACAAGACCGCTATGCCGCCATCGACAAGGTGAAGTCTGCGGCTTTGGCAACTTTTGCCGCCGATGCCGAGGCTGCGAAATTGGCCGGATCGTTGTTCAAAGATCTCGAGGGTAGCATTGTGCGCGGCCAGGTATTAGACACCGGCAAGCGCATCGATGGCCGCGATGGCAAAACCATCCGCCCGATCACATCCGAAGTTGGTATCTTGCCACGCACCCACGGCAGCGCGTTATTCACGCGCGGCGAAACCCAGGCTTTGGTGGTTGCGACCTTGGGCACGGGCGAAGACGAGCAACGCATTGACACGATCACCGGCGACATCCGCGAAAGCTTTTTGTTGCATTACAACTTCCCGCCCTATTCGGTTGGGGAAACCGGTCGTTTGGGCACGCCGGGCCGCCGCGAAATCGGCCACGGCAAATTGGCGTGGCGCGCGTTGCGTCCGCTGTTGCCAGCCAAGGATAAATTCCCCTACACCATGCGGATCGTGTCGGAGATTACCGAATCGAATGGCTCGTCCTCGATGGCGACCGTGTGCGGCTCGTCCCTGGCGTTGATGGATGCGGGCGTGCCTTTGGCAGCGCCAGTGGCGGGCATCGCCATGGGTTTGATCAAAGAAGACAAAAAATACGCCGTCATTTCCGACATTTTGGGTGATGAAGATCATTTGGGCGATATGGATTTCAAAGTCGCCGGAACCAAGGACGGTATCACCGCCTTGCAAATGGATATCAAAATCACCTCGATCACCCCGGAAATTATGAAGGTGGCCTTGGCCCAAGCCAAAGAGGGCCGCTTGCATATCTTGGGCGAAATGGCCAAGGCGTTGACGAATGCCCGTGATGCGGTGAATCAAAACGCGCCGCGCATCACCACCTTTGTTATCCCGCGCGATAAAATCCGCGAAGTGATCGGCACGGGCGGCAAAGTGATTCGCGAGATTTGTGAAACCACCGGCGCCAAGGTCGATATCGAAGATGACGGCACCATCAAGGTCGCCGCCGTCGATCAAAAAGCGGCCGATGCGGCAATTGCCTGGATCAAGGGCATCACCTCGGAGCCGGAAATGAACGCCATTTACCAAGGCAAAGTCGTGAAAACCGTGGAATTCGGCGCCTTCGTCAATTTCATGGGCAGCCGCGACGGCTTGGTGCATATCAGCGAATTGGCCCCGCAGCGCGTGGGTAAAACCACCGATATCGTCAATGTGGGCGATCAGGTGTGGGTCAAGGTGATCGGTTTCGACGATCGCGGCAAAATCAAATTGTCGATGAAGCAAGTCGATCAAGCCACCGGCGCAGCATTGAGCATGCCAACCAAAGAAAAAGCGGCGAGCTAAAAATAGTCGTGAGTCGTGAGTAGTTAGAAACCCCCGCCGTCATTGGCGGGGGTTTTTGTATGGTTATCTTTCGGCGCAATCGTTTAATACATCGTCGAGAATTTCAGCCACGGCCGGGGTTTTAAGTTTCCCGAACAATTTCGGCCCTTTTGCCTCGCCTACCTTTAAGGCTGCGGCTTGTTTTGCCTTAGATATTGGCGTATCCAGTTTTACGATTTGTGTCCCCATAAAACTCCCTGCGGCCGAGTACTGAAAACCAATCAAAGCGGTTTTTTCAGGAACCTTGACGTTTCTTGCGGCGCTGTTTTTGTAATGATCATCGCTTTCCGAAACCTGTTTTTCGCCATAAAGCCAGTAAGCCGATTTTGGTTTAGTGACGACAATGGTTTGGTAATTCTCTACGCCGTGCCCATACCCATCATTTTCCAGCCACAGTAACGGCTTTAATTTATTATCGCCGCCGACATAGCCTACGACAATTGTTTGCACATAGTTTTGTTTTTTACCGCCCAGTTTGCTAACGGCGGCATCCTGCAGGGTCTTAATCCATAATTTTTGAGTTTTGATTTTAGCCATAACTCGCACTCCTTAAAAAATAAAATTGATACGGCGCATGAAAAACCATGCGCGAAATAAAGTTCGAAAATGTAGATCGGAAATATGGGCCGCTTAGCGGCGGCACGGCAAAGTGGCGCACCAAGCTAGGGCGCGCGTAGGGGTAATGATGATGGTATAAAAATGCAACATAATCGCATTAAAAACGCATTTTATGCTAATGTCAAGCATTAATATGCAATAGAATCGCATCGGCCAATCACCCCTTTACGCCCCAAGCTCTTCGCCTTAGGTTTAGATCATGACCTTAATTCACGGAAAATTTGCTTGTGGCACATTCACTGCCACCATGGATGGCGAGACCGTTATGGCGTTACGGATATCGCCAAAACCTTATCGCGGGACGATGACCCCAGCCGCCAAAAAAATCGCGGCGGCGATGAACGCCGTGATGGCCGGGAAAAAATCGCCCATCAAAATGGATCTGGCCTGGGCCAGCGATTTTCAACAACGGATTTATAAAATCCTGCAATCGATTCCGCCCGGGGAAATGCTAACCTATGGCGAGATCGCAGCCCGTGCTGGATCGCCCGGGGCGGCGCGAGCCGTTGGCACGGCCTGCGCCAGCAACCGGATCGCGATTTTAATCCCCTGCCATCGCGTCACGCGGGCGGATGGGCAACCTTGTGGCTATTCCTGGTCGGATGATCCGGCGCAGAATAAAAAACATGGGTATGGATTTAAACAGGCGATCATCGGGCAAGAGCAAACGGTAAGCAGTAAGCAGTAAGCGTAAATCCTGCTTACTTATTGCTGCTTACTAACTACTAAACTTCAGCCCGACAATCCCCGCTACCAACAGCGCCAGAAAAAACAATTTTTGTACGCTGGCGGATTCGCCCAATACGGCCATGCCGAAAATCGCCGTGCCGACCGCGCCGATACCGACCCAGACCGCATAGGAAGTGCTGATCGGCAGGGATTTTACCGCCACAGAGAGAAAATAAAAACTTCCCGCCATCGCCAGGCCGGTCAGCACGCTGGGCAGTAATTTGGAAAAACCATGCGTATACTTCAGGCCAATCGCCCACCCGATTTCCAATAATCCGGCAATAAAGAGATAGATCCAGGCGGTGGTGGGGGTCATGTTTAGCGGCCTTTTATTGGTCGTTAGTTTTTAGTCGTTAGTCGTTAGTGGTCGGTAAGCGCTAATTACTAATTTCATATTTCTAACGACCAACGACTAACTTCTAACGGCTAACTTTTAAAGCTCCACATGCGCGCCCAATTCGATGACGCGGTGATGCGGCAGGTGGTAAAAATCCGATGCCGGCACATTGTGATTGGCCAGCCAAGTGAAAATATGCGCGCGCCAGCGGGCCAAAGGCGGTTTTTTGGACACAAAAATCCGATCGCGGCCTAGGAAGAAAGTAGTCTCGGCGATATGTAAATCCAACCCCATGCGGCTGGCCACGCCCAACGAATGCAGCAAACGCGGCGATTCCGCAAACCCGCTGCGCACCACTAAATGCCAGATGCCCATTTCCTCTTCGCCCAGGATCAAACGCTCGTTCTCCGGCACGACCGGGCGGTCTTCGGTGCGGACAGTCAGCAGAATGATTTTTTCATGCAGCGCATGGTTATGCCGCCAATTATACAATAACGGATACGGCACCACGTCTTCCAAATAGGCCATATACACCGCCGCTCCCGGCGCGCGGGTCTTGCCCAGGCCGCGCAAAGACTCGATAAACTCGGGCAAAGGCATGGATTCGGCGCGGCGTTTTCTGGTCAAAAACTTGC
>Ga0315902_10000801_pt1 | contig 52572 bp, 83 predicted proteins | sample LakEriMetagenome_9_FD_203523 | JGI IMG/M metagenome (GOLD analysis project Ga0315902, IMG submission 203523) | Freshwater fungal communities from buoy surface, Lake Erie, Ohio, United States - Buoy 12 MA117 | ecosystem: Environmental > Aquatic > Freshwater > Lake > Lake biofilm | place: USA... | reverse complement strand
TCAATAAAGCAAGGTCAGTTTACAAAGTTTGAAACAAAAGATGGTAGACTTGTTATGATTAATGATAAGAATATCCTTTGTATAGAAATTATAAAAGAAGATTAATATGATTAAATTACACAACCCTTACAAAATTGTAAAGATGTTTGAGGAAGAAGTAGCTGAGTACACAGGAGCACCTTACGCTATTTCAATTGATAGTTGTACAAATGCACTATTCTTAATTTGTAAGTATTTGGAAGTAAAAGAAGTTACTATTCCATCTAAAACTTACTTATCAGTTCCTCAATCAATCATCCATGCTGGTGGTGAAGTTATATTTGATAAAAGACCTGAAACAAATCATTGGGTAGGCGCATATCAATTGAAACCATATCCGATTTGGGATGCAGCTAAGAGATTCACAAAGGATATGTATATGCCTGGTACATTTATGGGATTATCATTTCACATTAAAAAGATATTACCAATTTGGAAAGGTGGTATGATTTTGTGTGATGACCCTAAAGCGGCAGATTGGTTTAAAAAGGCACGTTACGAAGGTAGAAGTGAGAAGTATTATAAGGATGATGATATTACATTTTTAGGGTGGAATATGTATATGACTCCACAACAAGCCGCACATGGTTTGGCTATGATGCAAAATTTACCTTTACATAATTCAGACCAGGGTGAATTGAATGGTTATAGAGACCTTACCGAATTTACTGTTTTTAAAAATAACAAAGTTATTGAGTAATGAAAGTAGCTTTATGTTTGCATGGTATGTTTGATTCCCCAATGGATAAAACATCAAATGGTTTAGATGGGAGAGAATATATTCAAAAACATATTTTGGATAAAGTGGATGCTGATGTATTCATTCATAGTTGGGATTTGGAAAAGCAGGGATTGATAGAGGCAATGTACCAACCGAAAAAAGCTATATTTGAACCACAAAAAAATTTTAGTGAATTGATTAAGGAAAGAGGATTGGATAAATTAAAAGGATGTCCTCGCCCACCACATTCAGTACTATCTCATTTGTATAGTGTTAATGAAGTAATGAAATTACCGCATCAACAAATTGGTGTGAAGTATGATATTATTATAAAAGCACGTTTTGATTTAGGTAGAATAAACAGAAATACATCTGGACCTGGATTGGGAAACCCATTTGCAGTTCAATGTATAAATTTTCAAACTGATATTCAAAGTGATAAAATCTATATGGCTAATTGGAATCACTTTCATATGGGACCTGCGGATATGTGGTTTTATGGTTCTCCAAATGTGATGGTTGAGTTCAATACATTATATAATGATTTGGAATCGCAAATGTACATTGATTCGGACTTTCATAAATTTGCTAAGAATATAGAAGGAAACGAAGGTGACCTTTCAAACGCAATAGCATTTTATAAGTGGTGGATGATTAGAAATGAACTTTGGGAAAATAGAATTAATTTAGATACAATATGGGAATAGGTGTACCAATAGTAGTTTATACACATACTGATATGAAAGATATTTGGCCAATGTTTTTTGGGCAATTAAAAAAGTATGTTGGTGATACAAAAGTATATGTTGCTGTAAATGAAGATGATTTGTATTTATCCGATTATGTACGCATTATATACGATGATACTAAAAAATATACCGAAAGATGGAAGCAGATATTACCACAAATATCAGAAGAAATTATACTATTTCTACACGAAGATATGGTATTATTTGATTCTATTAAACCAGATTATATTAAAAAATATTTTACATATGTTGCAAATGGTGATGTAAATAGCATCAAATTAATATTAGCAGGTGATAATTTTTCTCAATCATCAATTGATTCAACTTTAGTGTATAATGAGTATTCAAAATTTTCTATACAACCAACAATAGTTACAAAGGAAGTATTTTTAACTACTTTAAATAATGTTGGTGAATTAAATATTTGGGAATTTGAACAGGCTATACCATCAACAGGTAGAGATTTTATGGTAAAGATTGGTGGTGAAAAAAAGAGAGGATTGTATCACTATGATAGTTTAGTATTTCCATATATAGCAACAGCAATTAACAAAGGTAAGTGGAACTTAAACGAATATATGGATGAGTTAAATCCTATGTTTGAAGAATATAACATTAACCCATTTGAAAGAGGAATGTCATAATGAGAAAAGAAATTGTTATAGTTGGTGGTGGAACTGCTGGTTGGTTGGTAGCTTTATCTATGGAAAAATTAATGGGATATGATGCCAATGTTACGCTTATTGAAAGTGAAGATATTGGTATAATTGGAGCGGGAGAAGGCTCCACACCAAATTTACCAGGTATACTTAATTGGTTAGGGATAGATTTTTCAGAATTTTTTATAAAAACAAACGCAACACATAAAATTGCAATATCATTTGAAAATTGGAACGGTGATGGAAAAAAATATTATCATCCATTCACTGCACTACATAATGAATTTGATTGGTGTAAATCTAATCTTGGAATACCATATATTGGTTATTTAAAAAATAAAAATTTAGAATTAGACGATTTTATATTATCATCTAAATTGGCCGAAGAAAATATTTCACCATTAGTAAACACTCCTATTAATGGTAAAGATACATCATCTCATTTTTCTTTTCATTTTGATGCAAGATTGGTTGGAGAATATCTACGAAAGATTGGCATAAAAAGAAAAGTAAAAAGAATAGAAGGAATTGTAAAAGAGTTTACACTTGATGAAAACAATCAGATAAAAAAAATAATTCTTAAAGATAAAACAATAATCAAATGTGATTTTGTTTGCGATTGTACTGGGTTCAATAGGTTAATAGTTGGAAAATTATTTAATACGGAATGGAAATCGTATGAAGATAAATTAAAAGTAAATACCGCAATCCCATATTTTTTACCGCAATCGGAAACTATTAAACCATATACTAGAGCAATTGCTATGAAATATGGATGGACATGGCAAATTCCATTACAAAATAGATGGGGATGTGGTTATAACTTTGATAATTCATATTGTACAATAGATGAAGCTAAAGAAGAAATAATTGATTATTTGGGGTTTGAAGTTAAATTTGGAAACCCAATTAGTTTTAACGCAGGTAGATATAAAAATGTTTGGGTAAACAATTGTATAGCATTTGGGTTAAGTATGGGATTTACCGAACCAATTGAAGCAACGGCTATTTTTAATATTATTAATCAAATATCTTGTGTTTCAAAACAAAATATTCTTGATTACATAAATGGAGACAGGATTTTTTATAAAGAGTATAATGAATGGATTGCTAAAATAAATGATGATGTAGTTGATTTTTTACAATTTCATTATTTTACAAAAAGAACTGATACTGAATTTTGGAAATCTTACTTTGAAACTTCATCAAAATCAATTGCGCTTATTAAAAAATTAAAACATTGGAAAACAAATCAACCGAATGAATCAGATTTTGTAAACGAATCTTTTGGATTAGCAAATTGGTTATGTGTTGGTAGTGGTATAAGTTTTTTTAATAAAAAATATTTTGTAGAATATTATGAAAAATTTCAACAAAAAGATAAAATAAAATATCACCACAAAACACAAATTGAAAATTATAAAAAAATTAAAGATATTTCAATTTCTGAAAATGAAGCAATAAATTTAATAAAAAAAAATTACTACAATGATAAAGTTAATACTTTTTGATTTAGATGGGGTATTGGTTGAAGCAAAAGAGATTCACTATAATACACTCAATCAGGCGCTAAAAGAAATAGATGAGAAATATATAATCACCGATGCCGAACATCTTTCAATTTACGATGGATTAAAGACAACTCAAAAATTAGAATTACTTACAAAAAATAAAGGATTGAGTCCTGAATTTTATGATAAGATTTGGCTTAGAAAGCAACACTTAACAATTGAAGCTATTTCACAACTACAACCTGATAAAAGATTAATTTCTATATTTAAAGAATTAAACAACAAAGGATATAAATTAGCATGTTGTTCAAACTCAATTAGAAGGTCTGTATTGGTTATGCTGGCTAAGATAGGGATTATTGAGTATTTAGATTTAATCCTTTCTAATGAGGATGTAAAGAACTCTAAACCACATCCTGAGATGTATTGGAAGGCGATGAGTATGATGGAGTGCTTACCGGAAGAAACTCTAATAGTAGAAGATTCACCGCATGGTTTATTGGCAGCGAGTAGAAGTAGAGCAAGTGTATTGAGAGTAGATAACCCAAGTGATTTGACTTTAGAAAAATTACAAACAAAATTAAACGAAAAGAAAGTTATGAGTAAACCAAAATGGCAAGGTGGTAAGATGAATATTCTTATACCAATGGCAGGAGCAGGTAGCCGTTTTCAACAAGCAGGCTACACATTTCCAAAACCACTAATTGATGTGGAAGGCAAACCAATGATTCAGGTTGTTGTTGAAAATCTTAATATAGATGCAACATTTATTTATGTAGTTCAGAAATCACATAGAGCACAATACAATTTAGATACACTTCTTAACTTAATTACACCTGGTTGTAAGATTGTTGAAGTGGATGGTTTAACCGAAGGGGCTGCGTGTACAACTCTATTAGCAAAAGAACATATTAATAATGATGAACCACTATTGATGGCAAACTCTGACCAATTTGTAGAATGGGATAGTAATGAGTTTATGTATAAAATGAACGAACAAAAAGTAGATGGTGGTATTCTTACATTTAAAGCAACGCATCCTAAATGGTCATTTGCTAAAGTGGATGAGTATGGGTATGTAACTGAAGTACAAGAAAAGAATCCAATTTCAGATATTGCAACTGTTGGTGTTTACTATTGGGCTAAAGGTTCTGATTATGTAAAATATGCAGAACAAATGATAGATAAGAACATCAGAACTAATAATGAATTTTATGTTTGTCCTGTTTACAATGAAGGTATTGGTGATGGTAAAAAGTTCAAAACATTTAATATAGAAAAAATGTGGGGATTGGGAACACCTGAAGATTTAAAATATTATATTGAAAACTATGGTAAGTAATAATAATCAATACACCAACATGCAAAAACAAGTGTATGCAGGTGGTACTACTAATCATCCGGAACATAATTTAAATCCCGATTATTGGAATATACTTTTAGGTGATTTGGCTGATAAAGAAAAATGGAACGGTAAAGTTGCTTTAGATTTTGCATGTGGTAAAGGCCGAAACGTCACAAATATGTTTAATTTGTGTGATTGGGAAAGAGTTGATGGAATTGATATTTCACAAGAAAATATTAGAGCAAATAAAGTTGAATACAATGGCCAAAAAAGTAATTGGTATTGTAATAACGGTGTTGATGTTTCTGAACTTAAAGATAATGAATATGATTTTATAATGTCTACAATAGCACTTCAACATATACCAGTTTATGATATTAGAAAATCATTGATATCGGATTTGTTTAGAACTTTAAAAAGTGGTGGATTGTTTTCATTTCAAATGGGATTTGGTTCTGATTTAGAATCACCATTAGGGCCAAGAGTTTCTTATTTTGAAAATTATTATGAAGCAAAGGGTACAAATTCGGTTTGTGATGTAAGAATACAGAATGAAGAAACGATTTTAAAAGATTTGGCTTCCATTGGATTTGTAAATTTATCTTCACAAATAAGAGATTCATTTTCTGATAGTGGACATCCAAAATGGATTTATGTAAAATGTTATAAACCTTAATAATGGCACAATACCAAAGAATTACGTTTATTATACCTTGCAGAAATAATGTAAAATATTTAAAGCAAGCGATTAATAGTATAGAAGATTGTTATGGAGATACTCATAACATCATAATATTAGATGATGCTTCAACCGATGGGACTTGGGAATGGGTACAATTGATGGAAGAAAAGCATCCCTATATAAAAGGATATAGAAACGAAGGACCCGAAAGAGTAGGTCACACTGTTTTGTACGATGTAGGTATTAATATGGCACAAACGCCAGTTGTTACTATTTTACATTCAGATATGATTGTAACTCAAAACTATGTTGGTAATATGTTGAAACATCTTAAACCACTAAGCGTAGTTTCGGCTACTCGTATAGAACCACCATTACATCCACCAGGTCCTGAAAAGTATGTAGAGAATTTTGGTATGGAGCCTGAAGAATTTAATACCGATGCTTTCAGAAAGTTTGTGTATGAGAAAGAGTATGTAATGGAAGATAAAACTACAAAAGGTATATTTGCTCCTTGGATGTTATTCAAAGAAGATTTTGTTACTATTGGTGGACATGATAAATTATTTGCACCAATGGAATTAGAAGATTCTGACCTTTTTAATCGTTTTCATTTGCAGCAATATGAATTAATTCAAAGTAGAGATGCATTTGTGTATCATATGACTTGTAGAGGTAGTAGATTCAAAGATGGTATTAAGATTGAAAGAATCATAGACTTACCGGATGGAACTAAATGGTATAAACCGGAAGATTCAAAAGAGTATTTAGAATTAAGACAAAATAAATTTAAAGAGTGGTGGAGAAAATGGCATACTGATGTATTGCACGATGAGTTAATGATGCCAATTGTTGGTAACCGTTATGATACTACATTTGTTGTACATAATTGTAATCCACAAATACTTGCAGCATTAGAACCTTGGTGTGATAGAATTTATGTGGATTGCGATTATAAAGAATTTGCTCAGCAAGAACAAACGCAATCTATGTTTGATTTGAGTGATAAGTTCCATTCAATAGGAGATACTATGAAAGGAGATATTCAGATTCTATTTGATGCGGCTAAATTAACAAATAATCACTTTACAACTTTTATTAAAAATATACCTTTCATAATTCAACAAACTGACCAATTAGGTAGTTTTGAATGGGATATATTTCAAATACATATATTTAATTTAAATCCAAAAGATATGGTTTATCCATACTTTAAAAATGTATTCTAATGGCTAAAAAAAGAACACTTATTTGCATACACGTTATGCCATCTGAATTGGAAATGTTTGAAAGATTAATGTTTCAATTTCACAAATCATTTTCTTATTTAAACCAAGATGACGATGTAACACTTAAAGTTACACTTAATCTAAATCCAGAACTGACTGATTGGGACAATTCTGAATTTAAACAGGCATATTTTGTAGCACGTTTTGGTGTACTTTTTAATGATATAAAAAATATTAATCAGGTAATATTAGATACGTCTTGTTGGGGAACTACTCAGCAAAAAAGAGAATCTATTAAATTAGATTATGACCAATTTATATTTTGTGATACCGATATTCTTTTTCATGAGCATATGTTAAAATATCAGTTAAATACATCTTATCAACTTGATGGGACATATATAATTTCACCATCACTTCCTAAATGGTGGGATAGTAGCTGGGACTATCTTTGTCATTCTGAATTTTTAGATAAACCCTACGGTACCGCTATGGATGATAAAAACGTAATGATGGGTGCGATTAACCAACCAATTAAAGCTGTCAATGCTAAACAAATTCCAACACTTAAATTTGGATGTGGAATGCATACTCTTTACTCAAAATCATTTTGGGAATTGGTGGGTATTCCAGAATCATTTGGTGGATATGGACCAGAAGATACATATGGTATGGAAGCTGGAAAAGTGGCTCTAAAACTTGGATATGATATAAAACAATTTGTATTAGATGGTGTTTATATAACTGAAGATTATGTTAATAGAACTCCATCATTTGTTGATAAAATAAAACCTATTGATAAGAAAAAAGAGTTTTATGATAGTGCCCATCTAAAAGGTAGAGAAGAAATTACTGCATTCGCAACTAAATTACTGCAAAAAAATAATCCTAATACTTAAATCTAATATTTATAAGAGTAAAATTAGAGCAAATGGGTATAAAAGATAAAATTAGAGCTATTATAAGAGAAAATTTCATAAAAGAGATGGGTAGAAATGATTTACACCTTCAAGCTATTATGAAATATTACGATAGAGGTACTCCATCCACAAAGAAGCAGGTAGCTATTGTGGTTACTGGTAAGAAAACATCAAATAGAGGTCAGATTCTAAATGACCTTATGGATATGGATTATCACGAAATACTAGATACTGAAAAAAGATTAAAATTTGTAAAAGAATACTTTGATAAAAAAGGACAAGAAAGAGTTGCAGCAGCGTTACCACAAACTCAAGAGGTAGATCCTGAAGATGTGGAACATATAAAATATCATAAAGCTTAAAAAATGGAAAGTTTGGATTATGGTTACACCGAAATCCAATATCATTACTCAGGCTCAGCATCAGAAGTAATGTATTTTCCAACTGGAAGCACCGAATGGTTAAAAAATTGGTTAGAGAAACATGGAAATGAATAACATATACACTGTAATAGGAACGGCAATAACTGTTCTTGGTGGTGCTTCCGCATGGAGATTCTATGAGAAACGTGCCGAAAAGAAAGATAAAGATGATGACTTTATCAAAAAAGATTGCAGAGACCGCATATCTAAATTAGAAGCACTTCTTGTTCAATCTTCAAAAGAAAAGGATGAACTTCGTAAAATGGTTTTAGATATGACAGCCAAAGTAGCAGCATTGGGAGTAAAGGTAGAATTTCTTGCAGCTGAAAATCAAAAACTACATGCTGAACTTGGTAAAAAGCCAGGCAGAGGTAAAAAATTATTGAACGGATAATATGCCATTAGCAAGAACGTTATTTACTGAAGATAAAAAGTTGAGAGTATTTGATTTTGATGATACACTTGTCAAAACAACATCTTTTATATATGTAACTCATGCGGATGGTAAAAAACAAAAACTCACTCCTGGTCAATATGCGGTATATAAAGAAAGACCGGGTGATGTATTTGATTACACCGATTTCCAAAAAGTAACAAATCCACAAATAATTAAGGGATATTTTGAATTATTAAAAAGAATGTCCGCATCGGATAGTGGTAGAACTATTTATATTTTAACCGCACGCTCAGCGTATAAACCTGTATATGATTTCATTAGAAGTTTGGGTATTAGAAATCTTATGGTTGTGGCTTTGGGTGATGCAAATCCTGAAAAGAAAGCAGATTGGATAGAAGCAAAAGTAAGAGATGAGGGGTATGATGATGTTTTCTTCGTAGATGATTCTTTAGGTAATGTGAATGCAGTAAGAAAACGTTTACAAAACTACCCAAATATTAAAAAGAAAATTCAACATATAAAACATTCATAATTTATGGGTCCATCAATCGTTATAGTTGATTGTACAAAGCAAGATATCAACAAAGCTTTAAAAGAATTCAAAAGAAAAGTTATTAAATCTGGTCACATTATTGAATTGAGGGATAGAAAGGAATACACTAAACCAACAACTCAAAAAAGAGAGGAATTACAAAAAGCCATTCGTAGAAATCAAAGAGAGGTAATATCGGATAAAATATCAGCAGGAACACTTCCACAATCCGCTTTACCTACCAAAAAGAGAAAATCATTTAGGGATTAGTTTTATATAATTTTTCAATATTTATAAGAGTTAAATACCAACTTTACGAAATAATATTGAAAAATGGCAGATAAAAAGATATCACAACTTCCCAAAATAAACGCATTATCGGGTTCAAATGGGGGTGAAATTATTGTTCCTTTGGTGCATGATGGGACTACTCAAAAAATGGAGATAGGGGCTTTTGCCAAATATATATCCCAACATAGTGCACAAACCGGTTCAGCAAACACATTTTATGGAACACAGACATTTACTGGGAATGTAAACGTAAATGGTAGATTAACAGTACATGAAATATACGCAAATTACGAAACTGCATCAATAATATTTTCATCCGGCTCAAATATATTCGGTGACCAGGCTTCTGATGTTCATACATTTGTTGGTACGATTAATTTAAATGGATTGGCATTAGGAACATCGGAACTAATGGCACAAACCGCATCTCAAGCAGCAGTAAATACTAATATAAATTTAACTACTGCATCAATTCATACAACAACCGCATCTTTAAACTTCTCAACAGGAGCTTTAAATGCATTTACTGGTTCAGTAATTGGACAAACTAATACTATTGCAACTTTTACTTCTTCAATAAATTTTGCAACTCAATCTTTGAATACTCAAACTGGTTCGCAGGATTTGGTCAATATGGGTATAAGTTCGGTGACGGGTTCAATAAATACAACTACATCATCTTTTGATAGTGTTTTCCAAAGAATCAGTTCTACAACGGGTTCAATTAATACAACTACATCTTCATTTGATTCTGTATTTTTAAGAATAAGTTCAACTACCGGTTCAATCAATACAACTACATCATCTTTTGATAGTGTATTTTTAGGAATTTCCTCTGTGACAGGTTCTTTGATTGGTATAACCAATACATTGATGGCGTTTACTGCGGCGTTAGATAATACATACGCAACCGATGCACAACTTTATCAGTTATATCAAGCAACATCATCAATACATTCGGCAACTCAATCGTTGAATATCCAAACTGGTTCGCAGGATTTGGTGAATATGGGTATTAGTTCTGTAACGGGTTCAATAAACACAACTACATCTTCATTCAATAGTGAGTTTGTAAAAATTGGTTCAACAACTGCATCAATACATTCGGCAACCGCATCATTAAATACTCAAACAGGTTCGCAATCTAATTTAAATGCACAAATTGGTATAGCAACTTCATCATTAAATACATTCTCTGGTTCAATTAGAGGTGAGGTAAGTGGATTAGAAGCATATACCGCATCACTTAAAGCAGCAGCAATTGTTTCTTCATCAACTCAAATAACAAATTATTATAAGTTCGCTGAAACTGCATCTGCAAATACTTTCTATGGTAATCAAACAATTCAAGGTAATTTACAATTAAGTGCTACATCTCCATTAGTTTACAATGCAGGAAATACAAACGCAATGTTGTTTGGTTTCTTTGATGGTAGTTCAATTTATGGACCTTATTATCAAATATTTGGTAGTAACTATTCCAACACAACCCAAAGAGGTTCTGCTGAATTTGTATTTGATAGTAGAAATGGTGGATATAGTGGATTTAATATCGCAGAATTTAATGGAAGTACTTGGTTAAGAAAATTCAGAGTTAGTCAAAATGGTGCAGAAGTTACTGGTTCCTTTGTTGTAGATGGGGGTATTACTGGTTCATTAATGGCAACTAATAACGTTGTATCATCATCAACCCAAGTTGTAAATTATAATCTATTTGCATTAACTGCATCTGCAAATACATTCTATGGTACACAATCAGTAACTGGTTCGGTAAGAATTAGTGGAAGTATTGATGATATTAGTTACATAGATTTTGATACCGTAGCACCTGCAACCGGAATAGCTAGATTAGGTTGGGATGCCGGTGAGGGTACTTTAACAATTGGATTAAGTGGTGGTAATGTTAATATTCCAATTGGTGTAACTTCATTTGAAACTGCATATAACGAAGATTCATCTTCAATATCAAAAGGAGATGTTGTGAGAGTAAGTGGTGCACAAGGTAATAGAGTTGCAGTTAAAAAAGCAAATAATTTAGATGATGGTGGTTCTGCAACAACTGTAGCATTAGCAGCAGAAACTATTGGAGTTGGTGCGGAAGGTAAAGTTATTTTATCAGGACCATTAAAAGGAATTGATACTACCGCATTTGCTGAAGGTGATTTATTATATCTATCTTCTACACCTGGTGGTATAACAAATATTAAACCACAAGCACCATTTCACGAAGTTCGTATTGGTGTAGCACAAAGAATAAGCGCAACAGTTGGTATAGTTAATGTTAAGGTTGATAATGGCTACGAAATAGATGAATTGCATAACGTAAGAATTACAACCGCATCCTTAGCATTTAATCAATTATTAGCATATAGTGGAAGTGTTTGGAGAAACGAAACAATAGGTGGTTTAGGAATAGCAATAACCGGTTCAAATACATTTATTGGAATTGAAACTATATCCGGTTCTTTATTAGTAAGTGGCTCTACCCTACAAACTGGTAATAACACTTTAATTGGTAATACTGTATTAAGTGGTAGTCTTGAAGTTAGTGGTAGTTCTAATTTCCACAACTCAATATTCATAGTAACGGGTTCTTCACATTTTACAGGTTCTCATTTTGTAAATGGGGTATCAACATTTAGTGGTAGTATTTATATAGCAAGTGGTTCGTCTTATTATAGAGCAGGAAATAAATTATTCAACTACGGTCAATGGTGTTCATTAGAAACTCAAAGTGGTTCTGCAAACACCGCATACGCAATGAAGCTTGGAACAAAGTTAGATGGTTCAGAAGGAGTTTATGTTTCAAATAATCTTTCAAATTTTCCAACAAGGGTTTATTTAGAAAATACTGGAATGTATAATATTCAGTTTTCAGCACAATTACATACAACCACAGCAGCGCAAACAGATTTTTCGGTTTGGTTATCAAAAGATGGAACAAATATCACAAACTCTAATACCGAATATTCAATAGAAATAGTTGCGGGAGGTGGATACTTAGCAGCAACTCGTAATTTTTTAGAACCAATAACAAGTGGAAGCTATGTTGAATTATTTTGGTCAGCAACAACTTCTACCGGAGAATTATTATATAAAGCGGCTCAATCTACGCCAACTAGACCGGCAACTCCATCTTGTATTGTAACAATAACGCAAGTAGCATAAGGTATGGCAATAATCAAAACGATATATACTTATAGGTATTGAAGAAATCCAATAAGTAATGGCGTATTCGCATAGTGTAAAATATTTTAATACATTAAATTCAACTTTCTGCGCATTAGATACTGCGGAAGACCAAACCGTCTATTCGGAGTATTCAACTTTAGGGGTTTCAAAAAAAGTGTATGCGAATAGTTCACTTACAACCCCAATAACAGGATATCAATACATAAAGTTCGGTGGAAATATCTACGAAATGAACTTTGTGACGGGCGAGATAAATAATTTATCATTAGTCCAATGCCCGATTCCAGCTGTAAAAATTTATAGAATCACTATACCCGCAGAAACTACTTCTTATGTAAGATGGACGGAATGTGATGGTAATGTTTATCCTGTAACTGAACTGATTTATGATAAGATGAGAACTATTGATGTTCAGGCAGTTCTCAATTCAGTTTCAGCATCATCAATAGCTTCAATTCAAATAGTTGGTGATTGTGTTCCTTTTCCAGATTGTATATGTAGTTATTATGTTAGTACAACAACCACTACAACAACACTATCTCCTATTGATTTTACTTTATCAACGGTATGTGAAGGATTAGGATTTAACGGAGATGGTAAAATTACCGCAACATCATTTAGTGGTGGAAGTGGTACATATCAAAGTATTGGTATAGGAACTTCACCTTTGGATGCGTATAACGCAACACCAACCAATTTAAGTGGCGCAAGTACGTTTGATTTTACATCTTTAATTAATGATGAATACTGGATTATATTAAGAGATAATACAAGTGCTTATAAACTAAAAAGTATTAATGTAGCTTGTAATTTAACAACTACAACCACTTCAACTACGAGTACTTCAACCACTTCAACTACTTCAACCACTTCAACTACTTCAACCACATCAACAACAAGTACCTCAACAACAAGTACAACTACTGCGGCACCACTTTGTAGTTATAATGGTGGTAGTGCTGTAATTTCATATATTACATCAACCACAACTTCAACCACTTCAACTTCAACCACATCAACCACAACAACTCAAGCTCCAACAACCACAACAACCACAACAACCACAACAACTCAAGCTCCAACAACCACAACAACCACAGAAGCAGGTACTACTACAACAACGAGCACTTCTACATCAACCACAACCACTTCAACTTCAACCACAACAACAAGTACTACTGAAGCACCAAATACATTTTCAATTGCATTGGGTAATAGTGTAGGTGGTGTATGTGCTATGAGTGTATTAAGAATTGTAGCAGCAACAAATAACTCAACTAACTTAGCGGGTGCAGTTGGGTCTGCACTTTATAGACAGCCACAAAATATTTTAGTAACAGGTTATGACTTTGTAGGAGAATATGATGGATTTTCGGTAGTAGGTGATGTTTATAATTTGAATTCATCAACCGGTGTTGTAGGTTCTACTACTAGTATTTCTTGTTAAAAAATATATATATAATAAATGAACGTAACACTTACACTTAATGCTGGATTGGGGGCCGATTTAGGACCTAATTTTAATCTGACTGCAGATGTTGGAAGTGTTACGCCTAGCTCAGCAACTAAAAGTCAATTATTGAGTGGATATGTAGTGGGCGTTGATGATTTAGCAACACAGATTACAATAACTTCAACGGGTACTTGTACAAACTCAATTACATTTACTATTGGAAATTTCTCAACAACAACCACTTCAACTACTTCTACAACTTCAACATCAACAACCACAACTACTGCTCCTACTACATTTAGTTTAGGATATGATGAATTTGTTTTCTTTGCATCTTGTACCAATTTCGGAACATCCCCAACCACATACTATGCGGCTACAGGAGCAACTTTACAAGTTGGAACAACTTTATATACGAATCAAACTTTAACTACATTGGTAGCAGATGGATATTATTCAAATGGGGTTGATTGGTTTAGAGTCAGATTCGGCACAGGTGTAATTAATTCTATCGGGTCATGTTCAACTACTTCAACAACAACAAGTACATCAACCACAACTTCAACCACTTCAACTTCAACCACATCAACAACATTGCCACCAACTTCAACCACTACAACAACGTTGGCATCAGTTCCAGTGAATCTGGGATATGATGCTAGTGTAGATTGGCAATCATGTTATGCAGCAACTTCGGTTTATTATTTAGAACCTGGTGCTACATTACAGAACGGTACAATATTGTATGAGCAAGCTGAATTAAATTCACCACCTGCGGATGGTTATTATTCAAACGGTGCTTATTATTGGTTAGTTGTTAATGGTGAAATGTCAAATCAAACTGCTTGTCCAACAACATCAACCACTTCAACTTCAACCACTTCAACTTCAACCACTTCAACTTCAACCACTTCAACTTCAACCACTTCAACAACTACAACGTTGGCGCCTACGAGTACAACAACTCAGCCTGGAGAAACAACTACAACCAGTACGAGTACCACATCAACATCTAGTACGTCAACAACCACAACTATCGCACCTACCAGTACAACAACTCAGCCTGGAGAAACAACTACAACCAGTACGAGTACAACAAGTACCACAACTACTCAAGCACCAACTTCAACCACTACAAGTACAAGTACAACTATTCCACCTACGAGTACAACAACTCAGCCGGGAGAAACAACCACAACCACTACGAGTACAACGAGTACAACGAGCACTTCAACAAGTACAACGAGTACTTCAACAAGTACAACGAGTACTTCAACGAGTACAACGAGTACTTCAACAAGTACAACGAGTACTTCTACATCAACTACAACCACAACTACAACTGCAGCACCTCAATGTACTTATGATGGATTGACTATAGTATGTGATGGAACAACTACAACCACAACTGAAGCACAAACAACTACAACAACTACATCTGGTATAGTTTGTGAAGAATGGGAAATATTAAATGGAGCATTTACTAATGTTATAGATTATAAAGATTGTAATGGAAATACACAACAATTCACTTTAGATCCAGGTGAAACGGTTAATTGCTTTAGTGTTGATTCTAATGCATGGGGAACTGATGTTCCTTTCTTATCAACTCAACCATTTACTCAAAATAAATGTACATCAACCACAAGTACTTCAACAACCACTACAACAACGGCCGCACCTACTTATATAGCGTATCCTGCGGACCAATATTATTGTGATGCACCGAATTGTGGAGCATTTGCTCAGACAACTGAAATAGCATTTCCTGATACATTTACACCGGTACTTAATAAATGGTATGGGGCACTTACACCTGATGGATTTGCATATCAATTAACATCCACAACACCATCGGCAGGACCTGGTTTGGTATGTTATGAGCAAAGTTTTAATACTTGTGGATTAGCATGTTCAATATAAAATAAATTAAAATGGCAAGAAATATAACATTAACATTAGGAGCGGGATTAGGAGCGGATTTAGGTCCAAACTTTAATTTAACTGCGGATGTAGGAAGTGTAACCCCATCAACTGCTACAAAGAGTGAATTAACTGCGGGGAAAGGTGTAAGTGTTGATGATTTAGCAACCGAAGTTACAATAACATCAACTGGTACTTGTACGAATTCTATAAGTCAATTGATACCATGTGCAGGAAGTACTACAAGTACAACGAGTACTACAACTACAACAACTGAAGCACCAACTACTACAACTACAACTTCTGGTGGTAGCGGTAATTTCTTTGTAATTAATATTGATGGAACTGGACAAGTAACTGATGTGGATAATGGCGGAGGCGGGTATTTCTATTTTGTATCAGTAGGACAGTATCCTGTATATAGTGGAGAAACTTTAGAAGGAGTACATAGTGGTATTACCGGTGCTGCTGTTAGAGTATTTGTTTCAAATACAAGTACATCTGGATGTTTGGTGTTATATGTAAATACAACTCCGATAGATAGTTTAGCAGTACCATACGATGGTAATTATACTTTTAATAATATAACTTTTGGTACTGGTGATTTGGTAGAAATAAAATATACAACTGGTAACTGTCCATAAAAATAAATAATTTAATAATTATATATAATAAAGGTTATACACAAAATGGAAGAAATTTTTAAGGCTTGGGGGATACAATATGACCCAAACGATGAAAAAAATGAATTAGCATCTAAACGTATTGAAGTTTGTAATACGTGTCCAAATAAAAAAGAAGTAGATGGTATCAGAAATGTATGTTCACTATGTGGATGTATGTTAAAATCTAAAGTGTTTACTACTGAAATGGGACAGTGTCCTGATGATAGATGGAACGAAGTTGAATCTCAATTTATAAAATACAAAACAAAGAAAAACTTAAGATTTGTTTCAGCCCAACCCGCGATTCCTTATTACACTTGGCAAGTAGAAGTTATGTTAAATAACTTTGTAGAAATGGGTGTAAATCTTAATAATGTTGATATAGTTTGTTGGAAAGAAAATGGTGTAATTCCAAAAGCGTGGTCAAAACTAGCAGAAAATTACGCAGCGCGTTTTTTCTTTTATGATGATTTACGAACTACAAAACATTATATATCATCAATAAGACCAAATATTTTAAAACAACATTGGGAAAAACATCCTGAGCTTAAAGATGAAACTATATTTTATCACGATTGTGATATTATATTTACAAAACCAATTGACGAATGGATAACCGAAGATATGATAAATGATGATAAGTGGTATGGTTCAGATACTCGTTGGTATATTGGGCATAACTATATAAAATCAAAAGGTGAAGATGTATTAAACCTGATGTGTGATATAGTTGGTATTGATAAAAAATTAGTTGAAAAAAATGAATTAAACTCAATAGGTGCTCAATACATAATGAAAGGTATATCTCAATATTTTTGGAATAGAGTAGAAAAAGAATGTGAAATACTTTTTAAAGACGTCAGCGAACTAAATAATAAAAAGAAAGAAACAGACCCTAAACATCACGAACTTCAAATATGGTGTGCGGACATGTGGGCAGTTTTATGGAACGGATGGAAAATGGGATATGAAACAATATGTCATGATAATTTGGGATTTAGTTGGGGAACATCTAATAAAGAAGAATATGATAAACATAATATAATGCATAATGCGGGTATAACGGGCTCAGATAAAAGAAAATTTTATAAAGCAGGTTATATGAACTCTTTACCGTATTTGGATAATTTAGATATATTAGAAGATACCGCCAGTTATTACTATTGGCAATGGGTTGTAAAAACAGGTAAAAAATCAGTATTGTTATGAAAAAACTACCAATAGAAATCGTTGATAGTAGAAAAAAATATGTTCTATTTAAAAATGATTGTGGAGTAAGTGATATGGCCCGTAGAGGTGGTGTGTATGAGCATTACATTTTTGATTATATTAAGAATAACTTAAATGTAGATGGTAAAACAATAATTGATATTGGTGCAAATTTTGGATTTCATTCTATGGAATTTGCGGATTTAGTTGGAGAAAATGGAAAGGTAATTTCATTTGAACCACAAAGATTAGTATATTATCAGTTATGTGCAAATACACTCATAAATGGGTATGATAATATCACATCTCATAATTTAGCTTTAAGTGATGAAGTTACAAGACTCAAAATGGAAAATTTGGATTACCATTCAGAAAATACAATTAATATTGGCAACGCACATTTAAACGCTTATACTCATTTGGCATATAATGAAGTTGATGTAAAACCATTAGATTCATTTCAGTTTGAAAATGTAGCAGTAATTAAAATAGATGTGCAAGGATTTGAACCAAAAGTATTAGATGGTGCAATTCAAACAATATTAAAACATAAACCTGTAATTTTCATAGAAGTAGAAATACCACAATTACAAGTATATGGTTGGACAAAAGAAGATGTATTTCAAAGATTAGAAAAATTGGGATATGAATTTAAAAAAGTTATTGAGGCAGACCATTTAGTAGATTATGTTGCTGTACCAAAAGAAGAAAATAATTTGTTAGCACAACTTATTAAAGAAAAGCCAGAATCTATACATAATGTTATACCATCTGAATTTTTTACAAAGTATGATAATTGGGATTACATTTGGTGTAAAAACTATTACGAATGGAATTATGCAATAGCTAAAGTTTTACAACCAAAATCATTTTTAGAAATTGGTGTAAGATTTGGTTTTAGTTTTTTACCAACATTAATTGGTTCTAAAAATTTAGAATATGCCGTAGGTTGGGATTTAGAAACATATGGTAACAATCAAATAGCAAATGATAACATTAGAACATACTATAAAGGAGTTTGTAATTGGGAAATAAAACACATAGATTCTCAACAAATAAATGAACTACCTCAATTCTTTGATTTGATAAATATAGATGGTTGTCATGATTATGATTGTAAAGTGCATGATTTAAAATTAGCAATGAAAAAATGTAAATGGGTAACTATTGATGATTACGATTACCATTCAGAAGTTAGAAGGGCAGTTGATGATTTTATAAAAGAGTTTAGTGAGAATATAAAAGAAGAAATTTATATACCAACTTTCAGAGGAACAAAATTAATAAAGTTTAAAGTTAATGAATAAGTATTTAGGATACTTTGAGGGAGTTTACTATATTAATATGGATAGTAGAACCGATAGAAAAGAGCGATTTGAAAAAATGGCGGAAGATTTTATGCTTCCTGCTATTAGGGTATCCGCATTAACTGCAACCGATGAAGAAGCAACACCATTATATGTTGGACATAATGACCCACGCCGAAAATTTAAAATGGGATGTACTATGTCACATCAATCGGTTGTTAGAATGGCTAAAGAAAATGGATTAAAAAATTGTTTGATATTTGAAGATGATTGTGTTTTGTTAGATTCTTATAAACAAAAAATACAATTGTGTGTAGATGAATTACAAAATATAGAATGGGATTTATTTTATTTAGGTGGAGAACCGAACAATTATTGTAAAGTAATTTCAGATAATTTAGTTCAAATGGAAAATGGTGGAGTATATACAACACATGCATACGCAATCAACCATACGTTTTACGATAAGATGTTGAGTATTTTACCAAATCAGGTTGATACAATAGATATATTATATCTGAACTACGATACAAATAATAGAAAATGTATATTGAGTAAAGAGTTATTGGCAATTCAGGATAGAAGCTATTCTGACCTTTGGGATACAATAACAAATTCAACTCAATGGATGATTAATGGATGGAACAAATATGTTTTAAATGAAAATATTAGTAACGGGTCATAAAGGATTTATAGGAAAAAATATATTGAAGAAAAAAGGCTATCAGTTTATTAAATTGGATGGTGAATATTTTAATGAACCAAATCCAAAAGAATTTCTATTATCATTTTTAGAATCAAATCAACCCGATGCCGTACTCCATATTGGAGCCTGCTCAGATACATTAAATACTGATGTACAGTTTATGATGGAAAGAAATTATCTTTCTACAAAATGGTTAATGGATTGGTGTAAAGAAAAAAGTAAAAAAATTATATACTCATCATCGGCAGCAATATATGGTGTTGATGGTAGTAAACCTTCTAACTTATATGGTTGGACAAAAATGTTAGGTGAAGATTATGTTGTTTCAAATGGCGGTATTGCTTTAAGATACTTTAATGTATATGGACCTGGCGAAGAACATAAAGGAAAGATGGCATCTATGATATATCAGATATTGAATTCAGAAGATGTAAAACTTTTTCCAAACAAACCTAAAAGAGATTTTGTATATGTTGATGATGTTGTCCGTGCTAACTTTTATGCATTAGATTACTATGAAGTTTTAAAGGGAAAGTGGTATGATGTTGGCACAACACAAAGTGTAGAATTTGAGACTATTTGTGATATATTAAATAAACCATATCAATATAAAAATGAATCTGAAATACCAATTGGATATCAGTTCAACACTAAAGCAACTTTTGAAAAACTTATGGGTGGTTGGCAGCCGATTCTTAATATTAAAGATGGTATTAAAAAATTAAAATCAAATTATATTGATGGTAAAGTAAGTTTTGTTTGTACAACGTATGGTAGATTTACTTGTGTTGAACGAATAGTAGCTCAATATCATGCACAAACATATCCAAATAAAGAATTGATTATATTCAATACCGATGAAGAACATCCATACTCATTAGGATTTGATGACACCTCTATTATAATTGTAAATAATGGAAAGGATTATCAAACTGGCGAACCATACCAAAATAGAGGACAGATATGTAGAGATGCCGTTACTCATGCAACTGGTGATTATTTTATGTTAGCAGATGATGATGACATTTATTTGCCTTGGCATTTAGAACAGGCGGTTGATGGTATTAAAGAAAATGGTAAAGATGCTTGGAAACCTGAAATGAGTTTCTTTGCAACACAAAGTAATTTAAGTTTAGTAATGAACACAATGGAAGCAAGTGTTATTGTGAAAATGGAAAGAATAAGAGAAATAGGATTTCGCTCGGATATAACTGGATATGAAGGATTGAGTTGGTACACACGATTGAGAGATGAAAGGGAATTGGATGAACATAATAAAGAGTATATTCCATCATATTGTTTTAATTGGAGTGACCCATCGGAAATAGCCGGTCACAAACAAAGTGGTAATATTGGTTCTCCAAACAATTTTGAAAATCATAAATTAGCATCTACTGATTATGCAAGTAGACCTTTATTAAAGTTGGAAGGTGGTGAATTAGAAGTTATTTATACAAAATATTATAATTGGCTAAAAGAAAACTACCAATCAATTAATAAAGAATATTATGATAAATACGCCAAAAAATTTATAGATTAATACTTATTTAAAACTAGGTTATGATATATTGGTTTACAGGTCAGCCAGGTTCTGGCAAAACAATACAAGCCACAAAACTTAAAGAACTTCTTCAAACGGAAAAACGTAATTGGAGAAAAGATGTATTTCACATTGATGGTGATGACTTGAGAGAGTTGACACTTAATAAAGATTATTCAGAAGCGGGTAGAGTGCAAAATATTAAAAATGCACAATTACTTGCTTTTTATTTAAATGCAAAGGGGTGTGATGTAGTTGTATCTTTGGTATCACCATATAGAGAATTGAGAGAAGAATTTAAGAAAGAATGTGGTGAAAGTATTGTTGAAATATATGTACACACTAATCGTAAAAGAGGTAGAGAGCAATTCAAAGTTGAAGGATATGGGGAGCCAGAAGTAAATTATTTTGATATGGATACTACATCGGATAACCCAGTTCAATCATTTACAAAATTAGTTCACTTTTTAAGAGATACTGATAAAATATGAATAAGATAGAAGAAATATTTAAGGCATGGGGTATAATGTTTAATCCCAATGATTTACAAGCAGAATTGGCTGGAAAACGTATGGAAATTTGTGAGACTTGTGATTCTAAAAGAACAGTTCCACTTATTCATTGTGGCGAATGTGGATGTGCTTTAAAAGCAAAAGTATATTCACCTAAAATGGGTGCTTGTCCAAGAGGTAAATGGGCTGCTGTAGAAATGGAGTGGGAACATAAAAAGAATAAAAGTACTTATAATAATATTAAAAAAGAACAATAATGAAAAAATACGCATTATTTATCGGAAGATGGCAAACATGGCATTCAGGACATGAGTGGTTAATTCGTCAACAATTGGATAACGGAAAGAATTGTTGGGTAGCAATTAGAGATGTGCAAGTGGATGAAAATAATCCTAAATCTGCACATCAAGTCTTGATGGACTTATCAAAAGAAAAATTCTTTATTGAAAACTCTGATAAGATTTTATTATCAATTATTCCTGATATTGAAAGTGTAAACTATGGTAGAGGTGTTGGATATGAAGTTATTTACCACCACCCACCAGCTGATATTGAATCAATTAGTGGTACTGCTATTAGACAGGGATATATGGATTCAAATGGAGATATAGTAATTTATGCCGTTGATAAAGAGACACATAGCTAAATCAATTAGTTATAGAGTAATAGGTACTGCTACAACAATTGTTTTAACGGTATTTGCCGGATTACCAATTAAATGGGCGGGGATGGTTGGTATTGCTGAGCTGATAATAAAACCTATAATTTATTTTCTTCACGAAAGATTTTGGTATAAATTCATAAAATTTGGGCTGAAAAAATAAAATTGATATACTTATATTCGGATAGAACAACACTCTATCAAAATCGTTATGGAAGAACAGAAAGAATTTAAAGAGTTCACAAACTTTGACCCAACTAAAGACCTTTCTTTAGCACCACAAAGAAGAACAAAAAGAGGATTAGGTGCAAGACCACTTTTAGAATCGGAAATAAGAGATATTCAAAGAAAAGCACGGTCAGCGGCAGAAGCTGCAAAACTTTTAGGTGTTTCCTATAACACCTATAAAAAATATGCAAAAGAATACAAGATATTTGAAGACTTAAAAAATCCACACGGATTAGGTATTCGTAAAGGTGTACAAAGCACAAATAGTTTTCATTCAATAGATGATATTATTGCAGGTAAATTTCCAAATTATCCTATTTGGAAACTTAAAAAAAGGTTGTTACTGAGCGGTTATATGGAAGAAAAGTGTGCTAATTGTGGATTTGAAGAAAGAAGAATAACTGACCATAAAGTACCTTTGGTGATGGACTTTTTAGATGGAAATCGTAAGAATCACAAATATGAAAATCTACGAATGCTCTGTTTCAATTGTTCATTCCTAATCAACGGAAACCTATCCGGACCTAAAAAAGAATATGAATATTAATTTGGTAGATTCGTAAAAAAGTAGTATATTTGTAATTAAACATTAAAACATAAATTATGGCAAAGTATTTTGAAGTTACAGTAACAGTACAACACGAAGTAGATGGTGGTAAAGGTGGTACAAAAATCAAAAAGGTGAAAGAAAACTATTTGGTTGATGCTATGACCGTTACCGAAGCAGAAGCTAGAGTAGTAAAAGAATTTGAAAAAGCGGGTATCAATTTGGATTATGAAGTATCTGCAGCTAAAGAATCAAAAATCTTACAAGTTATTAAGTAATGGCTTTTGAAACTAAAATAGAAGAAATTAAAGAAGTGGTATTAAGGAGAGTACCACCGGGTGACAGATGGCAGCCGGTAGACTCTCCTTCTACCATTTTGGAATCACTAACCGATGGGTTAGAGTACCATTTTCAAAAAACTGGACAAACGGAATTCTTTCTATCAGCTCGTAAGGGGACGGTAGAAGTAATCTATAAAGAGGAAGTAAAGGTAGAAAAACCGATTACCAAATACTCCCTTTATGGAGAAGATTAACGTTTGTTTACAAAAAGAACTATATATTTATAGATAAACCTTAAAACAAAAATTATGGGAACATTTTTAATTATTTTGGCTGTTCTTGCAATCGGTGGCGTATTTGCATATTTCGGTATGAAATCCGGTAAGATTGAAGATAAGAACAACAATAACATTCCTGACGCAATTGAAGAAAAAATTGAAGAAGTTAAGGAAGTTGCAGTTAAAGTAAAAAAAGTAGCTGATAAAGCGAAGAAAGTTGCTAAGACTGTTGTTGTTGAAAAAAAGAAGCCAGCTAAGAAGACCAAGTAATCAATGAAGCAACTTTTATCCGAGTTATCTACTATCCAAAAAGAGATTAAGGAAATCAGAACTAAACTATTCGCTGAGATAATCACCGAAGGAGTTGATGATCCTGGTATTCTTAAATGTATCTTTTTGGCTGGTGGACCGGGTAGTGGAAAATCATACACTGCAAAAGAAATATTTGGTGTTGGTAAAGGCGATTTAGATTCAGTATCCGCAGGTGGGTTAAAGATGATTAATTCCGATACCGCATTTGAATTAGCTCTCAAAAAGAATGGTATCAATCCAAAAGATTTAGCAGATATACAAGACAATGACCCTAACTTTTGGGCTTTTATAGCCGGAGAGGAAGGTGATTCTATTCGTAATCGTGCTAAAGCCGTTACACAAAAACAACAAGCATTTTACGAAGCTGGGAGATTGGGAATGATAATTGACGGAACAGGCGATGAAGTTCTCAAAATCCGTAACAAAAAAGACAGAGCCGAAAAGTTAGGTTATGATTGTTACATGATATTCGTAAATACTTCGTTGGAAGTTGCACTTAAAAGAAATGCTGAAAGAAATAGAAGCCTACCTGAATCATTGGTAAGAGAAGTTTGGACAAAATGTCAAGAGAATATGGGTAAGTTTCAGGGTATATTCCATCAAAATTTTATCATCGTTGATAATACTGAATACCATCCCGTTTCTAAATCAGTACAAAAACAAGTAGATTCTTTTTTAAGAAAACCAATTGAAAACCCAGTAGGAAAGAAATGGATATTGGGAGCAAGACAACTTAAAAAACATCTTTAATAGGTTACGTTACACTTTACAACAAAATGTAACAACAAAATGGCAAAAGCAAAAGCAGGTGGTGGAGCACAAAAAACAACTTTCGGAAAAAGAAAAGGTGGAAAAGCAGCAAAGACTCACAACAAACACGATAGAAAAGAACGAAATTACAGAGGACAGGGTAGATAAAATGGGTTTATGAAAAACGGAAAAGCTTACTTGAAGAAGTTTGTGTATAACGAAATTGACGAAGAAGAATTGTACACAAAAGAGAAAAGCAAACTGAAGAAAACAAAACCAAAGAAGAAAGAAGTTAAATTACAAAAAGGTAAAAAACATCTTTCGGATGATTGGGATTAAATAAAGAGTTATGAATAAATGGTTATGGAGAGCGCTCGGCTTACTTTTTGTAGGCTGTGCATACATAGGAGCTATTGTACCAGGTGTACCTATGACAACTTTTGTGGTACTAGCAGCATGGGCGTTTGCAAAAAGTTCACCCGCATTAAATCATTGGTTGCATACGCACCCAACATTCTCACCACATCTTATCAGATGGGAAACTAAAAGAATATATCCAACAAAGGTTAAGTGGATAATGCTTGTTTGTTGTTTGGTGAGTTATACATTCTTATTATTTACATTACATAAAATTGGAGCACTTATCGGAATAGCATTATTTATGTTATTTTGGTTGGTATGGGCTTGGAGATTTCCAGGTTCAGAAGAAGAATATGAGCGTAGAATAAAAGAGGGTAAAAAAATAGGATGGACAAAATAATGGAAGATTGTACAATAATTATTCAAGGAAAACTAGAGAAAGATTCATATGATTATTATATTAAAAAATATGATAATTGTAAAGTAATTATTTCTACTTGGGTTGGTACAAATATAGATTTTTCAAATTTACCAAAAAACTTTAAAGTTATCTTATCCCCTTTACCTGTGGAAAGTGGTGACCAAAATATTAATTACCAGATAGTATCAACTCTAAATGCGTTAGAGATGGTAAGAACTAAATATGTTATTAAATTGAGGGGTGATGAATATTGGACATATCCTGAGAATATTTACCAATCAATTAAATCTGCACCAGATAAATTATGGAGCTCATCGGTATTTTTTAGAGCTTGGCAATATGCAGAATACCACATATCAGACCATATAATTGCAGGAACATTAGAAAATTTAATGATTCTTTTTAAATCTGCGAAGTATAATTGGGATAATGGTAGATTAAATGTTTCAAAGTGGAAAGTTGATGGTAAATTTCATAAATATGTAAAAACGCACTCACCTGAAGAACGATTGACAAAATCCTATTTGGAAACAAAAGATCCTGAAAGATTTGAAAAAACAGATGGACGGTTTTTGATGAAAGAACACTTTGATATCATTGATATTGATTTATTAAAACCATATAAAATAAAAGCAAACTTATTTAAGAAAGAGTGGAAAGATGATTTTATACCTGAAAGAAACTTTAGTATATCCACTATTGACCAATTATTTAGTGATGAACCATATAAAATTCCAAATAAATGATTTACATATCACATAGAGGAAACATAAATGGTAGAATACCAGAAGCTGAAAATCAACCAGAATATATAAATGATGCACTTCGTATGGGCTATGAGGTAGAAGTAGATGTTTGGTATATAGATGGTGAATGGTGGTTGGGGCACGATGGGCCACAATATCCAATATATTTGGACTGGCTAGATGAACGTTCAGACCGTTTGTGGATTCATTGTAAAAACATAAAAGCTGTAGAATACTTCTTTGAAAACGAAAATGATTGTAAAGAACTAAATTGGTTTTGGCACGAAAATGATGCATGCACATTGACATCATACGGTTATGTGTGGGCATATCCGGGTAAACAACCAATTAAAAAAAGTATAGCAGTTATGCCAGAGAATAACAACGATGATATAAGTTATTGCTTGGGCATATGTTCTGATTATATAGAAAAGTATAAAAATGAAAGTAAATAAATTGAGTGAAATGTTTAGAGGGTGGGTAGTTGGTAATTTTGAACCTTCTTTGTTTAAAACCGATGATGTTGAAGTTGCAGTAAAAAAATATATTGCGGGAGATAAAGAAGAAAAACATTATCATAAAATTGCAACTGAAATTACGATAGTAACATCTGGAATGGTTTTAATGAATGGTGTTGTTTATAATGAAGGGGATATAATTACCATTGAACCCGGTGAAGCAACTGATTTTGAAGCATTAAGTGATAGTAAAACTACTGTTATAAAGATACCTTGTGTAAAAGATGACAAATATATAGTATGAAAGTAGCGTTATGTTTTTCGGGTCATATGAGAGACCTAAATGAAAGTAAAAGTTTTTGGGTAAACTTAATTAAGAAGTATGATATTGATGTGTATGCTTCTTTTTGGGATATTGAAAACGAATCATTGGGTGATACCATAAAAGAATTTGAAAAGGTGTATTCACCAAAAAGATTAGAAGTTGAGAGTTATGATATATTCAAAAAAACTACTCAAGATTTAGCTTCAATGAATATACAATCACCAACAAACATTGACCAATTGTTTCAAAATACATCTAAAGCATTTGGGCAACTTTCAATGTACTATAAAGTTTGGAAATGTAATTTATTAACTAAGCAATTGGGTATAGAGTATGATTTAATTATAAGAGCTAGAATTGATACTGTATTAGATGAAAATTTTGAATTACAATTAAATGATATGCTAAACGTTCCTATGGGAAGTAACAACTGCCCATCGTTTCCGCAATCGGATGGTATTAATGATTGTTTTGCATATGCTTCTCCAAAAATTATGGATTATTATTCATTTATTTTTTTACAAATGATGCAGTATCTTAATGACGGGCATTATGTATTTCCACCGGAACATTTTTTAGCTGTTCATTTTAGTAAAATTAAAATTCAGATTAGGTACTTTCCACATTATATGCTTATAACAAGAAAATCAAAAGGCACACCACATGAAATATATAATAATTTTGTAAATCCACCTACTGAAAGTTTCAGATGGAGTGATTCAATAGATTTCTCGCCATCAAAAGATTTTAGTTTTAAGAAAGATATTAAAGATGATTTTATCGTTTAATTTGACAATGATATATTTAATGAAAAATATCACTATGAATATTGAAAACAAAATTAAAGATGTAATTGATATCTTGGAAGATGCAATTTCTTTTGAAGATTGGAAGGGTGTTGAAAACGCTAGAAAGGAACTAACATTTTTATTTGAAGAAATTGAATCTTCATTTCCTATGGATGAATTTGATGATGAAGATTTAGATTAATATTTTGAAGAATAAAATTTTAATTACAGGTTACCCACATACTGGAACAAGTATTCTCAAATCTAAATTTGGGGAATGTCATGATACTTTTGAAGAAATAGTTGAATGTGATTTTGCACATCAAAGAATAATTGATTCTTCTGGTAATAAAAAATTTATTGTATTAAAATCACCTGTACTTCCTCTTGAGATAAGAAAACATAAATTAGAATTTAATGCTAATTATGAAAATTCTTTTTACTATAATTATCAAATCGTACTTGTAAATAGAAATCCTTGGAATTTGTTTACATCAATTATTAAAAGAGGATTTAATCCTTTATCAAAATGTACTGACCATTTTAAAAATGCTTACTATCATACCATAGAAGAATACCTAATTTTTTGTGAAATATTTTTGGATGGAATTAAAAATAATTATAGAAACATTCATACAATTAGATATGAAGATTTTTTTGATAATGATGGAAAGGCCATAAAAGATATTATGAATAATATTGGATTAGAGTATAGTGATGACATATTTAAAGTAAAAACAAAAAACTATTCAATTGATTATAGGGTTGATATACCATCTGAAAAACCAACCGATTTAACATTTAATGAAAGATATAGAAATTGGCAAATAAATCAACCATTTCAAAATATGAATTCAGAGGTAGATATACCCGATGAATTGGATAAAATACTTAAAGAATCCCCTATAATAAAGGAACTAGGATATTCTGACCCACGCATAACTCATTGATAATCAATCACTTATAAAAAACTTCTAAAAATATTTGGTGGTCTCAAAAAACCTTCGTATATTTGGGTATATCATTCAAAAATTAAAACCCCTTATATGAGTTGGTACACAAAATGGAAAAAGGAAGTTTCAAGCAAATCTTCTAAAAAGAGTTATGGTAGTTCATCTTGGTGGATGGATGATTGGGATACTGATTATCATTCACCGGTTTATAGTTCATACTCAAAGAAAGAGATTGAATCTAAAAACCTTTACAAACTAGCCGCACATCGTAGAGCTATTTCAAACTTCGTATCTATTGTAACAGGTCAATCTATACCTGTTAAATTTTCAACTAAAGGTGATTCCTATACCGATGGTAAGGTAGTAACTATTTCGGCTAACATCGTTGAACCGAAAGAGTTTGACCCTGCGGTTGGTTTGGCATTGCACGAAGGTTCACATATTAAGTTATCTAACTTTGACCTATTGAGAGATTTGGATTCGGCAATTCATCGTATTGTTGGTAGTGAAGAATTTGGTAGATTATCAGAACTATCCAAACAAAAAGGTATTACATACTTTGCAGGAGTTGTTAAAGATATCCTTAACTATGTAGAGGATAGACGTATTGATAACTTTATCTACAAATCGGCACCAGGTTATAGAGATTATTATCGTTCAATGTACGATAAGTACTTCAATGACCCTGCTATTGATAAGGGAATGAAATCGGATGAGTTTACCGAAGAAACTTTTGAATCGTATATGTTCCGATTGATTAACTTACATTCAAAATTCAGTAGACCTAATGTATTGAAACGTATGCCGGATATTGCTAAGGTGATAAAACTTAACGAAATCTCTCGTTTGAAAACAACCGAAGATGCACTCAAAGTAGCATTGGAAGTTTACGCTATTATGGTTGAAGCAATCGAACCACTTTCCCAACCACAACAAAATGGACAGGGACAAGGTAGCGGTAGTGGTACTGCTACACAAGCCGGTGAAGGTGAGCAGGAAGCAGGTGAAGATGATATTGATGTTCAGATTGATGATAGTGAAGGCGATGGTAATGATGAAAGTGGGGACAGTGAAGGTGATAGTGATATGAGTGGCGATGGTAACGAACCAGCAGAAGATGGTAAAGGTGTCAAAGGTAAGATTAGTGTAACTGTGGGTAAGAACGGTAAACCTTCTAACAAACCCGCTGAAGGTAGATTATCCCAAAGACAGATGGACATCATTCGTAAGAAGATTGAGAAACAAAAGGAGTTCTTACGCGGTAAAATTAAGAAATCAAAAATGTCTCAAGCAGAAGCTAATCAGTTGAAATCAATTGAAGAAGCGGGAGCAGAGATGAAAGTTGTGGCGCAAGATTATTATGGCTCTAACTCAAACTTCAAAGGTATTGAGTGTATTGTTGTAAAAAAGATGACAAGAGCAATTATGGAATCTGAAGAATTCCCGCTTACATCTAAAAGATGGAATGGTGGTGAAGATACACTTTATGACCAAAATTCTAATGAAATAGCGGAAGGTATTCGTATCGGTACTTTGTTAGGTAAGAAATTGCAGGTGAGAGGTGAGAGTAGAGAAACTATATTCAATCGCCAGCTTGTAGGTAAGATGGATAAACGAATGGTATCATCTTTGGGGTATGGTAATGAGCACGTTTTCTTTACTAAAGAGATTGATATGTTCAAAAAAGCTAACCTACATATTTCGGTAGATGCTAGTGGTTCAATGGGTGGTTCAAAGTGGAAAAAGACTATGACTAACATTGTAGCTTTGGCTAAGGCCGTAGATATGATTGGTAACCTAAATATTCAGATTAGTTTCAGAACTACATCTAAAAGTGGTTTACCTTATATTGTTATGGCTTATGATAGTAGAGTAGATAAGTTCGTTAAGATAAAGCAGTTATTTGGTTATTTACACGCGACTGGTACAACACCAGAAGGATTGGCATTTGAAGCTGTAATGAAACAAATGGTAGGTAGTACAACCGATATGGATAGTTATTTCCTTAACATATCCGATGGTGAACCTTACTTCCACGCGAAAGGTATGAGTTATAGTGGTAGTACTGCAGCTAAACATACCCGAAAGATGGTAAAGCAGATTGAGAGTATGGGTATCAAAGTAATGAGTTACTTCGTTAGTGATAGCAATCACAGTGTGGATGAGTTTAGTGATAGTTCGGCTCGTATATTCAAAGAGTGTTATGGAGCATCGGCTAAGTACATTAACGTAACTAATGTGAATGAGGTAACCAAAACAATGAACCGATTATTTATGGATAAATCACAAAATTCATAACTAATTGATTATCAATGAGTTAGGAAATCACACCTAACTCGTTGATTTTCAACGAATTATAGAGGTAAAAAAATATTTGGCCAGTTCAAATTATTTTCGTATCTTTACTATGTTCAATAAGAAACAATTATTATTTTATAAACAAAACCCCTTTATTATGGCTAGGTCAAAGACTAGTAAAATGGACAAAGTGAGTACACAAATCTTCAAAGTTGTGAAGGTTGGCTCACATTTCAAATTGGCAAATACTGCCGGAAAAATTGTAGGTACTAATGGAATTGGTACACCTACGCGTAAAAAAGCTTATCAGACTGGTAAAGCATTGAGACAAGTTGTTGGTAGTGGTGGTAAGATTCAATACCGCCTAACTGAAATGAGTGAATTTGATAATTTAGTTGCTCCACTAAAGAGTAACGCTGAAGTGAACGTTGAAAAGTTGGATTCTCACAAAGAGATTACTGACTTCATTCATACCGATTCATTGAAGTTGAAACCTGAAGGATTGGTTATTTCTGACCTTAAATGGAAATACCTTATTCGTTCAGCTGTGAGAGCTAAAAATATTATGATGACAGGACCTGCTGGTTGTGGTAAAACAATGGCGGCTAAGGCACTTACTAAAGGTTTGAAAAGACCTGATTTTTATTTCAACTTGGGTGCTACGCAGGATGCTAGAGCAACCTTAATTGGTAACACACACTTTGATAGTAAAAAGGGTACATTCTTTGCTGAATCTGCTTTCGTAAAAGCAATCACCACTCCTAACGCGGTTATCCTATTGGATGAGTTGAGTAGAGCACATCCTGACGCTTGGAATATTCTAATGACAGTGTTGGACTTGGGACAACGTTACCTTCGTTTGGATGAAGCTGTTGATTCACCAATTGTGAATGTAGCTGAAGGTGTTACCTTTATCGCTACGGCTAACATTGGTGGTGAATATACTTCAACCCGCGTTCTTGACCGTGCGATACTTGACCGTTTCACAACGATTGAGATGGATGTACTTAACGATACGCAGGAGTTTGAACTTCTAAAGTATATGTACCCAACTGTTGGTGATGATGATTTGAAAGCTGTAGCTGAAATCGCCCATCACACTCGTGAGGTTGCTAAAGGTGGTGATGGTAAGTTATCAACCGGAGTATCAACTCGTGCTAGTGTAGAAACTGCAGGTTTGATTTACGATGGATTCAGTTTGTTTGAAGCAGCTGAGATTAGTATGTTCCCATTCTTCAGTAACGATGGTGGTGTTGATAGTGAACGTACTTATGTGAAGCAATTGGTTCAGAAGTATGTGAAGGATGAAAAAGCTGATGAGGCATTGTTTACCGAACCTGAAGCTGAGGACAGTGAAAAGATTGTTTGGTAATTTAAGGGGTTAAATCCAAACATAAGGTGGGTGACTTCGGTCATCCACCATTTTTTGTAAAAAGTAAAATGTAAATAAATGAAACCGTATTTTGATTATTGGTATAAAAGAACATTAAAGGATGGATTGAAAGCCATTCGTTTAGTGATTGGGCTAGGTTTAGCAGTATCATTTGGATATTCGGTAAACTTACCTATTGGTATTATGGTGTTTGGCTATGTATTGGTTGATACACTTATTGATAAAAATTAAAAAAACAAAAATGAAAAAATTTAGTATTAGTGAAATTCTTATCCTTGTGATTTGTGTTGTGTGTATTTTCGTTAGTGAATATATCTACCTTTCGCATGGTGACCCATTGAAGGCAATCTTTATTGGATTATGGCCGCCAACAATGTTGGGGTTACTTAATTTTGTAAATGGTAAAAGAAAGTAAAATGGAAAATTTAGATATAATAATTCTCAGCACAATTGTAACTACGTTGTTTATTGTATTTGGTTTTGTTACAATTAAGGAATTAAGAAATGTAGAATTGAGTTCAAAGCCTAGTGAAGAAGCCGGCCCACGTGCCAATATGATTCGCTTTGTTGGTAGATTGTTTGATGAAAGTGAAACAAAGAAAATGAATCCACGTCAACAAGCTATGGTTTACTCAAATGTAAAGAGAACAATAGCTGATATGGAAACTGATGGTGTTTATTTTCCAAAAGAAGTAAAAGATAAACTTAAAAAGAAAAGGGAAGAACTTATTTGTAACTATTCTGACCTTCCATCTGTAATGAGTTATTTGGAAGAAGATGAATTTTATAACGGTCATTCTTAAAATATTAATATGAAAATAGGAATAAGTTTATTAAGCAAAGTTCGTTCTTTGTTAGGAGTTGAAATCGGACACGGTGTTAATCTACAAAAGAATGAGGAAGGAGTACCAACACTTTATAGGACAATAGAAATTACTATTGGATTTGTATTTGGTTGGGTTTATATAGCATTCAATCATGGTGGTAGTTATTCGCTTGAAGATGTAAGTAAGAGTATGTTTGATGCTGCATTAGAAAATAAAAAAATCAGTACACATGACTAAAGATACAACAAAAGACTGGATGGATAGGTTAGTGAAAAATTACCGCATACCAGAGGAAGCACCAAAGGAAAAGAAAGAGCCAGTAAGGTTATTAAAAGAATCCCAACTTCGTATCATTATGGAGAGGGATAAAAAAGATTTAGAAAACAAAAAAAAGTAAATATGATAGAATTTTTGAAAAAGTACCAAACACAAATCATTAATGTTATTACAATATTTTTGATTTTGGAATTTGCAGTTTATCCAGGTTTAACTGCCGCTAACACATTCTCAAACATTATGGCGGGAATAGGTTTGTTGTTGTTAATTATTTGGGGTGGATTAGCATTGTATCAATATGTAACATCCGATACAGGTGGTATAGTTGATAAAGACGAATTGAAAGAGGCTGAAAAAATAGTTGAGAGTAAACCTAAAACAAAACGAAAACCAAAATCAAAAACAACAAAGTAATATGGAATCAATATCTGAAAGATACGCACGTTTGGAAAGAGAACGTGAAGAAGAACTTAAACAATATAAATTAGAACAACAATTAAAAATTAAAAAGATGACAAAATTAATCGGTGGTAGTGTTATAGGATTATTCTTAATGTTATTCCTATTTAAGTCTTGTGAAAGAATTGATGCAGGACATGTAGGTGTTAAAGTAAACCTTTATGGTGATAACAAAGGTGTAAGTGATGTGACTGAAGTAACTGGTATGGTATTCTATAATCCAATTACACATTCAATCTATGAGTTTCCAACGTTTATACAGCACAAAGAATATACAGGCGATAATTCATTCGTAGTAAATAGTAAAGATGGTAGTGAGTTTCACGTAGCACCTATCATTAACTATTCAGTACAAAGAGAAAAAGTTCCATCAATCTTTGCTAAATATCGTAGAAGTTTGGAGCAAATTGAGGAAGGATTTTTGAAAACGGCTGTGTTTGATGCATTTAGATTAGCAACAAACGTATATACTGCCGATGAATTGATTAGTAATAGACAGAAATTTGAAGTAGAGGTTCGTAGAATTTTAGAATCACAATTATTGAAAGAGGGATTTGTAGTGAATCAGTTTACATCTAACTTGGTATATCCTGAAACATTTAAAACGGCAATTGAAGCTAAGAACAATGCAGTACAATCGGCATTGATGGCTGAGAACAAAGTAAAGCAAGCGGAAGCTGAAGCTAAAATTAAAGTAGCAACTGCAGAAGGTAATGCACAAGCATTGATAACATCGGCTAAAGCTGAAGCCGAAGCAAATAGAATGAAGCAACAAACATTGACACCATTGTTGATTCAATTGGAGTATGTACAAAAATGGGATGGTAAGTTGCCAGTATATGGTGAAGTTCCACAATTGTTCAGAACTATTCAAAAATAAATTTTTAGAGAAAGTCTTGGTTATTCCAAGACTTTTTCGTATATTTGTAAAAACAATTAAGATGAAAACGTTTAACGATTTAGAATTTAAAACACATCCAAATTTAGGACATATTGGTGGAGTTCAAGCTCGTATTACATTTAAAAATGGGTATGGAGCATCGGTAGTTAGAAGTGAATACACTTATGGTGGTAGTGAAGGATTGTATGAATTGGCAGTATTGGGTAAAGATGGACACATATCTTATGATACTCCAATTACAAATGATGTTATTGGTTATTTGAAACCAGAGGAAGTAACAAAAATTTTAGAACAAATTCAATTACTAAAGTAATGCAACCAACAAAATACCCCCAAGCACCACGCTTTGTGCCAGGCCGTAGAAAGTATTGTAGGCAGAAAGTAAAGGATATGAGATTTGAGATGGCTAGCCGTAAATCGGGCAGAGATGGTATTAGTGATTCTCAATTCCAGCATATATTAGGTAAGTTGCAGGCAGCAGGACATATGAAGATAAACGGGTTCAAAGGATTCAATATTGATAGAGAACCTATTGAGCCTATACCACAAGTTCCGAATACTGAAACCGTTATTCAGCATCATACAATCAAATTCAGTAACGGTATTAATAAGCAAATGAAAGGTGATAGACCTCATATAACTGGTTACCTAACATCGGTATCTGATAATGATAAAGAATATAAATTAAAGGGATGGTTCAATGAAGATGGAACTATCCGATTGTTAATAACAACTTAATAAAGATGGGATATAATCCGTATAGATGGTGGACTAAAGGTAGAGTAAACAAACCACTCAAAGCTGAAGCTCCCTTATTGTTAAAGATAAGAAATGGTGATTTTAATTATTCGTATATGTTTGATGAAGCTAAAGAGATGAGAGCAACTTCTGAAAAAACATACGAACAAACCTATAAGAACTATGGTGGTACTGATGAAAAAAATAGAGTTGAAGCTGCATTGGAAGCCAGTAGAATGAAAAGAGTCAAAGCTATTAAATTAGAATTAGAAGCTGCTAGAGATGAGGAAATGATATTGTGGAAATTAAGACAGGAACTTAAAAAGGAATTTGGGAAAGATTTATGGGATAAAGCAATGGAAAGACAAAGAGGTAAAGGTACATTAGAGGACTTATATGAATGGTATCGTAAAAATTCCAAAGTGAAAAACCCACAATCAATTCAGGATATTCAGTTGAGAAAACCGAATACCAAAGGGTTGGAATATTTATTCTAAACGTACCAAACTATGGCAAACTTAATAAAATTAGAATCTATTAATGTTTGGGCTGGACCATTAGGAATTATGAGCTGTGATGAAAATGGACAACCAATATTAGAGGAATCAAAAAGCTGGAGTAATATTGAACCCGAATGGTTTCAAAACCTATCCAATGAAGATAAAGAAAAAGTAAACACAATTATTAATAACAAAAACAACTAAACAACAGTTATGGACATCGTAAAGAGCAGATTCGGACAGGAAAGAAGTATTGAAAGAATCAATCTAAACAAAGTTAGAGTGTTAGGAGAATCGCAATTTGTGCGCAAATCTACAAATAAAAATGGGGATGTAACCCTATTTGATTTTGAAGGTGGACCGGCTTACACTTTAGGTGGTAAGTTATTCTTTGAGAAAATGGCGTGGAAGATTAGGGGTATTGAGCCACGTGAAAGTGGATATAAAGACCTCTATGAGGTAAATCTACATATAGACCCAATTTATTAATGGATATATTAGACCCAAAGCAGCAAGAAGAATTGGATAGGTTGAATAGAGCATTGGTATCCCAATCCCTTCAGCCCGAAGATAAGAAATTACTTAATCGTAAACTATTCAATCCACAAACAGGTGAATTACAATTGTTTGCAGATGATGGTAAAGGTGGAGTAAAATTATCTTCTATAAATCTATTCGGTGATTAATCAACGAATCCGAAGGATGAGTCGTTGAGAGGAAAATTTTTTGATAGTGATATTTAAGGGTATGAAACTCCTACTCCTTAAATTAGAAGCAGCATTCATAGCATTCGGTCTTGCTATGTATCAGTACTTTAAAAATAACCAAAGACCGTGGGGTTAAAAACTAAAAACTAAATAATATGGCATACGGAGAAAAGGTAATAGACCATTACCAAAACCCCCGTAATGTTGGTACGTTGGATAAGAGTAAACCAACAGTGGGGACGGGATTAGTTGGAGCGCCCGAATGTGGCGATGTAATGAGGCTCCAAATTGAAATTGAAGATGGTATCATTAAAGATGCCAAATTCAAAACTTTCGGATGTGGTTCGGCTATTGCGGCATCATCCCTAGCAACTGAATGGTTGAAAGGTAAGAGTATTGATGAGGCGGCTAAGTTGGATAATATGGAGATAGTTGAGGAATTGAATCTACCACCGGTTAAGATACATTGTAGTGTATTGGCGGAAGATGCGGTTCATGCGGCTATCAATGATTATCGCCAAAAGAATGGATTAGAACCTATCCAATTTGAAGAAAAATTCCACTAATGAATTGGAGTAATTATGGAAGATGGAGACATCCGAAACAATGGTATGAACTTAAAAGGAAAAATAAAGTTATGGATAAATTTTTAGATTTTTTATTAAACTTTTCTGATTGGAACACAAAGAATGGGTTTCATAAGGCTTTAGGATGGGGAATCATTACAATGGTATTTCTTACTTTACTATTAAATTATTTATTATGAAAGAATGGATAGCTAAATATCAAAAGGCAATTGTAGGAACGGGAGCTGTATCAGTTCTTCTAATATGCTTCTTACAACAAAAGGAATTAGCAAGATTAAGAAGTGAACCTAAAATAGAGGTTTATACCGGTGGTGATATACAAAAGGGGCAATTGATTGATTCACTTCGTAATGAGGATTTTATCAAAGGTACAATTATTACCCGTTATGAAATCACATTGGAGCATCTTAAAGAAACCAATCCAAAAGCAGCAAAGGAGTTTGAAGATTGGATGAGTCAAAATACTGAATAATATGGTAACCCTATCACCTAAAGCATTAAATCATATTTTACAATTGATGGTAGAGGGTGGGATAACACCTGATACACATAACTTGAGAGTTGGTGTGAAGGGTGGTGGTTGTTCCGGTCTTTCCTATGTGATGGATTTTGATGATAAGATAGAACCAACCGATGAAGTAGTGGAGGCTGATGCCGGATTAAAAGTAGTTATAGACCGTAAATCAGTTTTGTATCTTTATGGTACACAGCTAACATATTCAGATGGATTAAATGGTAAAGGATTTCAATGGGAGAATCCAAACGCTAGTAGGACATGTGGATGTGGTGAATCCTTTTCATTATGATTAAGTTCTTTCTCAAATTGGTAACTATTATTGGATTATTGGGAATTGTACTTTTTGCAATCCCACTCGCTATATTTGTTAATGTAGTACTATTACTTGATTCATACATCACTCAAATATACCGCTCGTATAATAAAAAGTTAAAAAGGTAAACCTTAATAAACCTTTAACTAAAAAGTGGTTCTAACAAATATATTTAAACCTATGAAGAAATTATTAATCGGTGCTTTAATGGTGATTACATCATATGGGGCACAAGCGCAAGACAACTTAATTGATGTAGAAATACAAAGTACTCCAACGGTTGAGGAAGTACAAATGAGTGAGGAAGTTTTAGATACTATTCCACAACGTAGAGTTGGACCTCCACACTTTGGTCATCCGGCTCCACCTATGGTCAGAATGCCATTCCTACCTAAACCACAACAAATTATTGATAAGGGTAATACTGTCATACTTATATTCACCAAGACGGATTGGATAAAGTATCAAAGAATTAAAAGATGGCACTATCAAAAAAACAGAAGAAAGCACGTACCCGCAATAGGATTGCAAAGAAGTCCCGCGCACAACTCTATAAGAAGGGATTATTTGGAAAGAAATCCTAAAGAGTATAAAGATATTAAATAGCTTGCATGCCATGCGCAATCCACCACGAAATCGTTCTGGTGAGATTTTAGAACCTAATAACCCACCCAAAAAAGTGGGTTATTTTATTTGGTAAAGTTGAAAATAAATCGTATATTTGTAAACACAAATAAGTTATGAGACGTAAGATTATTTTTATAGATGTAGATGGCCCGTTAGCATGGGGAACGTGGGGTGATGGTAGAGTTACTCTTAATGAGACTAACAAAACTTTCACAATACCATACCCTTGGGTTGAAGAAGATTGTCAAGCACTTCAAAAGATTTGTGATGAAACAAACGCAAGTTTGGTAGTGAGTTCCGATTGGAGAAAACATTTTAGTTGGATTCAATTAAAAAGAATCTTTCAATACTATGGAATTACTGCACCGATTGTGGATATAACAACACATCAGGACCTTTGGATGAAAATGAGTAGACCGGGTGCTGAATGGGAAAGAGCAGCTGAAATTACGAAATGGGTAAAAGATAACAAAGTATCTAATTGGATTTCAATTGATGATATGAAGTTAGACCAACAATACAAATGGATGAAACCAAAAGTTCCAATGTGGAGACATGTTCAGGTTGATGGTGATTTTGGATATGGTGGCCGATTAAGAGATAAAGTAGAAGAATGTATTAATAAACTAAACCGATAAAAATGGAAAGTAAACGATTAAGAGAATTACGTGACGAGCAATTGGATGCACTACAGGAGTTAGAGAATGACCCTTCAATCCCACAGGAGTTGCTTGATGCTATTAAGGAGGCAAATGATTCGGTAATGCCAGCACACCCTTCTGGAGATATTACAACTGGTCAACCATATCGTTTGAGTGATGCGGATGATTTTCCTTTTGGTACATACATTCAAAACCAAACAGGCCGAATCATATCACGCCACTTCCGAATGGATGATGAATATCAGATTAAACAGGAAGCTATGTTGGAGTTGTTGGAAGATATGGGTTATACTCGTATCTTTGACCGTTCTTATTATGGGGCAAGGAGTCTTTCATCTGCGTATGTATATGAAAAGAGAACGGGCGATTCTATAACCCTAGTTAATGTAGCTAATGTTATTAATAAGTGGATTAAGAAAGCAAAGAAATCCTTTATGGATTCAATTGGTGTTGATATTCACATATACTCAAATGATAATTCAAATCTATATGATGAGTTAATCCAAAAAGTTATTAAGTTAGGTAAGAGAAGAAAGCAAGAGAGTAACAATATCGCATTAGTTATTCAAACTAATAGAGGTTATTCAACTACATCCTTTGAACTACCAAAACAAAAGTTGGATATTGATTTGAACTATGGTAAGGGATTTAAACCTGTGCATGAAAAGATTATCAACACACTTAACCAAAAGAATGGCAAAGGATTGGTGTTATTGCATGGTACACCGGGCACTGGTAAGACTCACTATCTTAAACACATAGCAAGTAAGATTAAGGATAAGAGGGTACTATTCATTCCACCATTCTTAGCAGACTTCATTACTTCGCCTGAGATGACACCATTTTTAATTGATAATAGTAATTCGGTTCTATTCATTGAAGATGCGGAGAGAGTTATTACTGATAGACAAACGGGCGGAGCAAATGGTGTATCTAATATCCTTAATATTACCGATGGTATTCTATCAGATATTCTTAATATCCAAATTGTAGCAACATTCAATATGGATAAGGCTAAGATTGATTCGGCTTTACTTCGTAAAGGTAGATTGATTGCAGAACATAAGTTTGATGCCCTACCTATTGAAGATGCCAATAACCTATTGAAACATTTGGGTAAAGAGGCAAACGCATCTAAACCAATGACGCTAACTGAAATCTATAACGTAGATGAAGCTGAATACAAATCAGAAGATAAGTATTCACCAATTGGATTCAATACCAGACATTAAATCATAAAAAATGACAGAATTATTAATTTTTCTAAACATAATGATACTTGAAATTGTTTTGAGTATAGATAATGCAGCTGTGTTAGCCGCGATGGTAAAAGAATTGCCAAAACCCCAACAAAGAAAGGCACTGACTTATGGTATAGCCGGTGCATATCTGTTTAGAGGATTAGCATTGGTATTCGCATCCATATTAGTTCAATTGGTATGGTTGAAGGTAGTAGGTGGGTTGTATCTAATCTATTTGGCATATAAAGCCCTATTCGGAAAATCGGAGAGTGAGAGTAGTGGTATGAATGTAAAGATAGGTTGGTTATCACCACTTTGGTCTACCATCGTAGCAATTGAGATTATGGATTTGGTATTCAGTATTGACAATGTATTTGCGGCAGTAGCATTTACATCTAACATTTGGTTAATATGCGGTGGTGTGTTTATTGGAATATTAGCGATGAGATTTGCCACAACAAAGTTTGTGAAAGTATTAGAGAAGAATCCTATATTAGAGAAGGTAGCATATTGGGTGATTGGAGCATTAGGACTAAAGTTAGTATCATCATATTGGTTACATGATTTGAATACTGAAAGTATAGATGCAGTATTTTCAATCCTAACTTTATTAGCATTTATTATTCCATTGATTATAAAAAAGAAATAGAACTATGGTAACCCCTTTTTGTTATATCGGAATTCACAATTGGGAATATAAAAAAGAAAAGCACCCAGTTACAAATCATCCTGAAGGCAGAGAATTTATTAGAGTAATTGTAAGAGAATGCCAATGGTGTGGGCATAGAGAACATCACCACTTACCAAGAATTAATAAGAAGTTCCACAAATGGGAAAGTTGGGATTCGGTAAAAAAAGATGAAGTATTAAATTATATAAAGTTACACGAAAATGAAATTCAGAACCCGAAAGTTAGTTAAACCAGGTGACCTAAATGCCAGAGGCACATTATTTGGTGGACAAGTATTAAAGTGGATAGATGAAGAAGCAGCTATATTTGCAATCTGTCAATTAAATGAGAGAAACATTGTTACAAAGGCAATGAGTGAAATAAACTTTGTATCATCTGCTAGGACTGGTGATGTGGTAGAGATTGGATGCGAATTGGTATCATTTGGTACAACATCAATTACGATAGCATGTGAAGTACGAAACAAAGTTACTAAACAAACTATTATTAGAATTGAAAAAATAGTATTTGTGTTGTTGGATGAAAATGGAAAACCAAAACCACATGGTATAGTAAAATGACCAACTGGGTTTGTAAATATTGTGGACAGGATACATCCGATGTAGATATGGATTATCTTATTGGGACTGACCATTTAGTATGTATTATGCAAAGTGAAGTTGAAAAAAAAGTTGAAATAGAAAATTGGCACAAATTAGATACCACCGAATTTGAGTTTAGGGGAGTGCCTTTTAAAGTATTTGGGACAAGTAAAGTTGATAACCGATATACTATTGATATATACGAAAGGGTCAATGGTGAATATTTTGTAAGAGTTGACCTTTGGGCTGATAATAAAGAGCTGAGTTTGAAGGTATTCCCACCGAATCAGTTTACTTCTCCACCGATTCATTTGGATAGATATATTACTAAAGAGCATCTTAAAGACCCAACTATGTTTATATCTACGGTTTGTGAATTAATGGTAACAAATAAAGAAGTAAAAAACATATTGGATTATTTTAGAGATAGAATCAATTCCAAAAATGGTAAAACTGGCATTGTGAATCATGTATTGAATAGTGGAACTACAATGACATTTGGTTCGGCTAGTATTTGGTAATCTCAATTATTTTTCGTATATTTGTATTATGAATTATGTATTTCATTTGGTTATGGGAACGATGTATGGCATCATAGCCCAAATTATAACGTTCCTACAACTGCAAGGAAATATAAAATGGGGTTGGTTACAAAAGTATCCAATTCTAACCCTTTTATCTGCTATACCAATGGCTTACCTTTTTATAAAATCGGTAGAACATTTTGTAGCAGCATATGATGGGGCTATTTGGCCAAGCAGATTGATAGGATTTGCTATTGGTATTATTGTTTTCGCATTGATGAGTTTCTTTTTATTTAAAGAACCAATCAATTCTAAAACGATAGTGTGTTTGATATTAAGTTGTTGTATTTTAGGAGTTCAAATTTTTTGGAAATGAATATAATAGTAACCGGTGGAGTTGGTTTCGTTGGAACTAACTTAATTAAAAGATTGAAAGCAGATGGACATAGAGTAATAGCTATTGATGATTACTCTATTGGAAAGGTATCAAATCAAATTGATGAGGTAAGATACCTTCCAATGAATGTAGAGCAAATGGAATATGTACATGGTGGTGAAGTAGACCTATGTTATCACTTAGCAGCATTGAGTAGAATACAACCATCATTTGAAGCACCATCAAATTACTTCAGAGTAAACGCAGGTGGTACTGAAGCCGTATGTGAGTGGGCTAGAAAGTTCAATGTAAAAGTGGTATATGCGGGCTCATCTTCTCAATGGCATAATCCATTCCTTTCACCTTATGCACTTTATAAAAAGATTGGTGAGGATGTTTGTAAGTTGTATCGCCAAACTTATGGAACTGATATTGAGATTGCCCGTTTCTATAATGTTTACGGTCCGCATGAAATTACGGAAGGTGAGTGGGCAGCTGTAATAGGAAAGTGGAGAGGATTGGTAGCAGAAGGTAAACCAATTCAGATAGTAGGTGATGGTGAACAACGTAGAGATTTCACACATATTGATGATATCGTTGATGGCTTGATTAAGATAGGATTCTCAAATCAAAAACACGAAGATGCTTGGGAGTTAGGAACTGGATTTAACTATTCTCTTAATGAGGTAGCGGATTTGTTTGTTGAACGATTTGGATGTGAAAAGGTATATATCCCACAACAAAAAGGCAACTATAATGAAACTCATAGAGTGAACGATGATGCTATTAACCGATTGGGATGGCAACCAAAAGATATTCTTAAAGATTATATAAAAAAATCAATTTAATGAAAGATTGCACTATAATTTTGCAAGGTAAAATAAATAAAGAATGTTTTGATTTATGGATAAACAACCACAAGGAATCAAATGTTGTTGTATCTATTTGGGAAGATGAAAATATTTCAAATTTTGCAATCCCTAGTAATTGGAAAATAGTTTATAACGATTATCCGCAAAAAAGATTTGCAATAAATGGAAATTTGGATTTACAAATTTTATCAACTTTAAGAGGTTTAATAAATACTAAAACCGAATTCGTTATTAAAATGAGAGCTGATGAATATTGGTCAAATATTGAATTGATATACGAAAAAATTAAAAAAAATAAAGATAAAATAGTAAGTTCATCAATGTTTTTTAGAAAATTTGGATTATACGATTTCCATTGTGGAGATAAAATATTAGCTGGTACTACACAAAACTTAAATTTAATGTTTATGACTGCGTATAATTTAGCAAAAGAAAAAGTTTTACAAACAAAAGTACCAGAAGTTCATTTAGGATTAGGATACCTAATTGCCAAAAATGAAATAGTTTTTGATGAAAAATTTATAGTTTTATTCAATAATAAAGAAAATGGACCTTTTGACATTTCTGGTGCTAAACTAAATATGGAAAAGGCTTTAAAGAGAATTACTGAAAATTTTCAAATTTTACTAAACAAAAACCAAATAAATTTAGAACAAGCCAATAATACGATAAATCATTGTAAAAATATACTAACTTATTGTTATGGATATAATGAATTAGTAGAATATTATAAACATAAAGTAGATATTGATGTTGAATATTTAATGAAAAAAAATTTTGAAATAATTGATGTTAATAATCTAAAGCCTTACATCGCTACTAGAAATTTTGGAGATGCCGAAGGGCGTATTTGGTATAGAGATAATTTTGACAATGATAGTGAAGATTGCATTAGTGAATTTAAATAAAAAAACTTATAAAAAACCTTATTTTTTTAACATAAACTGATATATATGAGTGGTTACACAATTTTCGGAATCATTTTAGTGGTAGTAACACTTTGGATGGCATATGAAATATGGAGAGCACCATTATTAGAAGAAACTGATGATGGGCGATTGATAACAAAAAGGCCAACAAAGAAGTTAAGTGACTTGTTCAAAAAGAAAAAGTAATATGAAAGTACAAATTACAGATTCTTTTACAAAATCACTTAAAAGACTAATATGGCATCAGCATTGGTTGTACCGAACTTATGCCTTGTTCCGATACGATATACCACTATTCGTAAAGAATGTGTGGAGATTTAGAAGGGAATTGTGGGACCATCAATGGTGGGATTATCGTTACACATTGAATATGATGGAACGTTCTCTAACCATAATGGAAAAAGGAATTAGTGAGAGGGGTATTGAAGCAGATTATAGTAGAGAACCAAAGGTTAAAGCAATGAGAAGGGCTTTGGAGTTACTTCGTAACAATAGAGAAGATAACTTTGTAGAAAGAGCTGAAGCTGAGTTAGGACCTTTGAGTAAGTGGGATTGGGAAGTTGATGAAAATGGTGTGGTTATTGATAGAGATACACCAGAGGAAAAAGAACACAATCGTAACGTATATAAAAGAGCACGTGAGATTGAAGATAGTGAGTGGAAGGAATTGTGGGAAATTTTTAAAGGCACTAGGAACTCAAAGAAGTACGGTAAAAAGTATGATGGTACTGATATGAGAGCTTGGTGGGATTAGTAGGAAACAATTAAAACAAATATAATAAATGGGAACTTTGGGCTTAGTTCTATTTATTGTTCTTTTGGCTGGTGGCATCGCGTGGGTTTGGGTAAGAGGTATTGATAACATGCAGAAAAATCATCCTGATTATAAAGGAGAAGATTTTTTGAATTGGGACAGCGATGATGTTACTAAAACTGCTGGTAGGGATGGATGGGATGATAATCTCGTTCATACCGAAGGTGGGTTATAAGAAACAATATGATGGAAACAATCGGATTTATTGGTAGCATACTATTAGCTGTATGTGGTATTCCAGAAGTGGTTCGCACCATTAAGGATAACAAATGTCATTTAGGATGGAACTTTTTGTTACTTTGGTTTGGTGGCGAACTTTTCATGCTTACATATGTTATACCAATGAAAGATATTCCATTATTATTAAACTATGTATTTAACACATTACTCGTTGGGGTGATGGTATTTTATAAAATCAAAAACACAAAATATGTTACCATTAAAAGAAGCAATCGCAGAGAAGCATTCGTTGGCGGAAAAGATGCCATTTAATCAAAGAATGTTTAGAGGTGAATTAACTAAAGAAGAATACGTTTTATACCTTTCACAACAATTGGCTATATTTGATTCTATTGAAAGAGATGAATTACCACATCCTGCACTTAATCGTTCTCAAAATGTATTTGCAGATATCAAAGAATTATTAGAAGTAGAAGAAGGGCAAGGGATTGATATCCGTCCACTTGTTTCAACAAATGAATATCGTAAGTATTTAAATAGTTTATCTAAAGAAGAAAAACTACCACACATATACCTTAACTATCTTGCTATTATGTTTGGTGGACAGATGATGAAGAAGAATGTACCTGGAAGTGGTAAGATGTACGAGTTTGAAGGTGATATGAGAGAAATTGCAGGTAGTATCAGAGCAATTCAAAAAGATGAGTGGGCGGATGAAGCTAACAGAGCATTGGATTTTAATATATCCATTTTAAATGAACTTCAAAAAACTTGCGATGAACAACAAACTAATGTTGGATAGTATAGCTCAACGGCTATTAGATTTAGTAAAACAGGCACCAAAAATAGAACCAATAGAAACTGAAAATTTTGGATGGATTAACCATAGGTTCAGTTCTAGTCTATTTAGAATGGCACATGTTGAAAGATATTCTGATTCAAAAATAGAAGTACTTCATTTCACTATCTTTCCACACAAATGGTCACCTGAACCTATATTTGGATTTGATGTTATCACTACTGAAAAAATGATTACGGGTTGTTATATGGATTTATCACCAGGTCTTAATCAATATCCTGAAGTGATGACATGTAAGTTTGATGATAGAAAACCAATACCGGAATGGGCTACCGTATTTAGTGAAGATTTTATAATGCTAAAACCAAAATCGGAAGAAGAATTTCATCGTTTTGTTGATTGGGTTTATGATAAATGTGATTGGTATCTAAATTCACTCTTATGGTTAGAAAGAAAGGGAGATGAACAACTTATTATAGAAAAACAAAATATTTATTGTCAGATACAGGCCACTAACCCACGCACATTCTCAGCACTTAAAGCTATGATTGGTGAGGAAAAGGCTCGTTACTTTATGGAAAATATATTATTCCCAAAAATATGACACCAAAAAGAATATACATAGATTTCGGAACTCCCATAGAAAAATGGGCTGATGAAAACAAAGGTGTTATAATGGATTCAATTTATTCTAATGTATTTGATTTTGTTGAATCCGAAGAAATAGATAGAGTGGTTTTGCAGGTGACACCCAAGCCACAAAAAATTAGAAGGCCTACATTTTCACCTGAGCAACCTATTAATGTTGATTTTATTATTTCAAAAGATGATATTGATTTAACGTTGAGAAAAATGATGGAATATTATATTGATGTTGAAGAATATGAACGTTGTGCCGAAATTCTCAAACTCCAAAATGGTGAATTAAAACCAAAGAAAAAAAGAGGTAGACCTAAAAAGAATTAAAGTATATTTATATAAAAATAAATAGACTTATAATGTTTGTACCGAATCATCTTCATTTACTTGTAAAGGGGTATATTAAGACTCCACCAAAGACGGAAAAACTACTTAATATTTGGTTTACACAATTAGTTCAAAATGTAGGAATGAAAGTAGTAGCCGGCCCTACATCGGTTTATGTAAATGAACCGGGTAATGAGGGTATAACGGGTACAGTAACATTAGCAACATCTCACGCATCAATCCACGTTTGGGATAATCAAAATCCAGCTTTATTTCAATTTGATATTTATAGTTGTTCTGATTTTAAACCAAAGGATGTGTTAAACCACATTGATGATTGGTTTGGGTTGAACGAAGCACATTGGCAGTTTATAGATAGAAATGGTAATGATTTCAAAGTTATTGACTCTGGTCACTTTAAAAAGAGTATTATAGGAAAAATTACCGATTCATTTAAAACAAAAAAAATAGTTGATGAACTTGGATGATATTAAATATGGTAATACAACTAGAGAGCAAGAGCAGAAGGTAAGAGAAGACCGTTCTGGTATTATTAAAGCTTGCGAAGAAAAAGGTATCATAAAAGATATTTTAGAGAATCGTCCATTTCCAGCTAATTCATCCGAAGAAACCCGAAACGAATTGGATTATTTAGTAAAACTTACAAAAGATGCATCTGAAGAAGATTTGAAATTTTGTAAGTTGATAGAAACCAATCACTATGACTTCTTTGTTATAGTAGCTAAGAAGTTGGGATTAGATGTAAGTAAAGAAGAAATTCTTAAATGGGTTGGTGATATGGACCCGGTTCTATTTTACCTTAAAGATAAGTTTAACCGTCCAAGACCATATCAATTGGCTAAGGAATTAAACTTACCACTTTATCCAATAACTGCATCTGATGCAAATTCGGCAGCATATCCATCCGGTCACACTTTAGATTTCTTGGTGATACTTTACCACTTTGGAAAAATGAAGCCTGAAATTGCGGATAAAGTTGATGACTTTTACCATCAAATAAAAAGAGTAAGAGAACTAAGCGGACTACATTATCCATCTGATAGGAAAGTATCGGAATATTTATTTAAGCAATTAGTAAAGAATAAATTAATTAAGTAGTTTCAGCGATTAACGAAATAAACCATATATGGACGAAGGTGACAGTGAAAAAAACAATCAAAAAATTAGAAAACAAAGAGAGCAGATTACTGCTTTACAGAGATACATCTTTAATGCTGGCGATGTTCTTTCTACCTTTGGGGTACGATGCGTTGTTCAAGCTAATGATGGATATAACAGGCTCATATTGGGGAGCAGACGTGGTATTTTACTCAATTTCAGGCTGTTTTTGGTTGTCTTATATCTTGCTTACGAAGCGTTTAAATAAATTAGAAAAATAGTTTTATGAGTATTTTTATTAAAAACAAAGAGGAATTTGTAATGCCAGTTAGACCTGGTTATTCTTCTGAAGAAACACAAAAAGCGTACAATAAAATACAAGAGGCTGATGGTGGTAAAGGTGGTTCTAAACTACCAAGTGTGTCCGCACTTATATCCTATTATTCTTCATCTTTAGCACCCAAACACTCCCATCCTGATAATGATGCGGTTGATGACCAAAATAAAGATAACATAGTAGATATGGACGCAGTTGATTGGATGGAAATATTAGTTAGCTGCCATCATATGCATGGGTATCGCTTAAATGGTAAACCGTTGGGAATAAACTCTCTTCCTGTTGATTGGCATGGTTAAAATAAATTTGGTAATATCAAATAATTGTTGTATATTTGTATAGATTATGGAAATTAACGAAAAGATAGTAAAACTAAAGCTCAGAGAGAAAGAGTTGCAAGAACAACTTGAGTATTATGAGAAAATGGAACCTGTAAACAATATGGGTAAATGGGGGCGCCAAACCGCCATAGACCGTATTTCTGAAAGATTAAAGAAAGTTCAAGAAAAAATCCATTTCCACGATTCTATATATTTATCTAATGAAATATATAAGGAATGGAAAAAGGATGTAAAATAGTACAATTAACCGAAGCATCTCTCGGTAGAGTCCTACAGCATATACAAGGGAAAAAAAACGTAAAGAGTTGGGGTGTCTTAACTGCGTATCGTTATGCTAATACACCCGCTGAAAATAAAGAAGCAAACGAAAGATTGGGTTCTCAATTAAGAGCAAAGGGTTTAGGATTTTTTAAGTTAGAAGGACATTGGCAAGAATGTCAGGATAAAAGTGTAAACTATTTTGATTGTCCAAAAGATAAACTTAAAGATTCGGTAGAAATTTCTTTATTTGTTCCAAATATTTCAATCAAAGATATCCACGCATTAGGTAATCAATTTGAACAGGATTCAGTATTGTATGGTGGCGAAGATACTAAAGGTAATGGTGTATTAGTTTATAAAAATGGTAGAGTTGAAAACGTTGGTGAAATGCATCCAGATAATATGCAGCAAGCATATTCTAAATTAAGAAATACAAAAAAAGTTTTTGCTTTTCAAAGAAAAAAAGGAGCAAGAAAAACTATGGCAAATTTACCTGGCTCATCCGCAGAAAAAGATGATAAATTAATCAAACTCTTACCAAAAGATATATTGGATAAAACAGTTAAAAATCCAGAGACCGGAAGAAATATTAAAGTGCAATCTGCATTAAAATATCAAGATGATGCACCTGTAAAAAAGAACGCAATGTCATTGGTACAAATGATGCAAAAAAATAATTAAGTTTTATGCCAGTACTATTTGGATATGGTGGACAAGTTGATATTGGAACTGCCAGACAATACCTTAGCTATATTGGTAGTGATTTAAGGACTCTTATGTCTTTTACGGGAAATGCTACTCCTGATGCTATGAGTGATTGGTGGGGTGCAAATTTTTATGGTGATTTATATTTTGACCAACAAGACGGATATATTTGGGATGGTTGTCAGGGTAGAGACCATTGGTGCTGGGTAGAAACTACGGGAGAATATGGTGATTATTGCAATGCATGGGGTGGTTATCCAATGTATAATACTGAAAGAGGGTATAACAATGGTACGTTCTTAACATTTGGATATGGATATTGTACCGTTAGAGTAAGACCTGGTTCAAATGTAATGGTTGCATCTGCATCTTCAAACGATTATAATTGTAGAGCATTTTATGTCGATGTAGTTGATTATAATGGTTATTACGCTATTGTTGGAAACTACTTTGGATATGCGGGTGGATACCACGAAATAAGATATAATTATCAACATGGATTTCAGCAAGGTAGAAGTTTCAGATGCCGATTAATTCTATGGTATTAAAAATTAAAAAAATATATATTTAAATAAAATAAATAATTTATGGCAAAAGAATATTACAAAGTTAAAAATCAACGTATTGAATTTGATACTGAAAAATTGACTATGACAGTTACAATGCATGATAGTAAATTTACTGTAATTTCAGTAAATACTTTAAGTGAACCTGAATTTAATAGTCAGTATTATAGATTTAAAGCTGATATATTTTCAACTATTGCAACTCAGCAATCTGGTATAAGTATATCGGCAGCTGATGCACAAAGAATAGAAAATACACCTGTTGGAACAACGTTTGAAGATTTTATTGAAATGAAAGATACTGCATTGACGGTATTAAATTCATTGGTATTTACTTCTGGTTCAAATCAGTAAAAAATAAATTTGGCCGTTTCGTATCTTTTTAGTATATTTGTATATACTTATTAATTCAATGATGCCTAACCTATTGGAAATCAATGACTTATAAAAGTTATCCACATTTTGAAAAATAAATTTGGGAGTTTCAAAAATGTTTCGTATCTTTGGTATCTATTAAAAATTTAAGTTATGAATGACTCGTACAATAATATTATAGAAACGCTTGACCGTATTATTCTTAAAATAGAAGATATGGAAAGAAAGATTGAAATAATGCTTGACGAGGTTGAGAAATTCAGAAACGAAGTTAATAAATAAACATTGTGGGGTAGAGCAGTGGTAGCTCGCAAGGCTCATAACCTTGAGGCCGTTGGTTCGAATCCTTCCCCCGCAACAAAAAAGATTTGGTAGATTGAAAAATTTATCTTATCTTTACAAAGTTAAAGTTGAAGCCAACACTAATAAAACCGAGTGTGTGAATTCATATAAAGCCGGATACTTTAACTAACTAATTAAAAAAAGTTTTGGTAGATTGAAAAAGATTTCGTATCTTTACTCTGTTCAAAACAAAAGTTCTTTAAAATACTGAAGATATTACACATAGTAACTTCGTGTTACATAGTGTAGGATGGCCGCCTATGGTCATTAAATAAACTACGAAAGTAGGATAAAGTGAATGTGCTTGGTTTAGTACATTTGCGGTTTGGTAGGGGTAACCCTATTGAGCTTGAGTAGGCAAGTGAGATATCATTCTGGCTTTGTATGTGAGGGTAACACTGTAGCAGAAGAGTTGGAATGACTGGGGGTATGTAGAACCTTCGGTTGAGGTGGGGACACCAATAAGAATAACTCATAGAATTTATGTAAGATATAGAAAGCTAATCCCTTTTTACTATTGCGTAATTCAATACCAAAGTGGTCTTAACATCAAGCTATCCGAAAGGACGTAAGATAAGACTGTGTACGGGTGGTGCCGTTACTATCCTTCAATGTGGGACACCAATCCCTATTGAT
>Ga0315902_10000800_pt1 | contig 52606 bp, 48 predicted proteins | sample LakEriMetagenome_9_FD_203523 | JGI IMG/M metagenome (GOLD analysis project Ga0315902, IMG submission 203523) | Freshwater fungal communities from buoy surface, Lake Erie, Ohio, United States - Buoy 12 MA117 | ecosystem: Environmental > Aquatic > Freshwater > Lake > Lake biofilm | place: USA... | reverse complement strand
TTGGCTAATCCTAATAATCCGAGCTTTGGTTTTATTATTTTTTGATTTAAATTCATAACTTTTAACCTCCAGTTATTGTCTTCTCAATTATACAACTGTAAGATTAAATTTCAACTACTTCACTTTATGAAAAAAATAAAGATATTTTGCATGAATATTTTATCCCTAAAAAACATGTGTCTCAATTTATACAGAAATTAAAAACGCATATAATAGCCCATAACATCAAAATCCTAAATGTAACGATACGAGAAGTTAAAAAAGACGCTACGTCATTTTTAACTTATGCTAAACAAGATGTTTATGGCGTTGTATGTCTCTTCTCTCAAGGACGAACTCCAGAAGAAGAAAAAAAAATGAAAAAGTTTACTCAAGCAGTTATCGATGATGCGTTGGCTGTAAGTGGAACTTTTTACCTTCCATATCGATTACATTATACTTCAAAACAGTTATTATCTGCTTATCCTGAAATTAAGTCATGGATCAAGCTTAAGAAAAAGTATGATCCCAATTCTATATTTCAAAGTCAATTTTTTAGCTACATTAATACTATCCTTGATGATGCAGCGTAAACTTTCCATGAAGCTTTTACTCACAATGTTTGCGTTATACTAGTTTCCAGTTATAATTGGAAACTAGTATTAGCCTTTTAGAAAGTGGCTAACTATCATTAATTTGCACTTCTTATCTATACCCATTCAACTTGAACCTACTGTTTTTTGCCTGCGTATTTTTTGCCATTTTAGCGCATCGTTTTAGCGCAAATATGTACAATATATGCGCTATAAACGCTACGCTAATCTGACAAAAAATACTTGCCCAAAACCAGCATCTTCATGTCTCATGGGTATATAGTTAAGGTTAATATATCATTTAAAATCTATCGGGATGACATAAGTTATCACTTCATCATTGCGAAAAATAGGCGGTTTAGGTAGGGGCTGTGAATTGCGCAATGCCTGGGCAATCTGGCTGCGTAGCCTATTATTTAAATGCGTTGCTAGCAGGCCATGCTCTCTAATAATACCATTACGGTCCAGTTTAAGCCAGATACGCAGCTGATTACTTTTTTGAAAAGTTATTTGCTGTAAATACTTATAAACATGGCGTGATAATCGCGCTTCATAAGAACGGTCTACTGGCTCGTTTTTCGCTGGCAGTAAACTAGCTGGCTGCTGTTGAGCTTTGACTTTGATTACAATCGCATCATCGCTGTTAAGTGCTATTTTCTCCGCAGTTGCAATTTCTTTAGCAGGGCTTGTTTCTTTTTGCGGCAAATCTTGTAATGATATTTCTATAAATTCAAAATTCCATGGTAGATGTGGTGGAGGTAATTGCTTATTAACTGGTTTAAGCAAGGCAATTATTATTAATGCGTGCATTAATACAGAAGTTAATGACCAAATCGCCTTTAATCTATCTAAAGCAAGAGCGCTATTTGGAACTTGTATCTGCCTTCTTTTCATCGCCATCAGTTTCTAAATTTACACCAAAGCTATCATCTAGATTTTCTATATTACCTTCACGGCCTGGCTCTATATTTAGCTGCTCATTAATAAATTTCAGCCTATTTTTAATGAAGTAATTCATAAAATTAATCTCCCCCTGTGAGAAATCATCATGCCGCTTGCTGAAATCTTTCATAAAAAGTAATGCCTGCTCAAACTCCCCCATTTTTTCCATGATAAATATTGGCATTTGCTGCGCCCAACGTGGTAATTTAGATACGCCCGAATTACTTAATTTGTAAGCCAAGCGTAGCGCGAGCGGTCTGTTTTCCAAACGGTAATTAGCTAATTGCACGGCTTGCGCTAGCCACCACCATTTTTCATTTTTATCACCATTATCATAATGATGCTCTAAATAATTGACTAAATAAATAACATCACTACTGCGCTGAGTATTGCTGTAATAATAAGCGGCGATGGAAGGAGAGAAATTAGATTTAGCATCCAATTCATCAAGCAAATATAACCATTTCTCTAATTCAGCATAGTCATAATCTTTTAATGGCGTAAAGCGGCCCCATGTATCGCCAGACATTTGTAACTGCAATGCAAGTGCACGAAAATAAGCTTGCTCATCACCCAATGAAGCAGCCTCGGCCTGTAGTTTTGTGGGCACAGGGGGCAGTATTTCTAACCTTGGAGTGACGTGATATGTCAAGCGCCAATTAATAATTGCAGCAATAATCAGTGCAAAAATAACTATATTCAACTTATCTTTTAACAAATGTTTAACCATTTAAACCCCATTAAAATTGCTTGCGTACAAAATCAAAAACAGCCATTGCAAGGAATAACATTACATAAATAGCAGTTGATTGCACAACCAAATAAATATGATTAAATTCAAGGGTAAAACCATAGATTAACCATTCGCTTTTGGTAAACATATCCAAACGTGGGATGAAGATACCTAAAAAGCTTAATATATCTTCAGAAACTCTCCCTAATAGTGTGCTTCTGCCCATCGAAGCAACTGAATTAATGCTAATTAATAGAAAGCCATATATACGGCAAAGGAAGTAAAAACTAAGGGCAAACAACACTGAGCTTACTGCACTTCTTAATAGTAAAGCCCCAAAAAAAGTGAATGAAAGCACGATTAAGGTTTCCAAATAAAAGCTCACGCTCCACCATATAAGGCCTCCCAATTGCAAGTCTAGGTACTTTATTAAATGCAGCGCCCAGAATAACAAGCTAACAGGCGTTACTATGCAAAATGCCAACCAAGCAAAGCCAGAAAAATAAGAAATAACAAAAGCAACCCTAGAAATGGGCTTTGATAGAATTAGCTCAACTTCTTTATTATCAAAAGATCTTCGCACATGAAAACAAACAAAAACTACCAAGCCAAGGATGGTGATCATCCGCACTGCACTGCTAATAAAGGCAGCAGCCATAAATTGCTGCTCAACCAAAGCCGTGCTTCCTAAAAAAAGTGAAATGGTTGTGCCGAGTAGCACTAGTAATAATATCCCTAAAAAAAGCCAATCGCGAAGGGCGGTGATAATTGTATAGCGAATTATGGCGTGCATAACTTTACCTCATTTAAAAAGTTAGTGGGCGCGGATCTTGGGCGAAGGTTTTGTACATGTTGCGGTCTTGCTCATGGGTGTAGCCATCGCTGTTTAAGATCGTCGCTTGAATTAAAATTACTGTTTCTTTTACTGAACTTGTTTTATAGGTTTTTTTGGCTAAATTACCAATTATTGGCACTTTACTTAAGAAAGGTATGCCTGAATCGGTGTTTTGATCGCGGTGCTCAATTAACCCACCCAGCACTATCACATCCCCACTTTTGATTTTTAGAACAGTATCTAACTCGCGCACTTCAACGACGGGGACGCCTAAATTGTTCTCAGTGATGATTTTTTGTATATCTTGATTTGTTGTTAATGCTGCGGCATAATCCACTGAAGGGTTGCGCACAGTTTCACCAGTATCTCGTGAGATTGTTGGCCTTATATTAATGGTTATTTCACCTGTTTCAATATGAATTAATGGGTATAATGTTAAGATTATTCCTATCGGCACTGTTTTAACTGTTGCATTCATCGTTGGAGGGGTGGATTGTGCCGGTACCCCTGAAGCTGAAGTAGTATTAGTTGGCGCTGTAACCGTAACATCATAAAACGGTTTATTTAAAGCAAAACTCAAAACTGCTTGACTATTGTTTAAAGCTGTAATTCTGGGATTTGATAATGTTCTTATCGTGCCATATTGTTGAATTGCTTCGATAACATAGCTCAAGCGTGGTTTATTAAAAGGATCTCTCCCTTTTACAGTTAGAACGCTATCAAAGATACTTCCAGTGAAAGATGGTGAAGAAATTCCAGAAGCTTGGGAGTTAATTGTAGAACCTGCTTTAAACTCCCCCCCCTTTATTAAATCACGCCAACTTATACCGCTGCCAAATTGTTCTGCCAAATTTACTTCTAGTACTTTAGCTTCGATTAAAACTTGCGTTGACAGTGCTTTTTTTAACTGGGCTAAATATTTTTGCACAAATTTATGTTTTTTCTGCGTGGCGTTAACAGTTATAATTCCAGCTTGTCTATTAATAGTATAATAACTTCCTTTATCAGCATCTTCATTGGCTTGGTTATTATTGGCAGTATTACCTCTATTTCTATTTTGTTGAGTATTTTGCCTATTAGCATTAGTTGGCGCATTAAGTGAAGTTTGGTTATTACTTCCTTCATTTCCAGGCTGTGCTGGATTATCAACCTCCCCTTCTCTAAGCGTAGTAACGAATTCTAATTCAATTATTTTTTTAAGATTATCATCTATTGATTTCCATAAATCACCTGATGATGTTAAATCTATTTTATTCGATGAACCAGTATTCAATCCACCACCGCCGCCGCCTGCTGTGCTAATACCTGAGACACTGGTGTTAGTAGTTACTGAGCCTGTGGTAGAGCGCGTCAGGTTCATAATATCAACGCTATAGTTTTCGATGTAAGGTTTATCTCTTTCTATGCGTAACACGGAATCTTCTACTGTATATTTTAATTCTGCGAGATCACAAATCATCTGCACTACATCGCCAACTGGCTTATCTTTAACACTAAGGTAAATACCGCCTTCGATATAGGGGTCAATCGCCATATCTAACTTTGCTTGCCTGGCAACTTCTAATAATACATCTCTAATTCTAATATCAGGAGTGATGGAAAGGGATACTAAGCGGCTGCTTTTGATTTCTGGCTCATCTGGTGGTAATAATACTGGGGCAAGATCGAACTCTTCATCTTCATCATTTTTTTGCGCAGATTGAGGAGAATTAGCAAGTTGTTTTTTGCGATCAACTGCCGAGCCTGCTGGGCGTAAAGTATCCTTAAATTCATTGTAAGTGATATCCCCTTCACGGTCTATTGGGTCACGCATAATTTTGCGCATATTCTCTCTAACTTCAGATTTTTCGCAAGCGGCAGTTACAATGGCTAATAACATTAGCATACTAATAATGCGCAGCAAACTTCCCCCCATGCTTCCTCCTTTTGAAAGCAGTTAACTTTAGATATAATTAACCATTTATTAACTATCTATTAATATATAGGGGCATACTATTTTAGCAATAGCAACATTTTTTTACGCTAGTATGTCTATTGCATAACTTCTTTAACCTTGGCTACCAAATCTTTCAAAGAAAATGGCTTAGCTAAAAATTCAAACTGCCTATTTTTGCCATAGGCATTACTAAATACATCCTCCCCATAGCCAGAAATAAATATCACTTGAGCATTAGGGCATATACCAATAGCTTGCTCAATAAAACCAGGGCCATTTATTCCTGGCATTACTACATCAGAAATTATCAGTGATACCTTTTTATTAAGATTTGGCAATGCTTGCAGAGCTAAATCTGCGTTACTAAAATCATGTACTTGATAGCCCTTGCTAATTAAGGCTTTTTTCGCTAGCAAGCGTACTGCTTCTTCATCCTCAACTATCACAATTACCCCCTCTCCTGAAAAATCCTTTTTCAAATAATTTTTAAATGGCACTTGCTGTATTTTATCTTCTTCAGTAGGGGTATAGCGTTTGAACAGCAAAACAAAACTAGTGCCAACACTAACCACACTTCTATACAAAACATAACCGCCGGATTGGATAACAATACCATAAACCGTTGCTAGCCCTAGCCCAGTTCCAGATTTTTCGCGTTTGGTAGTAAAAAATGGTTCGAAAATTTTATCAGCTATTTCTTCTGGAATTCCAGAGCCATTATCTTTTATCTCAATTGCTACAAAATCACCTTTCTTAGGCAAAACCTTACTACCTTTGGGCAATTTATACTCATCTAACCACTGCATGTCTTTTTTTAATGAAATATTTGTTACTGTAATATTAAGTTCCGCGGCGAATTTTTTACCCTCCATGGCTTGATGTGCATTGACAACAAGATTTAATAAAACTTGCTCTAGCTGCACGATATCAACTTTAATAGGCCAAACATCGGCGGTTATATTTTTGGTTAACTTAACTTCATCTGAAAGCAAGCGCTCCATTACTGTGGATATTTCTACAAAGGCTTCATTTAAATCCACCACCCGCGGGCTTAATGTTTGTTTGCGAGAAAAAGCTAATAGCCTACTTACTAAATTTGCCGCCCTATTGCTGCTTTGTTGAATCTGCATTATATTATCATAAGATGGATCATTGGGTCGGTGACGTAATAGCAATAGCTCGCAAAAGCCGCTAATAGCAGTAATTATATTATTAAAATCATGCGCGATGGAGCCAGCAAGGTAGCCAATGGTTTGCATCCTTTGCGCATGCGAAAGGCTTTCTTCTAACTCACGTTCATGGGTTATATCAACGCCGCGAATAACAAAAGCAATAGGTCTATTATTTTTATCAATAACTCGAGTAATAAATAAATTAAGAATTAAAGAACTATTAGCAACAGAAAGATTTAATAAAGCCACAGGCGTGTACTCTGCTTCTATAGAAGCTTTTTCAAGCTCCCCCTCTATTTGTAATGCATCAGTATTTTTAAATTTAGCCAGTATATTTTGGCCAACCAGAGCTTTCTCCCCTATAATATTGCCAAAATTATCATTTATTCTTAATATTACTCCTTCACTATCTATCACGGCCACTGGGATAGGCGCATCTTCAAAAAAACACTTCCAGCTATATTCTATATAGTAGTTAACATCGATATCATTTGTGGCTTCATCCCACCTACCATTATCTATTTTATAAACTATAATCGAAAAACCAATAAATGTCCCTTCATCGTCTGCTCTTGGTTTTTGTATATAAAATAATTTGATTTTTTCGGCAAATCGCGTATTTACTGTTACAACTCCTTGCCAATTACTACGAAATTTTAAAGGGGAAGTGTTTTGATTCTCTAACAACTCTTCTAGATGTTTGTTATTTAATAACTGACTTTTAGCATAACCGAGCAATTGGGCAAAATTATCATCGACTTCTATTATTATGCCATCAACATCTAAAATCAAAAAACCAAAGTTGAAACTATTAATTAGCTCCACAAAGCAACTTTCTTTTGTATTATCTCCCTTTTTTTTGGTAGTGACAGTTTGGTATTCTTCTAGCGCATTATCTTGCAAATTGAAATTTTTGAAGAATGACTTTATCTTATTTATAAATGGCATATGAATTTAAATAAGTAGCCTATACTCTAAGCTTAATTAATTTCTAATCCCTCGTCCAATGGAATTTAACGCGGTTTTGGATGCTGCAGAATAAATCATAAGCTGAACAAGATGAATAAGAGGCAACTTCGTCAATAGGCAGCCCATCCCCCCATAAAACTACCAAATCCCCAGGCTTTGCTTCTGGGCAGTTACTTAAATCAATAGTTGTCATATCCATGGCAACTTTACCAACTAAGCTACAACGCTTTCCATTAACTAAAATTGGCGTACCATCGCGGAATGTTCGCGAATAACCATCGCCATAACCAATTGAAATAATACCTAATTTCATATCTTGCTGGCACTGGTAACGGGCACCGTAACCGATATAAGAGCCAGCTTTAGCATGGCGAATAGTCATTAATCTCGTTTGCAAAGTCATCACTGGTTTAAGGCCAAGCTCAGCAGCGCTTTTTCCTACAACAGGTGAAGCTCCGTATAGTGCCAATCCTGGGCGCACAACATCATATAAATGCTGCGAGAAATTATATATCGCCGCTGAATTACAAAGGCTTTTTTCACCAACTATATTTTGGCAAATACCTTTAAACAAGTCTATCTGCATAGTATTATGTGGATGCTCCGCAACATCAGCGCAAGCAAGATGGGACATCAAACCAATATCTTTTACTAAATGCGGCAATTTGCGTAGCTTATTATATATCTCAATAGTAGCCTCATAAGGAAAGCCTAATCTATTCATACCTGTATCAACTTTTAACCAAACATAAATTGGCTTGGGAAGCTGAGAACCACTAAGCCATTGTAGCTGTTCATAATCTCTAAGCACAACATGGAAATTCTCACATGCTGCAACTAAATATTCACCAACATTAAAAACCCCTTCCATCAAAGTTATAGGGCATTTTACACCAGCTTGCCGCAAAGCAATTGCCTCATCAATATAAGCCACACCTAGGCTTGCGACGTGGCCATCAAGGCGCAAAGAGGTTGAACGTAAGCCATGGCCATAAGCATTAGCTTTTGTCATGGCTATAACCTTACAATTCGGCGCTTGTTGCTGAATTTTTTTCAAATTGTGCAGAAGATTATCCGTCGACAAAACTGCAATAGTATCACGTGCCATGCTTATCCCAGAAGTTTTGTTTTATAATGCTTAATTCCATACATTATTTTGCCAAAGAAAGAAGTTTTAGCAACCCCATCTTTTGCATATAATGGGAAACGCAATTCGCCCTGTAATGGTGTATTTAAGATTAGCTCTGCCACTTTATCTCCTTTGACAACAGGCGCTTTAATAGGTGCTGCAAACTCCATCTTGCCTATTAATTTTTCATGTAAATGATAGGGGATTGTGACGATAATATCATCACCAGCCACAACCTCAACAAACTCATATTTGCCATGCCAAACGGGAATCTTGCCCAAAACCTCCCCTTGTTTAGTTATGATAGTGTTATGGAAATTAGTATGCCCGTAAATCAATAATTTTCTGGCTTCTTCTGCACGTTGGCGCATAGATGATAAACCATTAACCACTGCAATCACTCGTCTGTCATTAAGTTTACTTGAAGCAGTTAGACCGTAACCAGCAATTTCAGTGTGGCCAGTTTTTAAACCATCCACACCGTTCTCGCTTAGAAGTGTATTGCGATTGGGTTGCGTAATATTATTGTATGTAAACGTTTTTTGTTGATGATAATGATATAGGTCGGGAAAATCACGGATGAGAGCTTGTGCTAATTTTGCCAGGTCACGGGCGCTCATTAAATGATTAGCATCAGGCATGCCAGTCGCATTAGCAAAATGCGTATTGGCTAGGCCTAAACGTTTTGCGGTAATATTCATTAGGGAAACAAAAGCTTCTTCACTGCCGCTAATTCCTTCTGCCAATGTAATACAGGCGTCATTGCCTGATTGCACAATCATCCCTTGTAATAACTCTTTTACTTTTACATTGTGCCCTGCTTGCAAAAACATGGTAGAGCCGCCAATTTTTTGGGCTTTTATACTTACTGGAAATTCTTGCTCCAGCGTTATCTTGCCTTCTTGTAATTGGTTAAATACAACATATGTGGTCATCATCTTACTCATTGATGAAGGATGCATAGCTTCATCACCTTGTTTGTTGTAAAGTACAGCATTAGTTTTATAATCAATAAGGAAGGCATTTTTAGCTTTAAGGTCTAGCTCTACTAAATTTTGCGCTACTGCTGATGAGGCAACCATAACAGTGGCTAGCAATAAACTAATGGTCTTTTTCATATTATTTATATATTGCTTATATACGGATACTAATGATATCTTATAAGTGTTGAAGGAATTACTTGCAATGAAAAAATTCATTTATTACGCAGTACTATTAGCATTTTCACCTTTACATCAGGTGCATGCACACGAAGGAAGTGGGTTGATTAAAAATTTCCAAGATTGGCAAGTTGCAACTTCCAAGCAGGGTTGTTTTGCCATATCGGAGCCTAAACGTACCCGCGCATTTTATGGGCTACGCAATCAACCATTTTTTGCAGTAAAATATGTATCTAATAATACATTTACCATTAGCACCTCCCCTGGTTTTCAAGTTGCTAAAAATAAAAAAACCATTATTGATATTAATAACCGCTCTTACTCTCTTTATACAGGTGATGGTAACTTCATCTGGCCAGCTTCTGAGAGCGCTGATGCTTTTTTGATTAATGCATTGCTTACCAGCAATGGCTATTTCGTGGTTAATTCATATAATCAGCAAGGCAACAACGCTATTGATTATTATTCAACTAGGGGCTTGTATCGCGCTTTGCAATATATGAATGACCATTGCAGGTGAAAAATAAGTTATCCAAATTACCTTTAGTTAGCAATGCCTGTATTATACAATTATTAATTAGTTGTTATGTTTAGTGGATGGCATTATTAAATGCTCTTTTATAAGCTTAGGGAATCTACATGCCAATCACGCAAGATGAATTATTATTATGGGCGAAAACATCAAATTTTAATATTACAGACAGTAACAAGAAAATAATAGATAAAGTTCAAGCTGCATTGAATAACATTACTGAGGAAAAAATTTCTTTAATAATGGAGACATACGATATATTTAACGCTAATTTATTATTCGTCAGCGTTGCTAAGGGTAATTTTAGGGCAATAAATTTATTAAAGGAAAAACTACCTGCGGAAAATTTTAATTCACTTTTATTTGCCAAAGATAAAGTTGGCCGCAATATTTTTATGTATGCAGTGCGCCATAATTTGGATACATCTTTTGATACAATATGTACATTTATTACTGATGAATGCAAAATAGAATCAATGTTGGCACATCAAGATAAATATGGCCATACTGTGCCGATGTATGCTCTATTTGCTACCGACTATACTAAAAAGGAAGCAGCCGCCGAATTATCCGTCAAAATGATTAAATTTAAATCGAAAATTAGTTTTGAAAAATCCAAAACCATTTTAAGCCAAAGTGATAAAGTGGGTTACACATACCTCACCTGGGCTGTTCGCTTGGGATGCCTGTCATCGATAAGGGTATTATCTTACTCAGAAGAGTTTCATAATCAACAAGCAGATAAGCTGGCTATGATGCTGATGAAAAACAACTTAACTATGAATTTTATTGCCAGCATCGAGTTTTTTCCAGAAGATTTTGCCAGTAAGGTTGCTCGCAGAATGGCAAGTAGCGTTATTGAACTTGATACATCATTCATTGAAAATATTATTAAAAAAGATAATATTACTGATATGAAAATCTTAACCAAAAAAGAAGTAGAATTATGGAATGCGAATCCAGATTTGCGCCCAGAGATTTTTCAATTCATCGCTAACCACAAAAAATGGCTGGAACGCGTAGAAGAGGAAACGCATTATCTTGACCCAGATCAAGTAGAAAATAAAATTGCAAATACTATATAAAAATACATATTAAAATTAACTATTAACTATTTATTAACTATTTATTGGTACAATATTTCATAGCAAATAATATCGTTTATATATTATGAAAGAATTAAATTTAGATAAATATAAAGAAGATTCATTTGTTGAAGAATTGGCAAAACAAGCGGCTCATACACTTTTTGGTGCTGGCGTTCACGGTTGGCGTAAAAAAGATGCTGAACATATTGCAGAAACCATAAAAATAGCGTTTCAGAAATTAAAACAAGAAACAGCTGATTTTGACATTATCTGCTTAACCTATGATGAAGAAAAAAGTGCTCTTTTACAAGGTAAAGTAACTGATATTTGCAGAGAAAGCTGTAAAGGCACATTAATTGGATTAGTAACAAAAGGTATTTACTTTCCCGAAGAAAATATAGGTATAGCTGCGGAACAACTAACTGCCCTTTTCAAAACAACTTACCAAGCAAGTTCAGCCCTTGCCAACGGAAAAGATATTGATAAATTCAATACTGCAAAAAAGCAATACCTTAAAAGCGAGCCCCTACGCCTAAAAGAATGGGAATTCGGTAAAAAGCAATTAGAAGACATTAAAGTTACAATCGGCACAACTGAATGCACCCTCCCCGTATTCATTAACGAGGAAGGAGTTATATCCCCTATTATCAATGGCGAAGCATTACGTGCCTTTGCTCAATTACCCTCTAGTGAAAAAACTGATATTAGTTTAAATGAATATTTGCAAAAAAGTGTCGAAGGTTGGAATAAAAAGCAAGTGATTGCTCATATAACAGGAGAAGCGAAAGACCCACTAAGCGCTTTTGCAGGCGGCCCTAATTTAAGTGGCGTAAACCTCTCTGGCAGTATTATCGATAAACTTTATATTAGTAATAGCGATTGCACAGGAATGATACTCCGCAACTGCGATATAAAGCATTTACAATTTGAAAAATGTATCTACGGCGGCATCGACTTGCGCGGCGCGGACATAGATAAGATTGAAATTGATACATTACAATATATTGACCCAATGCATAAGGAATGGTCAGCAGAACAATTAACTGAGGATAAAAGTAATGCAGTAAAAATAGATACCGATCTAGAAAAAGCTCATGCAGCAAAATTTATTCATGATTCTTTCTATGAAAATTTTAAAGATAGAGCAAAAATATATGATCCTTTCTATTCCCGCGCGCAAGCAAAAGATGCCTTAGCAGAACGCGTTTTTCTGCAAGATATAACTCAGAAAGAAGTGCAAGATTATTTAAGCACCGCTAAGGATAAAAGTTTCAATGAATTCATCATTGCCAACCGTAAGCTTGATGCTAAAAAAACATATTATACCGATTTGCATAAAATAGATTTCACTGGGTTAGATTTAAATGGCGCCGATTTCAGCTTTGCATATCTGGCTGGCGTTGATTTTAAAGGCGCAGCAAATGTCTCTGGCCTTAAATGTTTCAAGGCCTGTCTAGAAGGTGCAGATTTCACTGGTAAAGACCTCAGCGGCAGTAATTTTGAACAAGCTAACATGCAATATATCAAGATGGAAAGTGCAAAAGTTGAAGGCTGTGTTTTTGATGATGCTAATATGCATAACGCCAAATTAACTGGCATAGAAGGCAAATGCACCGCAAAAAGAGCTAATTTGCGTTTTGCTGCTGGAGATAAGGCAAACATTATTTGTTCTTACTTAAGCAAAATACGCGCTGAAGGTATTACCTTAGCCAATGCTCATTTAGAACATTGCATTATGATAGGTGCTGACTTAACTAAGGCCATCTTAACGAATTCTTTCTTCGATGGGGCAGACTTGAGCGCAGCAATTTTAGATCAGGCAGATGCTAAAGCAGCAAGTTTTAAAACGGCAAAATTAGAAAAAGTACACGCTGAATTTGCGAATTTTAAAAGTGCTATAATGGAAAGTGTGGAAGCAATGGGAGCAGATTTTTCCCGTGCTGATCTAAGTGAAATAAAGGCAAAATTGGCGAATTTTCGCCAAGCAAAACTAGATGAGATTGTAGCAGATAATAGCAATTGGGAGAGTGCAAGATTAGAATATGCTACCGCGATCGGCGCAAGGTTCAAGGATGCCGTGATGGAAGGGTTACAAGCACAAGGTATTAACCTTGCTTATGCAGAATTAATCGGGGTGAAAGCACAACAAGCAAAATTAACAGCCGCTGTTTTAGCGCATGCAGATGCTAAAAAAATAGATTTAACCGAAGCAGATTTAAGCTTGATCAACGGTGAGTTTGCTGATTTTGAACAAGCATGCTTTGAAAAAGCGAATTTACATCTAGCTAAGCTTAGTGCTGCTAATTTAGAAGGTGTTAAGGTAAATAAGGCAAACTTAGATAAGGTAATTATTGATCCACTCACTAATTTGATGAGTATTGATTTAAGAACAGCAAAGAACGTTGATGAAAGCTTGCATAAGCAACAAGCATTGCAAGAATGGAGCAATCGGCCTTTTTCACGCGCCTTTGATGTCATATCACGTACCTTTAATCGCGTTGTTAAAGCAAATAAAAACCTATTAATCATAGCTGGCTGTGCACTTCTTGCTTCCTTAATAGGTTTTACGGCAATTGCTTTTTTTCCAGCAACCACAGCATTAATCTTACTTACCCCTGTTATCGTTATTTCCTCAGCTGCAATAGGTGCTGCAGTTGGTGCAGCTTATAATTATGTTACCGACCCTGAATTTAGTAAAAAATTTGCAGAAGAAATCAAAGGGTTGCTAAGCTGGGGAACGGCAATTGGTGCCATGGTTGGCGCTGGTCTTGCATCCTATGTTGCTCCGATTTTTGGCGCAACAGGATTAGCCGCTGGTGCTGTAATCGGCGGTGCTGCTAGCGGTATGACAGTTGGGGTGATAACAAATGAGATACAAGAAGAACGTAAACTATTGCAGAATTCCGATATCCAAATCAAAGAGCAACACGCCCGCAGTAAAGAACTGGAAAAGGAACGCTGCCAAAAAGTTGAGCGCCTAGAAGAAGCTTATATTAAAAAAGAAGAGCCTCTAATAGAAAAATCTGAAAAAGCAGCTATAAGCAATGTTATATCTCAGCCTAAAAAATCCTTCTCTGCTACGCTAAAGCACAGCGATGATCATACAAGCGGTTTGGTTAAGGAGGAAATTATAAAGCGCGGCTTATAAACCTTCTGTAAAATCGATCAGTGCCTCTGTATTATTAAGCGCCAATTCGGTAGCATAACCATAAGACAATTTTGTATAGGTGGTAACTATAATTGGCGTAATTGCCCCTTTTATGGCAGCGGCAGCTATTGAATAGTCGTCATGCGCCATCGCTTTTATTATAGTGTCAGAAGCTTCAATAGTGATAGGTATTGCATATTCATATGCAGTTCTGTTTATTCCCTCGCCAGGATTTTCAGCAAGAAATTTTAGGCCAGATGCATAACCATATCCCCGCGCGCAGCCTATCAACCCCTGTGTAGTAACGGAAAAACCGTTGTAATCTGGTTGAAAAGAGTTCATCGCTAATGTTTTAAACGCATAGCCAACACAGCCCCCTGCAAGAGGATAATTGTATTCTTCAAAAAATGACTGAATATCAAAACCTAAATGCGAGGTCATAAATATCCATGCTGCTTCATGATGATTAGGAGAAGGAAAATTCTTAACTTTAGCAGCAAAATATGTAGGAACAACATCGAAATATAATGCATTAAGCGTATTTACAACCCCAAACTTAATAATTTTTTGCACGATAGGAACAACATTCATATAACATCCTTTAAAATATATTATTAATGGTGGAGATAATAACATATATATCCATTAAAGCAAACAAAAGCGTTATTTTTCAATTAATAAAAAAGCGCCATTACAAATAAATGCAATGGCGCTTTCTTAGTTTATATACTTCCAGTACTTTCGCACTTAGAGAAATATATTAGAAGCTTAACTTAGTACCAACTAGGTAAACTTGGCCTCTGTTTCTTTCTTTGTTTGCTTCTTTTGCAGCAACGTCTTTCAAGTTGAAGAACGCTACTTCAGCATAAGGCATGAAACCTGGAGCTAAAGCATAATCAACACCAACTACAAGATTCTGTAATTTGTTTGTTTTTTTAGTTCCATTAGGATCTTCTCTGGTTTCTAAGTATGTGATGCTTGTACCAACGCCAGAATAGTTGTAACCAGCACCAAGAGTCCAGTAGTCTGCTCTCTTATGGTTTTTAGATGCAGACTTTAAAACGCCACTCTTCATGTGTGAACCATAAGAACCAGCGAAGTTGAAGCCCATATAGCCAACAGCAAAACCACCTTCAACACTTTCTAATTTTCTGTGTTTAACTTCAGAAGTGCTTTTCTTGTTTTTACCAGTTTCACCAGCAAGATATGCTTTGAAATCAACATCATTCATTTGCACATCATAACGTAAAGCAAGCTGCCAAATGTTTTTATATGAACCACTGTCAGATTTTGTCTGGTTGTTAACTGTGCCATACTTATCAAGGTCAGGTGTATAAGAAAGACCTAAGCTAAAGCCAGAGAAGTTTGGAGTGAAATAGCTAATTTTCGCAGCATTAGCTTTTTTTGTACCTAAATCTTGGCCATCAGTCATGTCTGAAAGAAGAACAGGCTGCTCAACGAAATTTTCACTATTTTTATCAGCGTCAAAAGTTTTCTTGTTCCACCAGAAACGGCTATCACCGCGAACGCCACCAGTTGCAGCAGCAACGCTACCAGCATCAACACGCATAGCAGAAGCAGCACCGCGATAGCTTCCCATTTCTACTTTACCGAACATGCTTTCAAAATAACCCATAACTTGAGTAGCATTACCATCTTGATCGCCAAACTTGTTTTTTGAAGTATCAGCTTTCAATTTGATGAAACCACCATATTTAAGGCCATCAACATCACCATCGATGTTGAATTTTAAAGCAGTATCGTTAACGAAAGAATATTGTGACAATTTACCAGAAGTATAAGTACCTGGTGTTTCATAACGATAGTCTTTCTTCTGGCTTACGCCACCGAATTGCGAATTAAGATCGCCACCCAAAGTAACCTTTAGGTTAGAGCTTTCTTCCGCAAAAGCTGCACCAGCAAAGCTAGCAGCTAAGATAGAAGTTACTAAAACTTTTTTCATTTTTGAACCCTTTCAAAAATTTGTTAACATATGAGCCGCCTAAACATTCCGAAAAACATTGTGCGGCGCACTCTTAACTCTTATTAAAGTGTTTGCCTTTCTATTACACAAACAATTTATTCATCATTCGCTGCATTTTCCTTATTCACTGTGACATAAAAGCTACAAAGAGATATTAATACTTTGTTTACTTTTTTGTGCTAAAGATAATATAAGTTAATCTATTGGCGATAATTTATGACGGATGTAGCACAATATAAAGAGCTAATGCGCCGCTCAAGTGAAATTTCAATGCAACAGATTCGCAATGTTACTGGGCTGCAGGATACACAGCTGAATGCCATATATAATAGGCGTCTAAATAATATTGTAGAGTATTTTCGTCAACAGCGCTCGCCTAAGCCTATGTTAGATTCCATAAAGCCAGATAATTTCAAGGGGATGGTTGTTGAATTAAATTGCCTTGAATACGATACTTTTATCGAAACAAAAGCAGGAAAGGCGGCTTTAAAGGAAGGTATAATCGAAGAAAGTTGGATCGAGCATTTACTTGGCGAGGGTGGTGTTAGCATTTACAATCAAGTGGCACGCGCTTGCGGTTTTCGCGAGATTAGCTTAGCGCGGCAGCAATTTGAAAAATTGAAAAAAAATTTCAACAATGAAGTATCCAAGCTAGACAAGCAAAAAAACCTAGAAGCGGAAATTGATGCCTTCCTGCAAAACACCCCTATTTTGCGTTTTGATCCTATTAAAGATATAGCTGGCAATTACAAGCTTTCTAAACAAGCGCGCCGCGCATTAATGCGCGAATATTTGAATAGACTGGCGCATAGCCAATCCTTAAACATTGCTAACTTTACTATGGATCAAGCAATCACCGCGCTACAAAGGCGAAATCCCGAGCAACATGAACAGATGCAAAAACTACGCCTTGCCTGCGGCCGCGGCGATATTGATTTGCGTGAGCCAATGAAGCCAAAATTATCAGGGATGCAAATAATTGCGGGGCAATCTGGAAGAGGTGTTTAGCCATATACTATAACCCTGATGGATCAACTGAATAATAATTATATCTTTGGTCAGGATCAAAACATGAAGTTAATTTAAGAACCTCGCTGCCTGCGCGCACTACCCAAGGTGATTCTCCTGTATCTGCCATTGTATTAAACAATATTCTGCCAGTAAACCCCTTTAAAGGCGTATGCTCTAGTTTTATTGTACGATCCTGCGTATTCTTAATTATTTCTTCAAAAACAGAGGTTACATTGGTAAGCAGCTTTCCCTCAGCTGGCTGATTATTCAAATAACATAAGAAGCGATGCTCAAATTCATGCACAGCTGCGCTTAATAAATTATTTAGCTGAGTGCTGAGCATGCAGAATATCTTTATCTCTGCTTCAGTTAAATCAGGGCATCCTAATGTGCAGCCTAGTTTATATTGGTTAAAATCTATTGCTGTAAATTTAAAATTTCCAGGCTTTAAGCCTATTATACATTTATAAAACTTGTTTAGTTTCAATGAATCATATATCTTGTCCAATTTAAATATCGCTTCTTCGCTTAAAAATAGATCTTCTTTGAATTTTAAATAAGATAAACCATGAAAAAACTTCATCTTTATCCGTGTGCATGCTATTTGCTGCAGTTTTGTACGATCTTCTGCATCCTCAATAGGATTAAGCGCTAAATAAGTAGAGCAATACTCCCATTCATCAAGGATTAGCATCCTACTTGTTAATAATGGAGAGTCATTTTCGTAAATACTAAAAAACCCCTCCTTAGTTTGCACAAGCAACCTTGCAACAAAAGGATCTTTTGTTGGGTCAGTACATCTCTCTGGAAATAATTTTTCTTGCATTTGCTTTCCCTTATCAATTGAAAAAATCTAAGCTATATAACTTCAGGATAAGTTTCAATAGTGGTTTATGAGTCTTCCGATTTTTTATTTCTCTTATAGGCATCTGGCAATAAATCTTCTGGTATATCAGCATTTAACTGTTCTGGCGCTATTTCTTGCTGCTCTAAATAATAATCCTCTTGACTATCAACGGCAGAATTATTCTGTTGCACCACATAACCGCGAGAGGTTAATATTTTCTCCGTCATTGCGCCATAAACTAAATTGCCCTTAGGTGCATTATCTTCAGCAAGTGCGTTGACAGCATTGTTATATTGCTTAGCCTCTTGGATTAGCTTATTTATTTCTTTTAAAAACATTTCTGCTTGCACGTATACACTTGGCTTAACTATAACTTCTTGTTTTTTACTCTTGTTTAGCAATGGAATTAAGTTAATTAAATAATCGCCATAATCTAACAGCATTTTTCTAAAAGCAGCGACCTTCATTTTAATCCCCCCAACAAATAGTAAAACGAAGGTATTAAACCTATGAAGATATGCCTTCCGCAAGCTGATGTATGGCCAAAGTAGATTGCGAAAAATCTTATGCGTTTTCCCTCCCCTAACCCATCCTATATAAAATAAATTAGGTGTAAAATATGCATCTACAATTGCCAAGTTTTTTTTATTGCGTTCATATAACGAAATATCATTTTCAAGCAAATATTGCAGCCACTGCCAGTCGATCTCTCCTTGTAAAGAAAGTAAAAAAGCATTTGCACCTGTTGATTCTTCTTTTTCATGTATGATGTTTTTATTACAGCTAATTAATTCTTTGGCTATAAAGTATTTCTTTAAGATTGCAGCAGTAATAAAAGGTGAAAAAGGCATAAAGTGTCTGCGCATCGCCATAATTTCTTCAAAAGAAACATGTTGAAAAATAAGCTTGGCAATTTCCGCTGCATCCAAAGCCACAAGTAATTCTATCAATGCAACGCTTGAGCCAGCGGTTAAAAAAAGCTTATTCTCATCGGTCTTTATAAAAAAATCAACAATTGCAGTTTGCTTTTCAATTATAGCCACATCCAATGGTGTTAGACCATCTTTATTAATAATTCGATAATGCTGGTAAAATTTTTTTTGCGCAGCTTTTGTTCCCCCTGCAAGCAATTTTAGACATGTTAAATTACCATTTTTAGCAATATGGTGTACTGGAGTATTGCCAAAATTATCGATTAATTGTACGCTGAGCATCCAGGTTATTACTTCTGCATCTAATACATTTATGACACTTTGTTCGTTTTTAATAAAAAGGCGGAGGAAATCTCTTATTTCCATATGCAGCTTTACCGTTTATCACTTAATCAAATATTAAGTTAACAAAATTTTAATTACAATTATAATTACATCATGAGTGAACATATAGAGCAAATTAAAAATCGCATAGCGCCATCTTCATTGATTGGGCGCTATGTGACTCTTAAATCAAAGCCAAATGGTGAATATTCAGGATTATGCCCTTTTCATTCAGAAAAAACCCCTTCATTTACCGTGAATGATCATAAAGGCTTTTTTCATTGCTTTGGCTGCCAAGAACATGGTGATATCTTTTCATTTATTATGAAAATTGAAAACATTAGTTATAAAGAAGCCTTGATACAATTAGCTCGCGAGGCGGGTATAGCCCTACCCTCTTATACCGCAAACCAACAAAACATCGATGATCTAAATAAACTAACTTATAAAATTTATGAAATTGCTGCCACTTACTATGAGAATTGCTTAACTAATAATGAAGGCCGGCAAGCGCTATTATATTGCCAGAAAAGGGGCTTAAGCAGTAAAATAATCAAACAATTTCGCTTAGGTTTTGCGCCTAATAACATCAATGAACTTATTGCCTTATATGCCAAACAAAAAATAACTGAGCAACAGCTTGTTGAAGCGCAAATCATCAGAAAAGGCGAGCATGGCTACTATAATATTTTTCGCAATCGTCTAATTTTCCCTATCCAAGATAAACAAGGGCGGGTAATTGCCTTTGGCGGGCGAATTTTGGGAAGTGGCGAACCAAAATATTTAAATTCGCCAGAAAATCCTATTTTTATAAAGGGGCAACATTTATACGGCCTACACCACGCGGCAAAACCATGTGCACAAGCAAAAGAAATGTTAATCGTTGAAGGGTATATGGATGTGCTTAGCCTAGCTGAAAAAGGGGTTAGCCATGTTGTTGCACCATTAGGGACTAGCCTAAAAACCAGTCAAATAGAAATGCTATGGCGGCTAACCCCTGAACCAACTATTTGCCTTGATGCCGATGCCAGCGGTAAACGGGCAAGCAATAGAATAGCCCAAGAAATCATACCATTCCTTAAACCTGGCTATTCCATAAAACTATGTGAGCTAACAGGCGGCAAAGATCCAGATGAGATAATCACCACACAAGGCTTGCTTTTTTGGCAAAAACTAATCAAAAACTCATTATCACTTGCCCAGTATATTTTTGTACAATACTGTAATGAATATGACTTAAGCACACCTGAAGGGCAAGCAGCATGCGCAAATCATTTTAAAAGCATTTGTAAAAAGATTAATGACCCCGAGCTACAAAAAAATTACTTTGTTTTTTTTCAACAAGCATTGCGCGATCATCTTTGGCAAACGCGTAAAAAAAATTATCCCTCTTCTGCAAAGAAAAATTTTCAAGATAGTGGTTTGCAACATATAAAACAGCATTTATTACCAGGAAATGCAATTAATGCAAATACAGTGAATATATTGGCAATTATATTCTGTTTTAAAAAATTATTGCGCAAAACTGACGTTATAGAGAGATTGTCTGAGTTGGAAATTGAATGCAAAACTCTTGACAAAATAAGGAATTATCTATTATCAATAAAAGATTATGAGATAGAAGAGGAAAATGCACTTGAAAAACAAATTTTGCGCACTAAATTTGAAGAGCAACTTGGCTCTAACGCTGGGCTTGAAAGCGCTTCTAATTGCGCCTTTTTTGAATTACAATCTATAACTGATGAGCAAATGGCTGCCACGCACTTGGAAAGAGCTTTTAAAATCTCTACGTTGGAAACTTTACGAGGGCAGATTGCTTCGGCACAAAAATTGCTTAGAGATTATCCTGAGAACGAATCACTATTCACAAGAATGGCGGCGCTTAAAAATCATGAAGAAAGTCTCAAGCTGGAACTAGGCATAATTTAAAAGTTAAAAAGGTTAACCATAATGTCAGAAAACAATCCAAACAACAATGATAATCAGCAAAACGATGCTATTAAACGCCCTAAAAATACAGGCTTTATAAGCTATGATGAGTTAAATAAAGTTCTATCTTCTGATTCAAGTATAGATAAAATGGATGATCCATCTGCTTTTTTTGCCGAAGAAGGGATATCCTTGGCAACCAAAAAAACTGATGACGATGAAGATGATCTCAATTTCGAGCTACCCGAAGAAGAAGAGTTAGAAGCTGAAGAGGCAGAAACCAATGATGCTTCGCGCAGTGATGATCCTGTGCGTATGTACTTGAAAGAAATGGGGCATGTGCCTTTACTTTCACGCGATGGAGAAGTTAAAATTGCTAAAAAAATTGAAAGCGGCAGACGTATAATGCTTTCTTCGTTAGCAAAAACCCCCATTGCCCTACGTGAGTTTGTCTCTTGGTATGATTCATTAGTAAACGAAACCATATTGTTACGCGAAATAATCGATCTAAACGCCACCTATGCTAAAGAATTTGGTAAAGACGAATTCTCTGAACAAGATGGTGAATTTTCAGAAAATGATAACGATGATGTTAATGAAACTGATGATGCTGCTGATGATTCAGTTGAAGAGCAAGACGATAATTTTGAAGATATTAACAGCGATGATGAAAATCTTTCCATTATTAGCATGGAATCCGAATTGCGCGCCAAAATGCTTGATATTTTTGGCCAAATAGCTGCCTTAAGCGGAAAAATAATCAATCAACAGCAAGATCAGCTAATCGCGGCACGCAATATGGAAAAATTATCTGCTGATGAAATAAAAGAACACCAAAAAACCAATAGTGAACTTGACGAAGTCATTCAAGAAATTAGGCTGAATGAGTTGCAAATAGACCGCATTTTAGCTGCTTTATATTCAACAAATAAGCAGCTATTTTCTCTGGAAGGGCAGCTATTGCGCCTAGCAGAAAAATATAAAATAAAACGCAATGAGTTTTTCAAATACTATGCTGGTAATGAATTGCATACTGATTGGCTAGACCATATGTCAAGGATAAAAAAACCCGCTTATCAAGAATTTGTTAAAAATGAGGGAAGCAATGTTAAAGATATCATTGACCGCATTAATGAAATTGCCCAAAAGATTGGTTTAGATATCCAAACATTTAAACAGTTGGTAGCTGATGTGCAAAAAGGTGAGCGCTTAGCAACGCGCGCCAAACGCGAAATGATCGAAGCTAACTTACGTTTAGTTATTTCTATCGCTAAGAAATATGCAAACCGGGGATTACAATTTTTAGATTTGATTCAAGAAGGTAATATCGGTTTGATGAAAGCTGTTGATAAATTTGAATATCGCCGGGGTTATAAATTTTCTACTTATGCCACATGGTGGATTCGCCAGGCAATTACCCGGTCGATCGCTGATCAGGCGCGCACCATTCGTATCCCTGTGCATATGATCGAAACAATTAATAAAATCCTGCGTACGTCAAGACAGATAATCCATGATATGGGTAGAGAGCCTACCCCTGAAGAAATAGCCAGCAAGCTAGGTATGCCTGTTGATAAAGTACGCAAAGTATTAAAAATCGCCAAAGAGCCGATGAGCCTTGAAAACCCAGTTGGTGATGACGAAGGCAGTTTATTAGGTGATTTTATTGAGGATAAAAACGCTATTAAGCCACTTGATGCGGCATTGCTCTCTAATCTGCGCGAAGTTACAACCAGGGTTCTTGCTACCCTTACCCCGCGTGAGGAGAGAGTTTTGCGCATGCGCTTTGGCATAGGCATGAATTCTGATAATACTTTAGAAGAAGTAGGAAAATTGTTCGGCGTCACCCGTGAACGCATCCGTCAAATTGAGGCAAAAGCCTTACGCAAATTACGCCACCCTAGCCGCTCTAAAAGGCTTAAAGGCTTTTCGCCAAGTTCTTAACGTAAGTTTTTTAGGTTTATTAAAAGTATAATCAGAAAATATAAATGCATTAAATAGAATCAAAAGTATTGAATGTTTGCAAAGTTAATTTATATTTTTATTCTGGATAATTTTCTATAGGAAGAAGTATGCAAGTAACCGTAGAACGGAATAATTTATTAAAGGCGCTAGAGTATATTGATGGAGTTGTTGAAAAAAGGCATGCTATACCAATTTTAGCTAATATAAAAATTGAAGCAGCTAATAATAATTTTGTCACCCTTACCGCAACAGATTTAGATTTGGCAATTACTGCACAAGTGCCAGCACAAGTTACTGAGCAAGGAATATCAACGATACCTGCCCGTTCCTTCTTTGAAATAACTAGAAGGCTTGCAGATGGCGCTAAAATCTCTCTTAAAATAGACCCAAGTGTTGATGCTGATATTGTTACGATCGAAGCTGGGGAGGCTAAGTTTACATTGCCTACAATGAATGCCGATGAATTTCCTGATTTTGATGCAACGAATACCCCTTATTCTTTTGTCATCAATGCTGATATTTTCAAGATGCTGTTTATCAAAACTCGGCATGCTATAGCGAATGAAGAAGCCCGCTATTATTTAAATGGCGTTTTTTTCCATGCAACAGAAAACAATGGTATTCCAGTTTTGCGCGCAGTCGCAACGGATGGGCATCGCTTAGCAAGAGCTGATGTTGCAATTCCAACTGGAGCAAGCGATATACCTGAAATTATTATCCCTAAAAAAACTGTGCACGAGCTTATCAAACTGCTAGAAGATACGGTTGGCGATGTTAATGTCAACCTTTCAACAAGCCGTTTAGTAATTACGGTTGGTGATTTCAAACTTTCCAGCAAATTAATTGAAGGCAAGTATCCTGATTATTCACAAGTTTTACCAGCTAACAATGATAAATTTCTTGAAGTCTCGCCTCGTGAATTAGCGCGATCTATTGATTTAGTTATCTCTGTTACTCCTGATAAGACTCGCTCTGTAAAACTGAATTTAAATGAAAATGGCGTGACTATTGCTTCTTCAAGCGAGATGAATCACAGCTCTACTGGCGTACAGAAAATAGAAGGAAAGTATAATAATCCTAACTCGCTTTCTGTTGGGTTTAATGCCAAATATATACTGGATTCACTATCAGCTATAGATGGTGACGTGGTACAATTTAGCTTCTCAAATAGTATGGGTGCGGTTTTAGCGCGTGACTTAACTGATCCAAACTCAGAGTTTTTGCTAATGCCTTTGCAGATAGCTTAACTTAAGCTCTCATATATGCCGTGTTACACTCCCTTGCATTAACTAATTTTCGTAACCATAAGGAGTTAGTTTTTAATGAGCTTACTCCTTTAATAGTGCTATTAGGGGACAATGGCGTAGGAAAGACTAACATCTTAGAAGCTATATCGTTGTTAGCGCCAGGGCGCGGCATACGCCAGGCTAGGTTTGAAGATATAATTTATAATAATAGTACCGATGCAGGTTGGTCTGTTTATGCTAATCTTAACGATAACTTATCTCTAGCTACAGGATATGGGCAAGGTGTTGGCTTACGTGGCAAAAGCCAGCGTATATTGAAAGTTTCAGGTAAGACAATAAAAACACAAGCAGAAATTATTTCGCAATTGCGGGTAATTTGGTTTTCGCCGCAATTAGAAGATTTATGTTTAGCTGGCGCTACTGTTAGGCGTAAATATTTTGATCGCCTAACTTACAACTTTTTCTCCACTCATGTTGAGCATGTGCTTATTTATGAAAAATTATTGCAAAATAGGCAGAAAATTCTGTTAGAAAACCGTCATGATGAAATTTGGCTGCAGCAAATAGAGAATAAGCTAGCCGATACAATGATTAAGATAGCCAGTTCAAGGCGGCAAGCGCTGGCAATTATAAATGGCGAGCTAGATAAATTAACTAATGACTTTCTTAAACCTACTTTAGAATTAAAAGGCACCATCGAGGAAAAAATAGCAAATAATATATCAAATGGCGAAATAAACTATATGATAATTGACAAGCTTAAAAATAATAGAATGCTTGATTTTCTTTCGAAAAGGACAAACTTTGGTGTGCATAAATCTGATTTTATATTATACAATCCGCAAAAAAACCGTAATGCGGCGCAATGTTCTACGGGCGAGCAGAAGTCCATGCTATTGAGTTTGATATTAGCGCAAGCCAGTGCATTAAGCAACGACAAAGCATCTTCAGGCAAAGTAGTATTGCTGTTAGACGAAGCCTTTTCGCATTTAGATCAACAGCGCCAACAACAATTGCTTGATATTTTAAAGCAGCTAAACGTTCAAACTTGGGTAACAACGGCATTAGATAGTTTTCTCAAATCCGATAAAATCCAAATTTTACGTATTGGTTCTTGCTAAAGTATGAATTGCCTGGTATCTCTTTCATATATGTATTCATGTTATGTTTAAAATAATAATTTCCTTATGATTGATTTGATATTATTTGCTGCGCTGGCGCTTTTTGTTTTGATAAGGCTATTTAATACGCTTGGCAAAATAGATTCTGGCCATGAAATGCGTAATCATAAGCGCAACCTCTCCCCGCAGGAAGAAATCCACTCAACAAATCAGCCTGTTGATATTTCGATTGCCTCTGCCTTTGAAGCATCGTTACCTGTGGAAATTAGAGAAGTGTTTGATAAAATCCGCGTACAATATCCTAAATTCAATGCTGAGCAATTCTTAAATGGCGCTAGAAATGCTTTTCCTATGATCCTTGAAGCTTTTGCTAAGCATGATGCTGAAACACTGCGTCGCTTATTAACTACAGAAATTTTCAAAACCTTTAAAGCAGAAATTGATAGAAGAAAAGCATCTGGTCTTATTTATAATTCAATAGTTTTAATGATTAAAGAATGTGAAATTACCCAAGCAACATTCGATGGGCAAGAAATAGTTATTTCTTTGCGAATTGTCAGTGAGCAAATTAATAGCGTAACGGACGCGCAAGGTAATTTAATTGAAGGCGACCCTAACAACTCTGAAATTATTGAAGATAATTGGAGCTTTGCTAAAAAAATAAAATCACCAAGCGCTATATGGTTGCTAGCAAAAACAGATATATGAAATATTTTTTATATTTAAGCTTATTGCTATGCCTAGTTTTATCGCAAACCAGCTGTACAACGACTAAGCGCACTAAACATATTCCTCGCACCACCCGCTTACAAGCAACAAGTTTTGATAAATTAACTAACTGGCATCAAGATGATCATCGCGAGGCGTTGCAGGAGTTTAAAAAATCTTGCTCAATGATTTTAAAGAGATCACCAACGGCTCCTGTTAGCTTCTTAACCAAATTAGGCGGGTTGGCGGCAGATTGGCATAAACCTTGTTTAGAGGCAACTTTACAAACTCATCTCTCTAAGCAAGAAGCTAAAAGCTTTTTTGAAAAATGGTTTACACCATATATTGCGCAAGATAAACATGGTAATAATATAGGGCAATTCACTGGTTATTATGAAATAGAACTTACCGCCAGTTTAAAGAAAACCAAGCGCTTTAAATACCCTATTTATATGATTCCACCCAACATCAATAAACTGAAAGGCAACGCTAATTTCACCCATGCCGCGATTAATAAAGGCATCTTGGATGGTAAAAAGCTAGAAATAGCCTGGGTTGATAATCGTGCGCGGTTATTTTTATTGCATGTACAAGGCTCTGGTGTTCTTAAATTGCCAAATGGCAAAGAGTTGAAAGTTGGCTTTGCTGACCATAATGGTTACAGCTACCGCTCTATTCACCCTTTGCTAGTTAAGCATATGGGAAATAAGGCTCATTCAACGCCAAATTTTTTGCATTGGTTGGAGCAAAATCCTAAATTAGGGCGCAAAATAATGGAGCATAATCCTTCATATGTATTTTTTAAAATTATCAATGGCAGGAGCCCTATTGGTGGGCAAGGTGTGCCGTTGCGCGGGGAGCGCTCTATTGCAATTGATTCTCGTTTATATCCGTACGGCGCCCCTATTTGGGTGCAGACTAATAGAGCCTTACGAGATAATAACCCTAATCGCTATTACCATCGCCTTTTTATTGCTCAAGATACAGGCGGCGCAATAAAAGGCGCGGTACGTGCTGATATCTTCTTCGGCCGCGGCCAGCGCGCTGAACTTTTAGCTGGCAGCATGAATCAAAAAGGAAAGTATTTCATCTTATTCCCTAAAAAAGTCAAAGTTCCAACTAGTTATCATGCCAAATGGTGATAAAACAACACCGCTAAATTAATTACATTAAATTTCTGATGATTAGGCGTTTATTCAATTTATTACGCAATATTATTTACAATAAGTTATTGATATATTATATACAAACATAGGATATAAATTGATATAAAAATTATATGAAAAATTCTTTAGCACCGAAAACAAAACAAAATTTTGTATATCTCCTTATCTCTATTGGACTACCAATATGGATTATGGAAATTTAGAAGAAGCTATGTCATGTTTCAAGCGGGCATTAGCAATTACAGAAAAGCTACCTGCTGAAGAACGAAATAACCAATTAACAGTGCACATGCTAATTAATATCGGCACAATATTACATAAGAAAGAAAATTACGAAGAATAACTTATCTATTTTAAAAAAGCCCTTGAAATTACTAGCAATTCCGCCGATGAACTGCTCAAAAAAGAACATTCAGTCGTTTTAATCTTTATATCAAATAATTTTATGAAATTGGATAATTTAAAAGAAGCAACCCCTTATTTTAAAGAAATGTATGCAATAGAGGGCGTTTACGATAAAATATATCATTCTCTATATGAAGAATTTAAAGCCAAAGGTCTTTCTCGATATATTGACGAAAATATAAAAGATGATGAAGAAAAAATCACTCCAACATTAGGTACGGTTGTTAAGTTAGCCACACTATATTGGCAAAAAGCACTCTTGTTAAAAGAAGCGGATAATAGTGCTCATGTTGAATACCTTACTAAAGCAATTTCCATGTTTGAAAAAGCCTTTTGTATGGATCATAAAGGATTTCCTGAAATGGAATTATATCATCAATATGCCCTATTTAGATTTATCACGCATACAGGTTCTGATAAAACATTTTTTGATATAGCCAATTCTTTACGGTTAGCAATACTCAAAGAAGATGCTAATGATTATGAGAAATTTAACATATTTCAAAAATTCAGTGATGAAAAATTTGCAATCAAACCTTTGCAAGAATTATTTAACCAAAAAGATTGGTTTAAAGTAAATCTTTATGCCTCAGCTTATTATATGTTAATTGACCTACACATAATGCATGGGAAAAGAGATGAAGCTCTAGCAATATTAGATGAGTTCAAAAATGCAGCTATTAAAGATGACGATGAAGTAACTAAATATTTGTTAAATTGCGCACAGAAAGAATGCGGCATTAAACCTTCATGGGTCAATAGGATTTCGTCAGGTACGATTATGCAAAGCGAGATAACTCGGTAACAGGTCATTATTACGGAGTTAAAAAATATTTAAATATTAGCTTTATCAATTGAACTAATTTTTATTATTTAACGCAGTATGCAAGTTTTAAGTACACTGCGTTAACATACTAATTTCCAATTATAACTGGGAATTAGTGCAACCTCTGCATAAAAGCATCAAACAAGCTTGGCCTCTTATTAGTGCGGCGCAGAAAAATATTGCTAGTTGTTTAGCCCAGGCCAAAAAGGCTTTTGGCACAATTTGGGCATTAGCCCAAATTGTAGGGCTAAACAACGGGGGCGGGCTCGGCCTTTAGGCCGACCCCAGCAGCCCGCCCCCCTTATCGCAACATTTTCCCTGCTTTCGAATTATTTTTATTTCCTGCTGTATTAAAAATTAGTTTTATAGGCATAATATTTTTAAAATCTTAACTCCATAATAATGCCCTGAACTCGGTAAAAATAATTACTGATGACAAAATTTTTTGCACACAGTATAACTAAAGCTTATTTAACTAATACTCATGCCTATGCATTATAGAGATAAATTAATTATAAGCTTGATAACCCTAGCATCAGTTACAACAATTGGCATCGCGTTGAAAGATATCATCTTCCCTTTTATTGCTGGGCTGGTGATTGCTTATTTACTACATCCATTAACAAAAAAGTTAGTTGAAAAAAATTTACCTAACAGCCTTGCTGCTTTATTAAGTACCTTATTTTTTATAATGATACTAATATCTTTACTTGCATGGTTATTTCCCTTGTTTTATGAGCAAATAAATATGATTAAGCAACGCGCTATAACTTATGATTCAGCAGCATTGCCATCGGCCAAAAATATAATGAATTGGATAGCTGAAAATATGCCGCATCTGCGGGAGCAGGCAGAAGCAAATATTAGCAATATTTTAAGTAATTTATTGAATTTAAGCTCAGTATTGATAAGTAAATTATTATCATCAGGTGCTTTTATTATAAATTTATTATCATTACTATTAGTCACACCTTTTGTTACTTATCATGCTTTAAAAGATTGGGAAAAAATGGCTGCGAATATACACGAGCTTGTACCAAACAAATATTTAACAGATTTTAACGAAATAATTGGTAACTTGAACCAAACACTTTCTGGTTTTCTGCGCGGGCAAACATATGTCTCATCGATATTAGCTGCTTATTATGCAATTGCGCTAAGCATAATTGGCTTAGACTCTGGAATTGCTTTAGGATTGCTAACAGGAATTTTGACTTTTATTCCTTACATCGGCGCGTTGATCGCTTTTTTATTATGCTTATTAAACATTGTAGTGTTATATGGTGATATGCATCATATAACATCTTTACTAATTGTATTTGGTATTGGCGGCATTGTGGAGGCCAATATACTATCACCCAAATTAATTGGTGATAATGTGGGTTTGCACCCAGTATGGATTATGTTTGGGTTATTAGCTTGCGCAAGTGTTTTGAACTTTTTAGGGATTTTGGTTGCTGTCCCCTTGACTGCAACGCTTGGAGTCTTTATAAAGTTCTCATTGAGGAAGTATAAAAATAAAATCGCACTTCCTAAATGAGATAATTATTTTTAAAGAAAGAGGAAGAATCGTTATGACAGCAGTTGGCGGGATTGCCCCTGATATTTTAAAACAGTATATTGAACGCATTGAGCGGCTTGAGCTTGAAAAAATGCAAATAACCGAAAATATTCGTGATATTTTTGCTGCCGCAAAGATCGATGGTTTTGACCCAAAAGTAATGCGGCAAGTAATCAAAATCCGTAAAATGGACGCACAAGAACGCAATGAACAAGAAGCTTTATTAGATACCTACCAAAAAGCTTTAGGCATGTTGCCTGATTTTGAATAATAATTTTTTTAACTTAAACTGAGTATTTTATGCTTAATACGCTACGCCAACAGCTTGACAACAAGCTTATCCAGGGAATGTTAATATTACTAGTTTTAAGCTTTGCTCTCTGGGGCGTTGGCGATATGCTACGCACGAAGAAAGACAATGTCGTAATCAAGGTTGGTAAAATTGAATATACAATTAGCGAATGGCAAAATGCTTTGGACAATCAGTTGCGCGCTTTGCAAAGCCAATACGGTCAGCAGATCAGCCCTGAAGTTAGAAACTCTCCAGAATTGCGCAACCATGTTTTGCAGCAGTTAATAAATAGAGCCTTATTTAAACAAGAAGCGGATAAGCTTAAAATTATCGTTAATGATGAAATGGCGAAAATGGAGGTCGCGCGCATGCCTGCCTTTCATGATGAGCAAGGTAAATTTAACGCAGAAAAATTTAGCCAAATCCTAAAAAACAATAACTTAACCGAGAAAAATTTTGTTGAAATGCTGCGTGAAGATATTGCTATCGATAATTTATTAACAGCATTTAGCAGTAATAAAAAAAATATCTCGCAATTAACAGAGCTGCTGTGGCAATTTGTGCAGTCTGACCGTAAGATGACAATATATAAAGCTAAGGCAGATGCTTTTAAGCCGCAACACCAGCCTGATGAAAAAGAGCTAGCAGCGGTATTGCAAGAAAATATAGCGCAATTTACAGTCCCTGAGCAAAGAAAGGGCAATTACTTTGTAATAACCAGAGCTAATGTGCGCGTTAATGAAAATATCGATGAACAAAATTTGGTTGATCTTTATAATAGCAGGCAATTCTTGTTCAAAGAACCTGAACAACGCCACGTCATGCAGTTGATCTTAAAAGATCAGGCGGAAGCAGAAAAGGTTGTAAATGAATTGGCATCTGGGGCGGATTTTTCTGCTTTAGCTAAAAAGTATAACAAAGAAAATAAATATAAAGTAGATTTAGGCTTTATAAATCATGCTGAACTTCCTGAGCAAATTGCCGCAGCTATAGGCTCATTACAAGCGGGGCAACATACAGCGCCGCAGCAAAGCCCTTTTGGCTGGCATATTTTCTGGGTTAAGGAATTAAAAGCAGAGCGCACAGCACCATTTGCAGAAGTGCGGGAGCGGGTTAAAAAAATCTATTTAAACGAAGCTCTATCTTTAGAGCTTGCAAAATTAACGCAAGAAATTGAACAAGCTTTAGCAAATGGAAAGTCTTTTCAGGATGTTGCTAAGGAACATAATTTGGCTGTGCATGCAGTAACAATGAATACAGGTAGCAAGCAAGATCCTAGCTTGGCCAAAAACGGAATTGTTAATTTTGATGAATTTAAAAAGCAATTGTTTAAATTAGCAAACGGTGTTTCTTCTCCATCGGCACCAACTGGTAATAACAAAAATGGAGAAAGTTATTTTATTGTGCAAGCTACTGAAATAATTCCAGCACGTGAGCAAAATTTACCAGAAGTGCAAGAGCAAATTAAAATTATATGGCAAAATAACAAACAACAACGAGAGCTTGTTGAGTTTACTAACGAGCTAAGCGCTGCTTTGGCTGGAAGTAATCCCGAATCTTGGGAAAAGTTCAAAGAAGAAAACAAAGGTAAATTTACAATTGCTACCAATGTATTGTTACATAATGCGTTAAAAGAGCAATCATACTCCCAAAACGTTATAAAACAACTAATGGATTTAACCGAGGGTATGATATCTTTGCCAATGGTTGATGAGAAAGGTGAGCATTTTGTAGCCAAGATAGAAGATATTGTTTTACCTAAAGAGAAAATAACTCAAGAACAGCTATCATCTATAAACAACGCGTTAGCGCAAATGGATAACCAAATAATTATTAGCCAATATTTAAGCGTTCTACAAAAAAATTATAATATAGAAATTAATCATGATGCTTTAAAAAAATAAATTTTTAATCAGGAGGTTTGCATAAATGGCAAAAAATAAGAAAGTAATAACCCGCCAGTTCGATGCTGAAGTTGGCAAAGTTTTGCAATTAATGATTCATTCTCTTTATACTAAAAAAGAGATTTTCCTGCGTGAACTTATTTCTAATGCTTCTGATGCATGTGTTAAAATTCTGCAGCAACCAACCGCTGTTGAAGGGGCGGATGATTTAAAAATAACCGTTAAAATCGATCAGAATCAGCAAGAAATAATCCTCCAAGACAATGGCATTGGTATGGATGAAGATGATTTAGTGCGCAACCTAGGAACTATTGCTCATTCTGGCACGCAACGCTTTATTGAAGAAATGAATAGCAAGGAAAATAACTCTACTGCGGCAGAATTAATCGGCCAATTTGGCGTTGGTTTTTATGCCAGCTTTATTGTTGCGGATAAAGTTACTGTTATATCTCGCAAACTTGGTAGTGAGCAAACTTATGAATGGCAATCTGATGGAATTGGCGAATATACAGTGCGCCCTAGTGAGGAACAAATTGCGCGAGGTACAGTAATCAAGCTTCATCTAAAAAATTCTGAACTTGAATTTTTAGATAAACACCGCTTAAGATATATAATAACCAGCTATTCCGATCATATATCTTTCCCTATAATGCTTATTGATGAGGAAGGAAAAGAAGAAAGAGTGAACTCCGCCGCTGCTTTGTGGACTCGTAATAAAGATGAAATTTCGAGCCAAGAATACGAAGGGTTTTTCCAAAAAATTGCTCATATGCCTGGTGCTCCTTGGCTTACTTTACATAACAAATTAGAAGGGACAATAAACTATACTAGTTTACTTTATATTCCGCATAATAAACCTTATGACCTCTTCCACCCCGACCGTAACGCCCGCTTAAAACTCTATGTAAAACGCGTATTTATCTGCGAAGAAGGGGTTGATTTACTACCAAATTATATGCGCTTCATTCAAGGAATTGTTGACTGTGAAGATTTACCATTAAACATTAGCCGGGAAACTTTACAGCATAACCCTAAAGTAATGCAGATAAAAAAGTCGATTGTAAAGAAAGTCATCTCTTCCTTAAAAAAAGAATCAGAAACTCAACATGAAGGTTATAAAAAATTCTGGCAAAATTTTGGCGAAGTAATAAAAGAAGGCTTATGTGAAGGTGCATTAACCGAAAAAGAACAACTGTTGGAAATATGCCGTTTTTATACCACCAAATCAGCGGATAATTTAATTAGCCTGGATCAATATATAAGTAATATGCATGATCTGCAGGAGAACATCTTCTTTATTACTGGCAATAATCTCCAAACTTTACGTAATCACCCGCAGCTGGAAGGGTTTATTAAACGTGATATAGAGGTGCTTTTACTCACTGATAATGTCGATGATTTCTGGGTTAATGTAGTTCCACAATATAAAAATAAGGAACTATGTTCAGTTACGCGCAGCAATATAAATCTCGATCAAATCAAAGCATTGCCTTCCGCTAATGAAAATGATGGTAGTGAGCCAGGGGTTATAAACGAAACTACTAATAAAAATTTAGTAGAATATTGCCAAAAAATACTTGGTGATAGAGTAATGCATGTAAAAGTATCAGAGAAACTTGTTGATAGCCCTGCCTCACTAGCGCTACCAGAAGGGGCGATGAGCAGCAGAATGGAGCGTTATTTAATTGAACAAAAACAATTAAATAAAAAAACTGCTAAGATTTTAGAAATCAATCCGCACCATATTTTATTGCAAAAACTGCAATTGCTAATCGATAGCAATCCACAAAAAGCGGAAGATATCGTCGAAGTTATTTTTGCGCAAGCATGCTTAGCGGAAGGAGAGCCTTTGGATGATCCATTTGCTTTCAACCGTAGAATTGCAAATTTGCTTCAAGCTGTATAGTGTGCTATAAGTTAGCGTATTTGAAGAGACTGATTTTATGATTATAGCATATGCAAAAAGTAGGGGCGATTTTAACGGTGTACAACTGGACTGTGGAGCGCCGTTACCTATTGATGCTGTATGGATTGATATGGTCTCCCCCACTGCTGCCGAGGAATCTTATATCGAAAAACTTTTAAACATTAACATGCCAACGCGTGAAGAGATGGATAAAATAGAAGTTATGAGCCCTTTTTACAAAGAAGGCAATGCTTATTACATGACCATCACTGCTATTGATGAAAAAAGTGAAGCAGAATCATTAGAAACTAAAGCGATAACTTTTATTGTTACTGAGAAGCATCTAGTTACTTTGCGTTACGCAAAGCCAAGGGCATTTAGCAGCTTTGCTGTGCGCGCCATGCGTTCAAGTAAGATTTGCCAATCGCCAGAGCAAGCTTTGCGCGGCTTAGTAGAAACCATGATCCACCATATTGGTGAAATGTTAGAAAAAATTGGGAATGATTTAGATAAATTACTAACTGATGTCTTTCATAATGCTAATGAAAAAAATAATAAACAACGCTTTAAAAAAATATCTAACTATAATGATATCATCCGCAGTATTGGTTTATACGGAAACTTTATTTCTAAAGCGCGAGAAAGTTTGGTAAGCCTTAATCGCATGTTGATTTTTTTCGGCCAATCTGAGGGGCTGAGCAATTTTCACGATCGTGCTTTTAGAACTGGCTATAGAATTATTTCCCGCGAAGTGCAGTCACTAAGTGAATACGCTAGCTTTTTATCACAACGAATAAGCTTTTTGTTAGATGCAACGCTTGGTATGATTAGTGTGGAGCAAAACATTACTATTAAGATGTTTACAGTTGCTGCAACAGTTTTTATGCCCCCTACCCTTATTGCTAGTATATATGGCATGAATTTCTCTTATATACCAGAATTGAAATGGGTAATGGGCTATCCATTTGCCTTGATATTAATTGTGCTCTCAGGATTATTGCCCTATTATTTTTTCAAACGCAAAGGGTGGATTTAAGCTTTATATGCAAATGCAATCAGTTCAGATCTAGGAGGAAGAGTGGCGAGCGCAAGGCGCGTATACGAAATTCGTAACACAACGCGAGCTCTGAAGTCCGACAACGAGGATTAATTTCCTGGCAATTCTATAACTCCTAAATCCGCATTCCTTTCTGCTTCTTGCTTGCGGCGTTTTTCTAATTTTTCTGCCAGGCGTAATTTGGCACTTTCGCTAGCTTGCGGATTTTGGTTTAATATTTTTTTGTCTAAATCACTACTTGGAGGAGGAGGAATGATTACAGATTGCCGTTGCTGATTTTGTTGCTGATTATTTTCTTGTTGATCATTCTTTTTCTCGTTTTTTTTATTATCTTTAGGCTGCTGACTCTCTTTAGAACTTTGATTATAATGGTTATTATAATTGTTACTTTGCTGCTGATGATTAGTATAAGCTCTTTGCTCATTTTCTCGTCTATTACTGCTAGCAGATTGATCATAAGAGCTACTCTGCTTAGCAGAGGGCTGGTTAATATAATTGATGTTGTTCTGGTTGATATATGTATTAGAGGTTTGCGTATGTGCTGTATAATTAGTTTTATTTCCACCGCAACCGTTATAACAATTATTATAAGTATCTTCCATATTTAAACGGCAGGAATTCAAGTTGTTACTGCATGTATAATATCCATTTAATAAACAATTATTATACGATGAATAACATGAAGCAATATTCACCTCCCGCTTTTGAATACATGTTTGGGGGCAGTCCAGCGTAACAACCTCAGTGACAATCGGAACGGGACGAATATATGTAATGGATGGTAAATCATACACGCATCCAGATATTAACAATATGCTGGATAATGATAAAATAATTTGAATAAATTTGAAAAACATAAAAATTACAGGGTAAAAAAGATTTATTATACATCAGTATTTTTAAAATACAACATTTTCAATAACATCGTAGGGCATGCTAAATATGGATAGATATAGATTATAATGTTCAGCATTTGTAACTAAAGATCGTTGCAAATGCTGAACATTATCCTTGTGCAAGAATATGATCATCTTGTATACTTGCCTTTGGCTAAATTAATAGATTTTTTTCAACTGCTTAGCAATCAAATAAATCTCACTAGAATCACTATAACTTGCTTCTGGCTTAAAAAATTTCACTTCCTTGAAATATTGGCGCATTTCAAGCATCAGCTCTTTTTCATTGCCACCTTGTAGTATTTTGGCAACAAAACTGCCGCCAACTGCCAAATTGCGTGCAGCAAATCTCCAGGCTTCTTGCACTAAATTCATTATCCTTAAATGATCTAGCCCCTTATCTCCACAAGATTTTGAAGCCATGTCACTTAGAATTAAATCTGGCGCACTGCCTCTCAGAGTTTGTTTTAATTGCAAGACAGTATTTTCAGAAAGAAAATCTGCTTGCATACATATAACCCCATTAAGTGGTTCTATTTCTTGTAAATCTATCGCCACAACCACAGCATCAGGCGCACGACGACGCACCACTTGTGACCAACCGCCAGGCGCCGCCCCTAGATCAATAACACAGCGGTATCGTTTTAGTAAATTAAATTTATCATCAATAGCTAGTAATTTATATGCAGCACGCGATCTATATTGATCTTGCTTGCTCTGAATAACAAAAGGATCATTAATATGGCGTGATAACCAACGTGTTGAAGCTATCTTACGGCCTTTTGCGGTTTTTACATTTTGTTTCAGCCTGCGTGCACTGCTTGCTATTTTTTTGCTGCTGGTGCGGTCACTCAAAATTTAACCTCTTCATCAAGTAGCCCTTCAACGAATTTTATTAAACCAGTACGCCGTGCTTTTTTCAAACGCTCTGCCCGTAAAATAGACATGATTTTACTGAAGCTCTCTTGAAGATCGCGATTGATTATAATATAATCATATTCATGCCAATGACTTATTTCGATATCTGCACGTTCCAGGCGATATTTTATAGTTTCCATATCTTCCTGCCCGCGTTTGATTACCCTATTTAGTATTTCTTGTTTTGAAGGAGGCAATAGAAAAACGCTACAAACATCTTCGCGCGCCATAGAAGTTAAGCGGCGGTTGCCCTGCCAATCGATATCAAAGATAACATCCATACCAGATGCCATCATATCTTCAACTGGCCTGCGCGGTGTGCCATATAAGTTACCAAAAACCTCTGCATGTTCTAAAAACTCCCCAGCTTTAACCATTTCGTTAAATTGTTCACGGGTAACAAAGTGATAGTGCACACCGTTTATCTCCCCTGGGCGCACAGGGCGAGTCGTTACAGAGATTGACGTTTTAACATGGCTGTCATGTTCACGCACCATGTTAACCAAGGTTGTTTTTCCTACGCCTGAAGGGGAGGAAAGGATGAACATCAACCCCCTTCTTTTAATATTGATTGGACTCATACAAAGTTAATAATACCATTAAGTTAATAATTAAATAACTCAATATGAGAGAAAATTCAATCGGAAATTTGCTCTTTTTGTAATTTTGTTTTTTTGTTAGGCTCTTTTATCGGTTTCTTTTTAGAAGGTTTAGCTGCTTCAGCTAGGCCTAACTGTGCTTTTAGCGCTTCAAGCTCTATTTTAGTGTCGCTAGCTAATTTTTTTACTGCATGGAAATCTTCATAACTAACAAAGTTCATGCTTTTAACCCAAGCTTGCATCTGTGCAGTTATGGTCTTAGTTATCTCGTTTTTAATGCCGATTACGCCCGAAAGAGCGGAGCCAGTTAATTTATTTAGGTCTTCAAAAAATTCTCTGTTTTTTTTCATGATTATTCCGTTATAATTGGCCATACCAAACTTATACCTTTAATAATACACGAGGCAACGCATGCTCGCAATTACTTTTCCTAATTTTGACCCGATAGCATTCACTATCTTCGGCTTCCCTATTCGTTGGTATGGCCTTGCTTATATTGCAGGTATTTTGTTAGGATACCAACTTTTGTATTATTTAAATAAAAAATTAGCCACACCAATAATTACCAAGCAGCAGCAAGAAGATATAATTTTTTGGGCAGTCCTAGGAATTATTATTGGCGGTAGGTTGGGGTATGTTTTGTTTTATGATTTTTCTTCTTATGTTAACAACCCTATGGATATTCCAAAGTTATGGCTTGGTGGTATGTCTTTTCATGGCGGGATGCTGGGTTTAATTACAGCAATTTATTTATTCTGTAGAATTAAAAAGCTAAATTTTTGGCCGTTAATTGATCTAATTGCCTGTGTTGCGCCGCTTGGTATTTTCCTCGGCAGGATAGCTAATTTTATCAATGGTGAGTTGGTAGGGCGGCAGACAAACGTTGCCTGGGCAGTTATATTCCCCGCCTATGATCATCTTCCTCGCCACCCCAGCCAATTATATGAAGCAGCAAGCGAAGGCATATTATTATTTTTAATAATGATGTTCTGTTTTTTCAAAACACCATTACGGCAATATCCCAGCAAATTAGCTGGTATGTTTTTGTTTTGTTATGGATTAATGCGGATTGTTGTTGAAAATTTCCGTGAACCTGATATAAACATCGGGTATTGGTTAGGCGTGTTTACCACGGGGCAGGTTCTTTGTTTGCCTATGGTATTAATTGGCTTATACCTTTTATTTTTTAACCGTTTAAATTATTTAGTATCCCGATGAATTTCCGTAACGTTGCTATTATTGCCCATGTTGACCATGGCAAAACCACCCTTGTTGATGCAATCTTAAAACAAGCAGGGACATTCCGTGCAAACCAACAGGTGCAAGAACGCGCCATGGATAGTAATGATCAAGAGCGCGAAAGGGGAATTACTATCTTTGCAAAAGTTACTTCAGTAATGTGGGGTGAAACCAGGCTTAATATAGTTGATACTCCAGGCCACGCCGATTTCGGCGGTGAGGTTGAGCGACTGCTCAGCATTGTCGATGGCTGTATCATATTGGTTGATGCTGCCGAAGGGCCAATGCCACAAACCAAATTCGTGCTTTCAAAAGCATTAAAATTAGGCTTAAAACCCATTGTTGTTATTAATAAAGTGGACCGCCCTGATGCACGCGCCCATGCTGTTTTAGATGAGGTGTTTGAGCTATTTTTATCTCTTGATGCTACTGATGATCAGCTTAACTTCCCAATAGTTTATGCTTCTGGGCGTAATGGATGGGCATCGATGCAGCTTGAAGAAAAAGGGGAGGACTTAAAGCCGCTTCTAGGTTTAATCATTTCTCATGTACCTGCCCCTGCTAGTGATAAGGAAGCACCATTTCAGATGTTGGTAACAACACGTGAATACGACTCATATTTAGGTAGAGTGTTAACTGGCCGTATCCACAGCGGTAAGGCGGTGGTAAATATGCCAGTAAAAGTTATAAATCAAAAAGGTGAAGTGATTGAGCAAGGGCGTTTAACAAAACTCATGGCTTTCAGAGGGTTAGAGCGCACACCAGTTGACGTTGCTGAAGCTGGGGACATTGTAGTTGTAGCAGGTTTAGAAAATGCCACAGTTGCAGAAACTATTGCCGCCCCTGAAGTGACTGAGCCGCTGCCAGCCCTACCAATTGATCCGCCAACCTTGGCTATGCGTTTCTGGGTTAATGATTCGCCTTTAGCTGGCCGCGAAGGCAGCAAATTAACTTCACGCATGCTGCATGACCGCTTGTTTAAAGAAGCAGAAGGAAATATAGCCATCCGAGTTACAGAAAGCGCGGATAAAGATTCTTTTGAAGTTGCAGGCCGTGGTGAATTACAGTTAGGGGTGTTGATAGAAACTATGCGCCGCGAAGGTTTTGAACTTTCAGTTGGCCGGCCGCAAGTGTTATTTCAAACAATAGATGGCAAATTGTGCGAGCCTATTGAAGAAGTGCACGTTGATGTTGATGATGCATATACAGGCACTGTAATGGAAGCTATGTCCGCTCGTAAAGCTGAGATGGTTAATATGACTTCAACCAAGGGCGGGCAAACACGGTTAATATTCCATGCCCCCTCGCGAGGATTGATTGGTTATCATGGGCAATTCTTAACCGAAACCCGTGGCACAGGGGTGATGAATAGGTTGTTCTTACGCTATGATGGTTACAAAGGCGATATTGAAGGACGGCGCAATGGCGTATTAATCTCAACTGGGGATGGTGAAGCTGCTGCTTATGCATTATGGAATTTAGAAGAAAGAGGGGCGATGTTTATTAATGCTGGTGATAAAGTTTATCAAGGCATGGTTATTGGCGAACATAATAGGAGCAATGACTTGGAGGTCAACCCTCTGAAAGCTAAACAATTAACCAATATGCGCGCTTCTGGTAAAGATGATGCTATTCGCTTAACACCACCACGCTTGATGACCCTAGAGCAAGCAATTTCATATATTGAAGAAGATGAATGCGTGGAAATCACCCCTAAAACTATCCGCTTGCGCAAAACAACACTAGACCCTAACGAGCGTAAAAAAGAAGAAAGGGCGCGTAAGTAAGGGGCGGCTTTAGGGCGACCGTATTAAAAAGTTTAACGCAGTACACTACGTAATAATACTAATTATCAATTATAACTGGGAATTAGCATAACCTCTATATCAGACAAGCTTGGCCTCTGATCAGGGCGGTGCAGAAAAATATTGCTAGTTGTTTAGCCCAGGCCAAAAAGGCTTTTGGCACAATTTGGGCATCAGCCCAAATTGTAGGGCTAAACAACGGGGGCGGGCTCGGCCTTTGGCCGACCCCAGCATCCCGCCCCCCCTTATCGCAACATTTCTCTGCTTGTTGGTTGTTTTTATATAAACTTAAAAGCATACTTGATAACTATTTTATCTCACTTAAAACTTGAACGCTGCTTTTAATCTATATTTTCCTATGTTTTTTAATGCGGTCGTCCTGAGTGGTAGTTGCGTATAAACCAGCTGATAAGAAAAAGTTTGCAAAATTTAAACCCCTTCCTACAAAAGCTAGGAGAACGTTAAAATGGCGAAAAGTTAGGCGTGGCTGTGGGAGGTAAATTTTGGGGCGTTCTTACTTATGCACGCCCCAAACTAGCCCAGGCGAAATTTAAAGCAAAGACCTGCGTTACAACTCATGAATCTCTTTTAACTTAATGCGTTTGCTTTGTTCACGTCCAAATAATATTTTTATTTATTTTGACGTATTCTGCGTCAATATCATTTTTTTTAAATTTTTCTTCCAGTGCTTTTTTATCGCTATCTTCTAAATATGTTATATAAAGTTCTTTACCTTTCAATTTTGGGACAATATGGTCATCCATTTTAAATGATAGGCCAAAAACCAGCATAGGGTTTCGGTTCTTCTCTAGACATTCAAAACACTTTTTAAAATATTCACTTTTTTTTATCAAGCTAGCCTTAGTTTTTGATTTCTCTTCGAAGATTAAGTATGGTAGTTTTTTATTTCCCCAGTTAAATAAGCTTTCTATAGTATCTGAAGAGTCTTTGCTAAAAGAGCATTTTCTTAGTTTTTTACTATCATAATCAACTTGTATAAACCATGAGCCATGTAAATAATAGATTTTTTTTTGTTCTTTATTATCTAATTGCTTTAATATATTTTCTTGAGTAATAAAATCAATACCATTAAATCCATCTATAAAATTTCCAGCTTTTGATTTATTATACTTAAGTATCTCAAAATAAATTAGTGGATCATAATTAGTAGTAAATATAGCATCTATTTTTTTTAAAAAGTTCTGGCAGTGGTATTTTTTTTTATTTTTATCGCTATAAACACCATGGAAATTTTTACCTTTACTAAAGATTTCTATATATTCCTCTAATACACATTTGATATAGTAGTATCTAAGACCTTTTAATCCAGTTTCTGGACATTTGGGCTCGTATTCATTTTTGAGAATTTTGTTTAATTCATCTTTAGTAAGGTTGTTTAGTTTTTTTAAAATCTTATCAATCTTAAATTCAAATTGCTCTCCATACTCTGGATGAGATAATGAAAACCCATTACCTATTAAAGCCGATTTAATTCTTTTAGCTTTTATATAAGATATTAATTCTTCATTATTATTAATCACGAATATTCTATTTAACATTTCTATTAATATTGTATTGTAATAAATTATCTTTAATAGAAAGTTAATCTTACTGCATATAGATATTATAGTTATTGAATACCATAAAATTTCCGCGCCCCTTCAAGAATAATATCGAATTCCTCTCTATTAGGCGTCTCAGGTGTAGCCCCCTCAATAAAAGTACCTCCGATTACCCCTATATCCTGCGTTTTTGTATCCGATAAATGCTTTGGAAAAATATAAAAAGAGCGTTTTACTTTTTGACCAGATTTCGTCTTGCCCTCATCAAAATAGACTAAAATCATATGCTGCAAATCTTCTGGATTTTGATCTTTAAGCATAATTAAATGCCCTTGAACTGACACCATCTCTTTGTCTTTGTTAAGCTCCCTAGAGCCAAGTCCACTACAATTGATGATATACTTATCTTCCAGCTCAGCAAATGAATTAATTTTTTTCTGAACAAATTTAACCTTTTTGTTTTGCAAATATTCATGAATTCCTTTCATCATCTTAGCAGTATCAATAAAGATACCATCATCATAAGAAACCATTTTTCTGGTAGTACCATTACCAAAATCAAGTATTACATCTTTTGCTGGTTGCATTACTCTTTCAACATAAGGCTCTAACCCAGAATCTTCACGATTTTCAAAATAAGTTGGCACAATGGTCGCACCATCTTTAAAATGCTTATGTTTTTTTTGTGCTATAGATGCATAAAATTTATAAGCATCTATACCTATTTGATTAATGATTGCTTGCATCTCGGGAGCGTTATCCATCGATACTGGGGCAAGCAAACCGCCTGCATTATGTGATGAAAGAGAATCGAATTTATCAGCTATAATAGTTATATTTGTAAACCCTTTCTGCTCTAGATTATAAGCTGTAAATAACCCTAAAGCACCTGCCCCAATAACGGTAATAGGTGTATCACTGTTTAAATCAACTGCATCTTTAAAATTCAGGAGTAAATTATTCACATATGAAGCAGAACCAGGCCCCAATGTCCAACCACTGCCACCATGCCCATAATTATGAGCGATTATTTTTCCATCCTTTTGTTCGACAATCATATTAGGAGAGCCGTGCCTCATTGGCCTATGACATAATATTTTTTGCCCTAAATGAGAAGACTCTAACTTAGGTGGCTTGATGCTCCTTATCTCAATTGCTTCTGCTTTAGGTGAAATTGATGCAATCGCTAAAAATACTATAGCACTAAAAAAATGGATTTTTTTTACCAACATACTTTTATACCTTCTAAATAATTTCTGTTAGTAAGTTATAATGCATTATAAAGTACGATGCAACTATTAGATTATAATCTCAAACCTAGTTGCAATTTATAATTCACCCCTGCAGCAAGTGAGCCAGCAAATGCTGGCGTATAAACTTTATTAAAAATATTATCTATGCCCGCGCTAACTTCTACACCTTGGTATTTTTCAGGCACATAAGTTGCAAATAAGTTGTGCACACCATAACCAGCGCGATAATAAACAGCTTTATTCACTTTTTTATTCGCAGCTGAAAAAACTCCTTGCCATCCAGTAGCTATCAAATCTGTGAAATTATAAGTGATTTCAGTAGTTAAATTTAATGGCACTAGGTTGGTTAGATATTCTTTGCTCTGCTGCTTTTTCCCAGTAGTTCGCGCTAAAGTTGCCTGCAATGATATTTTTTTATAACTATATTTGGTAATCGCCTCAAAGCCATGTAAACGAGCACGTTTAATATTAACAAATTTAGTAGTTCCTTGCAGAATATCATATGTAATATAATCTGCCACCTCATTTATAAATCTTGTAAGCTCAAAGTGAAAATTATCACCTTTTTGAAATAAATTCGGCAAATCAATTGCAGCACCAAGCTCTATACCATTTAATTTCTCAGGCTGTAATAGATTATTAGGAACAAAATAGTTAGTTCCCCCCCTGCCCTTAAAATGCTCTCCACCTGCAAAAGCCTCTTGAAAACTAGGCGGGCGAAAAGCATGCGTATATTTAGCCTGCAAAGAAACCTGCTCTATTGGTTTATGACGCACAGTTAGGCGCGGCGAAAAATGCTGCTTTCTATAATTGTTATCAGCACGAGTATAATTATCTACACGCAATGCTGGAATAATTTGCAGCCTTTCATTTGCTAAAGGTTGCCATTTTTTTTCCACAAATAAAGCCATTAGATTTGCCCTTGCTTTAGTGATTTGCAGATTGCTTGCCCTTTCTTGCCAAGCATCTATTCCATAATTTGCCTCAAATTCATTAGCTTTAATAATACTTTTGTTTGCTAATTTCAGGCCTGCACGGCTTATTTTATGTTTGCTAGTAATATCATATATTTTACTTTGCTGCGCCCCATATAGCCTTGCATAAAAATCCACCCATTGGTTATCATCAGCATAAGGTTTAAATGAATATTCGATTTTTCCTACCGTACTATCCACATTTTTATCAACTATTGGATTACTGCTATCGGGGTCGGCACGTTGCGGATTTAAAGGTTCAGTAATACTAGCACGCTTTGCTTGCAGTTGGATTTGTATTTTTTGCTCATCCCGGGGGTATAACACAAGCTTTGTTAGCATATTCATCTTGCGATATTTTTCATTTAGCTTACTGCCATCGCCAAGCTTGGTATCAGCCCCTTGGCGGTGTGAAAAATACAGGCTATTATCAAAATGATCACCCCTAACATAAGTGGCGCCGTTAAATGTCAGCTCATTAGCCACTGATTGGTAAGCGCTCCCCGCATAAAAACCTTTATTTTCTTCGGGCTTTAGCACATCTTCCGCATCTTTAGTTTGCAATTCAACTTCGCCACCGAATGCACCGCTTGTGCTGATATTGCCAGCCCCTTGTTTAATTTTAACACTTTTAAGTAATGCAGGATCTATGTCAAAGATATTATTATGCGCTATATTACTCTGCATGGGAATGCCATCTAAACTATAAGCTAGACGGTCTCCCTCTAGGCCGCGAATGTTAATAACTTGCCCACTAGCGCGGGCACTGCCACGCGCACTTACATTTGGAATATTATATAAATTATTTGTAATTGCTGTGGTGATAGGCATTGGCTTATTATTATCAGAATCACCTTCTTGATTGGGTTTCTTAGCTGTTATCTCTACTGTACCTAAATCATAAACAGTACTACCTTTGGCATAAACATGCGCGGAAGAAGTTAAGGCTAATAGAATTAGCGTATTAAGTTTTGCTGAAAAATGGGCCATATGGTTTACCATGGATGAACTGATCTACATAAGGGTTATCACTATGATCAAGCTCTGCACCAGGGCCAGACCAAACTATTTTGCCTTTATATAGCAAATTTACTTGATCCGCAACCCTGCGAACGCACTCCATATCATGGCTAATTGTAATTGTAGTAGCACCTAATTGGCGAGATAATTTAGAAATCAATTCACTTATCATGCCAGACATAATTGGATCCAAACCTGAAGTAGGTTCATCGAAGAATATAATCCGCGGGTTAGCAGCAATTGCCCTAGCCAACGCCACTCTTTTTTGCATTCCTCCAGATAACTCTGCAGGGAAAAGCTCCGCCACATCTGGGTTCATCCCTACCATTGCTAGTTTGTTTATGGCCAGTTCTTTAGCATCTGCAACACTAATCTTATGTTGTTTACGCATGTAAAAAGAAATATTCTGCCAGACTTTCATACTATCAAACAAAGCTCCGCCTTGAAAAAGCATACCGAATTTACTTAATAAATTGGGTCTTTGCCCAATAGGCATATAAGTATAATCCTTTCCATTAATCAGTACTGAACTACCTGCATCAGGGGAAATTAGGCCAATTATTGTTTTTAGCAAAACAGATTTGCCGCTACCTGAAGCACCAATAATGGCAACTGATTGCCCTTCAGCAACCTCCATATTAATACCATCTAAAACCTTATTTTTACCAAAGGCCTTTTTCAAATTATTAATTTGAAAAACTGGGGCTTGATTAATGTCACTCATAATTAACGCTCTTCTATATTTATTTAATAAAAAGTATTCCAGTTACAATATAATTAGCCAACAAAATCAATATGGAAGCTGAAACAACCGCATTGGTCGTCGCTTTACCTACGCCTTGCGCGCCGCGGCTAGCATTATAACCATGATAACACCCCATAACCGTAACAATAAAGCCAAAAACAGCCGCCTTAATCAGGCCAGATGTCACATCCTTTATTTCCAAATAATCAAAAGTATTAGTTAAGTATTTAAACGGTGAAAAACCTAGTTTATAAACGCTTACTATATATCCACCGAAAACACCAATTATATCTGCAACAATTACCAAACATGGCAATACTATAACCCCAGCTATAATTCGAGGAACAACCAAGTAACGAAAAGGATCGGTATTTAGGGTATGCAAAGCATCAATCTGATCACTGACTTTCATAGTGCCGATTTCTGCGGCGATCGCCGCGCCGACACGCCCCGCTAGCATTAGCCCTGCTAAAACAGGCCCCAACTCACGGGTAATTGATAGCACTACAACTGATGCAATCGAACTCTCCGCATTGAATCGCGAGAAACCCGTATAGCTTTGCAATGCAAGTACCGCCCCTGTAAAAATTGCTGTCAACCCCACAACGGGCAATGAAAAATAACCTATAGATAGTAGCTGCGTGCCAATTTGGCGAAAGTATACGGGAAAAGAAACTGCTTTTTGCAGAACATACACCGCAAAAATCCCTATTCTACCAATAGAACATAAAAAGCTAATAAAAACTGCACCAATAGCGCTAGCCCATCCTATAAAGAGTATATTAGCAATTTTTTGCATCTTTCTCTCCGTTCCTATAATTAATTGCCTTTAAAAAACGCAAGTTTTATTATGGAGAGGATATAGCTTATATTCAAGTATAATTCTATACTAATAGACAAAAGATCCTAATAACAATTAGTTGATTTATACTCAATATACCTGAAGAATTATCCGATAGCTCCCAGATCAATCCTTAGCCATAATTGTTATTGCTTCACTAAGTAATTTCGAGTTAGGAATTAAATGCTTTAGCTTATCTGATTGAATGACAGTATATTTCAGATCAATTTTAACTATCTCCCCTTTTACCCCTAGCACCTCTATTGAATCACCATCCTTAAACGGTTCATATATAGATATTACCACCCCTGAAATTACACAAGCTAACATATCCTTCATAGCAAAGCCTACTGCAAAACCAGTTATCCCAAGACCTGTTAAGATTGTGGAGATATCTATTCCCCACTGAGCTAACATTGAGGTAATTCCAATAATAATAAGTAAATTCTTGATAATATCATTAACCAAGTTAAAAGCTAGTTGCTTAGAAGGTTTATGCCTAATAATATATTTATTTACCCTTCTGTGGATAATTACTGCGCCCCAGTAGAAAGCAATAAGCACTAGTATCCCTAAGCCTAGGTTAATTACTAAATTCACAATATAAAACATATTACCTTATGTTATCCCGAACTATATGTTAAGCTTTTTAAAAAGCGAGGGTATGGGTATTTTGAGTATATGGCATATATCGTACAATTCCCCGCAACTTATGTCGCCAATCCCTTTCTCATACTCTTTCAACTGTTTTAAAGGAATTTTTGCAAATTCTGCTACATCTTCTTGCGTTAATCCCCAAGATAACCGCTTACTCTTAATTAGGTTACCTAAGTAGCGTCTGCACTTCTCTTCTTGTAAGAAAACTATGTTTTGCATGGCACATAACCTATATTCAGTTAACACCAGTTAAAGTAACTACAGCCAACGCAGCTCCTGAAACCCCAATTACTACATAAATAGCACGCTGCAGAGTATCATATCCATTAAGTAAGTAAGAAACTAAGTTAAAATCCAATAATCCTATTAACCCCCAGTTAATAGCACCTATAGATGCTAGCATCATAATCAATGTTATTACGTTTTGCATAATAACCTCCTGTAATTAGATACATTTCAATATAAAAGATATAGGGTGCGAGATAGTAATATAATAGAAACACATACAGACCTTGCGCCCTAAATTATAGCATATAAACCCACCAACAGTCAACAGATAAATGTAGCTTAAAAAACAACCAGTTACTCCTTAGTAAGCTGTTGAGCGACACAGATAGTTCCTCCTACCCTCCCCCCAACAAAAATTATTTTATAATTTTTGCTCATTAGCAATGGGAAGCATTTATTGTATAAAGACGGCATCTTTACAGTTCCAGTCACGCTAAAAACCTCAATATTAACGAATTGTTTAGGCGAAACATCTATCTCACGCTCTTCTCCTGGTTTAATTGTTGTTTCTATATATGGATGCTTTTTAGTTGCATGCCCTTCTCCCGCCTCTATTAAAACATGCACGCTAGTACTATCATCATTTTTAACCCAAATCGTTGCAGCCGTTGCATCTATTGTTGAAAACATCACAACAGCTGGTAAAAATAATAATTTTTTTCTAAGCTTATTCATAGACCACCTCTCTATTAAAGGTTTGTTATTTGCCTCCTCAGTATAATCTTATATCAAACTAAAATCAACTATAAATCATCTAGAGAAACAATTAAAGATTGCGTAGATTTGTTCTGCATGCTACATTCAAATGCAATATTTTTCGCAATATCATTTAACAACTTCGATTCGTTTTTATCGAAGTTCTTTGATTCCAGATGATTAAGGATATTATTAAGGGCTGAGATTTGGCAATAATAATCCGTAATTCTATAAACAATATCAGCCTTTACTCCTGTGGCAGCTAATATGCTTGGAAAAGAATTCTGGAATGCGATTACAGGATAGCGTAAAAAGGATGCAAATTTGGATGGCCCTCCCCCAACGCTAGAAGTCTTTTCTAAATATTGCCCTGACAAATAAGCGCAATACTCTATTTCACATTTTAATGCTGCAATTGCTTTTTTTTTCTTAGCCCTAGCTCTCAAAATATCAGGGATAAGACCTAAAAGAAAACCTACGGCGACAGCAAAAACCCCGGATTTGAAAAGTGTATCCAAAATGTTTATTATTATATTATCCATAAACCTCTCTATAAACATAGGATTTTTTGGCAAATCCCCCCCAACAAGTTTGAAGCATAACGCTTTAATTGTTATTATTCAATCTTTAATATACCAAAAAGACCTGAAGGTACCAGTCTTGCGTCTTATTTTTTTCGCTTATTTAAAAAATCTATTTCGCTCGTGAATGTATATATAAACCAAGTATTTTAAATCTGTAATAACGATCTGGTAAAATTACGCTTAAGATAGATTTAATTAACAATCTATGCTTTAATATAGTTAACAGGCTCGAGAAGGCTGGATTTTAAACAAAATCAGCGAGCTATAATTTAATTTTTTAATATTTTTAATGACACATAACTTTTTTAATACAGGATTTCGCGAATTATATTATCCAAGAGAGCAAGGGAGAGACCTCGTTGCACTCTGGTATCCAACGCACGCAATGGAAGAAAAGACTTTTTATTGGCTTTGGCAGGGCATCGTTGCTTCTGATGCTCCTATAAATCCAAGTAGACATCCATTATTAATAATTTCACATGGCATGGGCGGAAACATGTATAACCAATATTATTTAGCTGAATTTTTAGCAAAAAAAGGATATATTATTGCCGCTATAAATCATGATGACCGCGCGTATAGCTTAATGACATTAATAGACCGGCCAAACCAACTTTCCCGTGTATTGGATTTAATCTTGAATGACGCCTCCATAAAAGAACACATTGATCATGATAAAATAGGAATAATTGGTCACTCTATCGGCGGTTATACCGCGTTAGCTGTTAGTGGTGCTACCCCTGACATCAGCAAGCATCCATCACGATGCATCCCTTTATTAGGCAATGCATATTGGGGTGTTGATATGATCACTCGACTCGTCAGTAAATTATACCTAGATCTGCAAGGCATTAAAACTAACTTTCATGATCCGCGCGTCAAAGCGATCGCTTTATTAGCCCCTGGTCTAGGGCATTTATTTGATAAGAATTCCTTAACTAAGGTTGAAATACCAGTTTTTATTATGGAAGCAGAGCAAGACGAAGCAGTGGACAAGGCACCTTTAACAAGATTGCGCAATAACTTGCCGCAACCACCAAGCTACTTCTTGCTTAAGGGAGCTGGTCATTATTGCTTTCTTCCTATATGCGACAATGAGCACATCAGAAAAATCGCCCCTATAATATGCTATGATCCAGGCATCCCTCGCCAAGAACTACATATCACAATTAAAACTGAAATACTGGATTTCTTTGATAAAACCCTTAAAGATAATGCACGCATTACCGACTCCCGCAGTTTTCGCTACAGTTAATTTACTTTCATGCAGAAAAAGAATGGGACGCCAAGCAAGTTTGATTGTCGTAACTTATCTCTAAAACATCTTCTTGTCCTAAATTTCCCTTTTCATCTTCATGAAAAAGCATACCATGCAATATGTTAACAGCTGGAACATATGAAGTTTCAGCAATAAAACTTATGAAGAAGCCTATCCTCGCACCAATCTCAGCCTTTGGAATTAAATTTTCCCAATCAAGTTTTAAAGAGCTAGTGATTAGCTCTTCTGACCCTTCAATTAATGCAGGGGTTATAAGCTCCCCTACCTTGGTAACATTCTGTATATCATTACTATATTCATAAGCAGCACCATTTAAACAACCTAAAGCAATTTTACTCACCGCAAATGGATCAGGAAGAGCACGTAAATTATATTTCATGGCATTACCTAAACAACCACCTATATATTGATGCTCAATTTCACGAAAAAATGTTCGTATATCATAAGATATATGAGCCACAGTAAATAATAAGGAAGCTTTGCTAACACTAGGCATTGGCTCGCCTAACGCCTTCTTAATCGGATATACAGACAATGTATCAAACAATAAAGCTTTTAAAGTGTTATCAACAAAGTAATGAATAAGAGCCATAATTTACAACGTTCAATTAATTTCAATAGGGCAAATTATACATTATTACAACAAATAATGCAAACATTTAAATTTTTTAAGCTAAGTGTCGCAGATGGTTGCTCTTCAACAATTTTTGGCGGCGGCGGATTGCTGCCGTCTGTATATTCATTGCTTCCCGATACTTAGTAACGGTACGTCGCGAAATCATGATACCATCTGCATTTAAAAGCTTAGTTAATTTCATGTCTGATAAAGTATCATTATCAGCTTCATCATCAATTATTTGCTTTATTTTCAACTTAACTGTTTTGGAAGAATACTCATTCTCCATAAAACTAGCCTTAAAGCCTGTGCTAAAAAAATATTTGAGTTCATACGTTCCTACTGGCGTTGCAACTATTTTATTAGCTAAACGGCTTACTGTACTTTCGTGCACATCTAATCGCCCCGCCAATTCTTTATAAGTCATTGGTTTTAGGAATTTTATGCCTCGCAAGAAAAATTCCTCTTGGATTATGATCAATTCTTCCACTGCTCGAAACAGCATTCTATTGCGCTGGGATACAGCTTTAATTAAATTACTTGCCTGCTGCAAAATTTGTAAACAGTATTGTTTATCTTCTTTCGACTGTGCAGCCCCGATAGCACGGTTAAAATAGCTGCTATTAATAGTTAACTGAGGAATACTTGAATTATCTACTACTGCAATTAATTTATCATTATCTTTGCGGATGTATATATCAGGCATCATAACCCGCGCTATTTCTTTACTAAAATTGCGCCCTGGTTTGGGGTCAAGGCTTCTTATTATTGCTAACATTTCTTGCAGTTCTTGGCTGCTGATTTTACATAATCTTGCTAGTTTTTTAAAATCATTAGATGCTATTAAATCTAGATTTTCAAGCATAACAGATAATTTATCATCTAATATATTTTTTTCAATTAATTGGCGCGCCAAACATTGTTTTAAATTTGTGCTATATACCCCAACAGGATCGCATTTATATAAAATTTCTAGAACACTAGACACATCGCTTTCTGCGCACTGTAAAGCTTGCGCTATATTGCTTAAATTATCAGTTAAATAACCATTTTCATCAAGGTTATCAGTCAAGTAGCAGGCGATTAACTTTTCTTGTGGCTTAGCAAATAATATGTAGAAGTCAAGATTTGATCTTACAGACAAGATAAACTAACAAAACTGATCAGGATTTAAATTCTCCCTTTCAGCGTTGTATTCAAGATACAAGATCTCATTACTTTTTTCAACCGCTA
>Ga0315902_10000796_pt1 | contig 52943 bp, 53 predicted proteins | sample LakEriMetagenome_9_FD_203523 | JGI IMG/M metagenome (GOLD analysis project Ga0315902, IMG submission 203523) | Freshwater fungal communities from buoy surface, Lake Erie, Ohio, United States - Buoy 12 MA117 | ecosystem: Environmental > Aquatic > Freshwater > Lake > Lake biofilm | place: USA... | reverse complement strand
GTCCCATTCGTACCATTAGTTCCAGACGTCCCATCAGTCCCGTTTGTCCCTGAGGTTCCATTGGTTCCGTTTGTACCGTTGGTACCTGATGTTCCATTTGTCCCGTTGGTTCCACTAGACCCATCAGTCCCATTAGTTCCTGATGTCCCATTAGTTCCCGAAGTTCCATTTGTTCCTGATGTCCCATTTGTACCATTAGTCCCGTTAGTACCGTTGGTTCCACTTGAACCATTTGTTCCATTCGTTCCCGAAGTCCCGTTAGTACCATTTGTTCCCGAAGTTCCATCCGTACCATTAGTCCCGTTAGTACCATTTGTTCCCGAAGTACCGTTGGTTCCGTTTGTACCTGAAGTTCCATCCGTTCCGTTTGTACCTGAAGTTCCGTTAGTTCCATTGGTACCTGAAGTTCCATTTGTCCCATTAGTTCCGGATGTTCCACTTGATCCGTTAGTTCCGTTTGTACCTGATGTTCCATTTGTACCGTTAGTTCCTGAAGTCCCATTAGTACCACTAGTTCCATCCGTACCATTTGTCCCACTAGACCCGTTAGTACCGTTTGTTCCTGAAGTTCCATTAGTACCGTTAGTTCCACTTGTTCCATTAGTACCATCAGTTCCTGATGTACCATTGGTTCCTGATGTTCCATCGGTTCCATCTACACCAGATAATCCACTTGTGCCGTTTGTGCCTGAGGTCCCATCTGTACCATTAGTTCCGCTTGTTCCATCCGTACCATTAGTTCCGCTTGTTCCATCCGTACCATTAGTTCCGCTTGTTCCATCCGTACCATTAGTTCCGCTAGTACCATCTGTTCCATTAGTTCCGCTTGTTCCATCCGTACCATTAGTTCCGCTAGTACCATCTGTTCCATTTGTTCCTGAAGTTCCACTTGTACCATCTGTTCCTGAAGTTCCGCTTGTACCATCTGTTCCTGAGGTTCCGCTTGTACCATCTGTTCCTGAAGTTCCGCTTGTACCATCTGTTCCTGAGGTTCCATCCGTACCATTAGTTCCGCTTGTACCATCTGTACCATTTGTTCCGCTTGTACCATCTGTTCCTGAGGTTCCATCCGTACCATTAGTTCCGCTTGTACCATCTGTTCCTGAGGTTCCCGATGTACCGTCTGTTCCGTTAGTCCCTGAAGTCCCATCTGTTCCATTAGTACCACTAGTGCCGTCCGTTCCATTTGTTCCGGAAGTTCCATCTGTTCCACTAGTACCATCTGTTCCATTTGTACCTGAAGTTCCGCTTGTACCATCTGTACCTGAAGTGCCACTAGTACCATCTGTACCTGAAGTTCCCGAAGTTCCATCCGTACCATTTGTTCCACTAGTGCCATCTGTTCCATTTGTTCCGCTTGTTCCATCAGTACCCGATGTTCCGCTTGTTCCATCAGTACCCGATGTTCCATCAGTTCCTGAAGTTCCATCTGTTCCGTTAGTTCCTGAAGTTCCATCTGTTCCGTTAGTTCCTGAAGTGCCTGAAGTTCCATCCGTACCACTTGAACCATTTGTTCCATCTGTACCGCTTGAACCATTTGTTCCATCTGTTCCTGAGGTTCCATTAGTCCCTGAAGTTCCATTTGTACCAGAAGTTCCCGAAGTCCCATCAGTACCATTTGTTCCGTTTGTACCACTTGTTCCATCAGTACCACTTGTTCCATTTGTGCCTGAAGTTCCGTTAGTTCCGCTTGTACCATTTGTTCCTGAAGTTCCACTTGTTCCATCAGTACCGGAAGTTCCACTTGACCCATCTGTTCCATTAGTTCCGCTAGTACCATTTGTACCGTTTGTTCCCGATGTCCCGTTTGTACCGTTTGTTCCAGATGTACCATTTGTACCTGAAGTTCCGTCAGTTCCGCTAGTACCATTTGTTCCTGATGAACCGCTAGAACCTGAAGATCCTGATGAACCACTAGTTCCGCTTGACCCATTTGTTCCATTAGTTCCCGATGTTCCATTCGTACCATTAGTACCTGATGTTCCATTCAAACCTGAAGTTCCATCTGTACCTGAAGTTCCATTTGTGCCTGAAATACCATCATTTCCACTCGTACCATTAGTACCTGAAGTACCGTCAGTACCTGAAGTACCTACACTACCAATTACAGATGCAAGTTGAGCGATTGTTGCTTTATATGAAGAACCTGCCGGATTTTGAGACGTATCTCCGGTTATAACTATATGAAATAAATCAGTAAGTGTTACACCAGTTGCTAATACTCTGTCCGTCAGTCGTTGTAAACCCATTATATATTTTTATTAATAAATATTCTAAAAATGATTATTGATCTTGGAAAATGAAAATCTCCGCATCCATAAATAAGAATATTTCACCATCCTCAAATATTTTAGCCGTATTAATACCTCCACAATAAAGAACCCCAAATAATTCACATCCAACATTATCTATCATTTTTAACCCAACTGCTGGTGAACCATTAAATTGTGGTGGTAATGTTATTGTTAACGGAAAGGTTGCTGTTGATGGTATTGTTGCAATTAACACACATTGATTTCCATAAACATCACAAGCATATAATGTATATGGATATGCTGAACCTGTAATGGAATTTATTTGAATTTGTGTCATACCTTATAAATAGTTTAAATAAGGAATTACAAATAAAATTTTATTTAATTGATGATGATGTTGGTGTATTTGTTGGGGTTTCCGTAACTGTAGGTGTACTCGTAATAGTGTTTGTTGGGCTGTTGGTTGGGGTGGTAGTTACTGTTGGTGTTTCTGTCACGGTTGATGTCGGAGTATTTGTTGGAGTTACAGTTGGTGTTATTGTGTTAGTTGGTGTTGGTGTCGGACTAAATGGTAAATCTTCAAACGTGGTAAAAGTATTTACCGTATAATATACTTCCTCATTATATGTAACGCTAAAATTATCAAATTGTGACTCAAATGTTAATAGTTCGTAATCAATATCGCTATAATAAAAAGCAGAACCATAAAGATTACCACTTGGTATATTTATAGCTGATTTAATCTCAATTGTATCTCCCGAAACAACATAAAGGTAATTTGTGAAATAAAGTAAAATATCATAATCTAAAGGTTCTTCAATTGATAAATTATAAAAACAATTTACAGATCCAGGAACATAAGATGCAAATAATTCAAAATTCACAACACTTGATTGGAATGAATCAGAACATATAGAAAGTAATGATCCATTAGTTCCACCGTTACCACTAATATTAAGTGATGTAAAAGGTAATGAATTTTGTATTAGGAATTTACCCCCACCTCCCGTTATTGGTGCTCCCGCACCTGAAAGAATAGTATTACCAACTATAGTGGTAAAACAATTTACAGATGATAAAATTAATGGTATACCAGTACCTGTGTTAGTGGTTAAAATAAAATCTTCATTTGTCATCATTCCTGTTGCACTAATAAAAATAATGATGTTATTAACAGGAGAACTAAAATTCATTGTATACAAAAATGATCCGCTTGATCCTAACCATTTTGAGTTAATAGGTGTTGTTACACTACCACAACTTGTAAATGGACCAACAGTATATGTTGAAACACTACCCGTAAATGATTCCGTTATTGTTATACCATTTAATGTTGTTGGAGGTACTACACTTGTAAGACAATTTAAAACTGGTAATGGAGTAAAAGTTGGAGTTGGCGTTGGGGTTGGGGTTAATAATGCAGGAATAATAGAATCTGTACAAATATCCATTATAGTACCATTTATTCCGCCCGGACCTGCAACAGTTAATGTTGTAAATGGTGATGAATTACTTATTGTAAAAATACCGTTACCGTGTGAGTAATTACTTAAATATGGGGGGATTGTACCATCACATAAAGGTGATGATGTGTTTGCTGCTGTTATAGTATTCGCATTAATGGTTGCACAACAATACTGACAAGATGAAATCACTGGTGTCCCACTTCCCATATTTGTTGTAAACGTAAATGATTCTGCTTGAGGGGTTGCACCTGGGTTACTAGCGTTATATCCATATAATCTTATTACAATATCATTAACGGGTACACTAAAAGTTAATGTGTAGGTAAATGGTTGACTCGGCATTCCGATATTACCCAACCAAACAGTTGATGTCGAACCAATTGGTGATGGAAGCGGACATAAATATCCGAAACCAAAATATGGAGTTATACCAATACTTCCGGTACTGGTTGCAGATATTGTTATACCATTATATAATACAGAATTACCTGATTGAGGTAACAATCCTGCGGTTGTACAAGAAGCACAAATCGGTGTTGATGTTGGAGTTGGTGGAATATTTGTTGATGTTATAGTTGGTGTTGGAGTTTGAGTTGATGTTATAGTTGGTGTTGGAGTTTGAGTTGATGTTATAGTTGGTGTAATTGTATTCGTTGGTGTTGGAGGTGGGTCAGTTGAGGTCATTGTTGGAGTTACTGTTGGGGTTACCGTTGGGGTATTACTTGGTGGACAATAATTTTTAGTGTTACTTGGTGTTACTCTTGGTGTTTTTGTTGGTCTTGGTGTTTTACTTGGTTCAGGACAACCACATGGATTTGTACAAGTTGTACTTGGAGTTGGGGTATTTGTTGGAGTTATTGTTGGGGTTGATGTGGTTGTTGGTGTTGGAGTTGGTACCTTACAAGGATCTAAACTTGGAGTTGGTGTCATTGTAGGTGTTACGGTTGGTGTTTGAGTTCTTGTTATTGTTGGTGTTGGAGTTGGGGTAGGTGTTGGTCTTGGTACTTGTAAAATATTTGGACAATCTGTATTACAATTTCCATCATCACCTAAAACTAAAATTGTATATGTACCATATATTTCTCTTGGTGGAATTAATAATGATGCATCAAATAAATAAGGCAAGACAACATTACCTAAATTAATAACAACATTATCGTTATCAGGTTTAAATAATACCGTTGCAATTTCACCGTTATAATTAATACTCCCTATTAATATAGTTTGACTCATCTTGTTTAACTATAAATACAATCTGAAATTATTTTATACAAAATAAGTTGGGTCAATTATTACACCAGGGTTTGTACCTATTTTTTGATATATTACTGCTCCAGTTGTTACAAGTCGAATTTCAAAACTATTTGGATTATTAATGTCTGTCATATAAACTCTGTAAGGTGTAAAGTCATATTCCCACCATTGAGATTCATTACCATTATTTGGGTCTATATTGTTATTAAAGGTCATCCATGGGAAATCACAAGTGGTTGCCGATAAACTTGGAATTATAGTTAATGGGGAACCAGAATATGGTAACGTTCTAGTTGAATAATAAGGTATATATAAAGACGCAGATCCAAATGGACCATTTGGTGTTGTTGGGGTAGTTGCAAACATATATGATCTTGAATGGAAAGGATAATCATATCTTAATCCATTATTTGACACATCGTTAACGTTTGGTGCTGCAACCGAACCATTTATTGTATTAACATAATAATCCGCCATACCGTAACAACCATTACATGAGCTATTAGGATATTGATTTGTTATTGTTGCCATATTAATAGTCATTGTATACGCCCCAACACCTCCACCTATGGTTACAACTGAAGATGGGTGTATTGGGTAATTCACGACGGTATATTGGTTATCACCACAACTACTACTAATCGATAATGGTTTTAAATGTCTTAATTCAATATATTGATAGTAATTTATGTTACTAGGTGTCGGAGGAGTTGGTACCCACCCTACAATAATATTATTTAAAGTGTAAATATATGAATTATAATAAGTGTCTCTATCAATAATTGACGAACAAGTTATTGTTATTATAGACCCTGTTTTATTAAGTGTAATTGTGTTATTAGGTGTTGTTTGGCAAGAAGTCGTCCACGCATTACCTCCACCATAACAAGTACCATTAAACGATAGTCCTATATTCCATGGATAATGACCCGCTAAATTATAATAAGTTGATCTTGTAAAACTACCATTGGAGTTTGGCCATATGAATGTTGGTAAATTTGGATTAATCACAGAATGCATATATTTGAATATGTCTTCATTTGTATATGTTGGGCATCCAATAATATTGGCCTGTATCTGTAATTCATTACAAGCATTAACAGATGAAGATAACGTTGATGCCGAAATTTTAAAAGGTGTGTAATTTTCCAAACAAGAAACACAATCAAAATTTTCAAGACAAGTAAAATATAAATCCCAACTTGTGTTATTTGTTGACGTATTTGGTATAACCTCTAAAATTAAATAATCACCACTATTGATAATAAAGTTTGTTAAATTAATTGGTTTTGCATAATATGTTGTATTATAAGAACTTGGTATTCTTTTAGGTACTGTTGTATCTCTAAAATCATTTCCGTTTGGAACGTTAACACCCGTCTCTAAATATTCAACAACAATAGGTGAGTTATAGTTTGATCCATCCGCATTAACAAATGTTATTTTTAATGTGTCAAATATTGCCTCACCTTTCATTGCAAACGCAAAATAAGGTTGGGTTGGGTCTAAAGCAAATGTTGTTGACAATGTTCCAGGTGTTACTATAGATCCCGGTGCCGTTGTATAAGTTTTTCTACATTTATAATGTCCAACTTCAGTACAGTTTTGACAACTAAATGACTCAACATTAATATCAAGATTAGTAAAGCAATTTAAATTTGCTGCGGTTGTCCCACTTAACCCTGTTGATGTGTAAGTTGTTCCAGCAATTACAATCGCTTGTAAAATAGGCGTGTATTGACCGGCTGGCAATGGAGGTGATGATGGTCCTGTTAATGGATGGGTAACTGTATATGTTGTATATCCAGCAATTGGAGGCCCGAACCCTGAAACTAATTGAATAACCGAATTTGAATCGTACCAATAAATAACATAAGACGTAATAGATCCACATCCACCTGTTATACTACCAACAACTAATTGACCAACTGTGTTTGAACTAAATGTATCAAATCCTAAACCACAAGGAGGTCCACATAAATTTTCACCAAATACTTGAGATGCTGTTGGGGTTGGTGTGTTTGTTGGTGTTACGGTAGGGGTTAATGTGTTTGTTGGTGTTACGGTAGGGGTTATTGTATTGGTTGGAGTTGGAGTTGGGGTTGTGTCAATAACATTATATTCAAAATCATTCACATCGCAAACAACAGGATTACAATCGGGACAATCAGGATCAAACATACTAAATCTATCTTTTAAGATTTTAAAATTATGTTTTATCTCAGGTGCGGTTAGAGGGTCCACGTACATTCTAAATTGTGAAATTCCTCCCTCAAATGTCCCACCAAAATTTTGTTCTAATAGTATATTTGTTTTCATTCCTGCAAATGTTGTTCCGCTTAGAACATTAACAGGGAATGATTCGGGATCTTGAATATAATCTGTATAAGGTAAAGTACAAGAAGAGAAAATTAAATTTTCGTGTAGTCCTTGTGTACCTCCACCCCAAGAAATATTAAATGGAACACCAATCTGCCTTTCTTTATCTGTGTCTAATGGTCTTGGAATAATTTCTTCAAAATTCTCAATAGTAAAGAACGGTTTTCCATTTACGTAGATTTTTAATCTACCCATTCTAAATTCTAAATCATTTAACCATTTTTGGTTAAGTTTAACTAATTCTATTGTTTCAGGATCAATACTACAATTTTCGTGAGTGTATGGAGGTTTTATTAATTTAGTGGTATCATTTACTAACGAATCTAAATATTTAATTTCGGTGATATCACCTAAACCACCCCTCCATTGTAAATCACAAGTATCTAACCAAGTATACCTTCTCCATACAACATCTACCATCAACCATTTTTCTAAATCAAAAAATGTATCGCATTTTGTTAAACAATAATCATAAATTCCGTTTGGAGAGCAATACGTATCAAATGTATAACCTGTCATCTGAGTTACTCCTGTTGTTGAACAACTTCCTGTTGTTACACAATCTCCCGTAAATCTTAAAACTTTAACACATATTTTTGGATTTCTTGGATCTCCTGAAAATTTAACAGAAAACGCATTAGAAAGTGAATCCCATAATGGGTCTTTTTCACACGTATCTTCTATTGAAGTATATCCTGTGGTTGCACAAGTAATACAATCAATACATTCATCACACGTATCACAATCAGGACATTCATGTTCACATACCGGTGTGGTTTCACAATACACAGGTGAAGGTGTTGGAGTTGGAGTTGGTGTGGGGGTTGGTTCACAAGGTTTACATAATAATGGTACAATTGGCATTGGTGTTGGGGTAACTCCCGTTATTAATGCACATGGGTGAGTTTTACATTCCCATCCACAAGTACCACAAGGTTCTTCTCCACAATCACAACCACAATAACGTTTTTGTTCTTTACAAACATCACAACCATAATTTAGATGGTAATCGTGAATTCCATCAACCGACCTTGGTGGGTACACAAAAATACATCTACTATTTGTTACACCTGTATTACAACAAGCACAAGTCACTAAACAATCCGCCAATCCCGAAGTTACTCTTGTGTAACCTGTAAAGCATTTTGGGTGTCCATCTGCGTGATGATAAAATTTATTTTCGGCTCTTGTCCCTAAATAAAAGAATGTATTTTTATTATCAGGATAAATTTCATTTAATGTTGTATCTCCCGAACCAGGAATTCTATCATTAACAATTCTTGGTTTTAATAACATTTCTACCGACCAACCTTTGTTGGTTCTTTCTGGTAAAGCCTCGTAATCATATCCAAATAATTTATAAAATCCTTGATAAAACCCACCATATAACTTATGGTATTTACCAACGTTAGGTTCCACAGCACTTTCAATTTCATATAAAGTATTTTTTGGAATCCCTGAAAATCTATTATATTGTGAAGTATATCCCGTAACTTGGAACATCTTCATTCTTCTATCAAAATATGTTCTTTGGAATTTTTCGGTTTGATTAAATAATCCATTTGTAAATGTGATTGTTTGACCCACCAATGATGTGACTAAACCATTATCCATTCCGACTAATCCTATATCACAAGCACTCTGAGCACTAAAACAAGTCAAATCCAAATTATCGGGGTTATAATAATTTTCTGATACAACTAAATTTCTATAATCATATTGACCATATGTTAGTGTTAAATTTTGTGTGGTATTTGAACTATTAAGGTCATAATAAACAGGTAATCTATTTCCGTATGTTTGGGCAATAAGATATGGTGAGAACACAACCTCTTGGTTGTAATCCACCTCATCAGACGATAAGGACATATCTGAAGTATCTAAAGCGAAACTTATTTTTAGTTTCGGATACACATATTGATTAATGTTCTGTTGTGCCATCTTTTTTTTAATAAATACCACTAACGAAGTATTTATTGTAAAAAATACTTATGATGAGTAAAATAACTGACGAACTTAAAAAATATAAGAATGCCGCAACTAGCGAGGCAAAAGAAACTAGATTGTTGGTAAAAATATTAATGTCGGCTGCAAAAGATTATAAAAAAGACAAGAAGTTTAAATTAGATGATGAGGACATACAATTTATTAAAGATCAATCACAAGATCTTTTAAAATTAATTCCATTAATTGTTATTCAAATTTTACCCGGATCTACAATTGCAACTCCATTTATTGTTGAATTAAGTAAAAAATTAGGGATTAAACTGAATAGTAAAATACCTGAAAAACATAAAGAAAAAAAATCGGGAGGTGAGATTGATGAATTAGTGAATTCTGATGGGTCTATGATTGGTAAATCAACTCCAATGTTAGATTTAGGTATGCACCCAAGAAAAACAATGGACCAAACGGTTATTGCCACAAGACAAACAAATAATCCTGCGGTAAGAGGTTATAGAGTTTATTGGGGAGAATCTGAAGAAAAAGATGATGAAAAAATGTTAGATGAATATAATTTGAAGCCTACGTTTGCTTATGATGAAACAGAAGATGTTTCAACATATGACGAAGCGGATGAAGTATTAATTGATTTAGGAATAGAAGATGATTGTGAAAGACACGAAAGATTGGAAGTTTTAGGATTTGACCCCAATTTAGACAATCAATTAAAACAGGAAAAGAAAAGAGGAGAATGTAAAAAATGTTTTACTAAAAGAAGATTATCGGAATTAGAAAAACAAAAAATGAACAAAATGATTGATGAAATTTTGATTGGTAAAAAAAATAATAATAATGATTTTGTAACAAAAACAAAAGAAGATGAGGATGAAGATAAATCTCCAATTAGTAAAATATTAATGAGAAACATTGAATCTATAAAAAGAATTGCGGAAAAAGAAGGTATATCATTAAATAAACTATTGAAACATTTTAAAGAAAGTGAATAAAGAACTATATGGTAAGGTAATACCATTACCTAAAGAACTATTAGAATACCTACAACAATGTTTTGATCAGGTTCCTAATTCTGATGCTTCAGTAGAAGGACACAAAAGAAATGAGTTTTTAAGAGATAGAAAACAAGCAACTTTTCAACAGTTAGAAAGAATTGAAAATTGGTTTAACTATTATGACGGGGAAAAAGAATCCGCACCATATATTTTAAATGGTGGTGACTATATGAGAAGTTGGGTAACTCAAACAATTGACGGATTAAGAAGAGGTACAACAACACCTGAAATCACAAATGATGTTATGCCTGATGATGTTAATGATGATCTTATTGATGACATGGGATGGTTATCAAATATGAACAGAGATGTAAAATCACACAAAGATGTAAATGATGATATAAAAATCACAGAAGCCTTAAAAAGGATAAACGACATAATGAAAAAAATAATTTAATATGCCAGTTACAGAACCACTTAATTTTAGTCAACCGGATAATGAGTTGTCTCAAATTGCCGCACAACAAAGAGGGAAATTATTTCCAAAGAACGATTATAAAGATACGAATAAATACTCAGCAACTAACCCTGACGCAATTTCCGATGGTGATGAGTTAGGAAAAGGTACTGGTGTATTTTTAGATACCGTTAATGGAGGATCCTCAGTAGATGTTCTTGAAAGAAAGAACGAAATAAAAATAAATGAATATCAACCAAATAAGCCTTACACAACTCCTTCGGCATAATGAAACTTTACAATACTTTAAAAGATATTATTCTTGAGGTAGTTGCCGTTAATTCAGTTACAGACACAATTAAAAAGAAACAAAAAATTGTGATATACTATGATGGCGATGAACCAGGAGGTAAAGGTTTGCGTTTAATTGAACCTGTATGTTTTGGGTATAGTAAAGCAGATAACCCTGTTTTAAGGGCTTGGGATTTAGAAGGAGCATCTCACACCGCATATAAAGGGGAACAACCTTTACCAGGGTGGAGATTATTTAGGTTAGATAAAATATCAACTTATAAACCTTCGGGAGAAAACTTTGACACTCCTCGTCCGGGGTATAACCCAAGAGGGGATAGAAGTATGAACAGAGTTATAATTAACGCTGTTTTTGATGAGGGGGTAGAACCAACAATAGAGAGTTCAATAAACGATATTGTAACTACTGTTGTAACCTCAATGATAAATAACATAATTGAAAAAGAAGGTGAGGATTATTTGGTAAATGTTGATCTATCTAAAGCGGCAGAATCTTATAGACAAATTTATCAAGAATTAGAAAGAAGATTAAATAGAACATTAACACCTGAAGATAAAGAAAACTTCAGAAGTCAAATACAAGATTTAATTCGTCAATCACAAGATTTAGTAATAAATAATTTAAAATAAAATATGGGAGCAGAACAAGATTTAATACAAAAATTAATGATCTCTAAACAAATTATGGACAAACATAATGGTATGAGTAGAAATCAATCTCAAGGTAATGTTTTATCTTCACCTATGGTGGAAGAGTTTTCACCGGTACAAGGTACGTATAATATACCATCTGATGTATTATCTGAAACAAGTGCCGTACCAACTAAAATTAATACAGAGTTACCAACATCAGATAGAATTCTTAATTCAAGATTACCTGATGAAATTAAAAAATTAATGATGGAACACCCAATACAACAACCTACAATGGGAGTTTCTACCGGTTCTGTTTTATCTAATGAACTAGTTGAGAAAGCTTCAAGATTAATGAATACAAATGCAAAAGGAGATTTACTACAACAACCAAATAGACCACAACAACAAATAAATGAAAGTGTTCCAAATAGTAATAATTTAAAAAATATTATTAGAGAAACAATGGAAGAAGTTTTAAAAGAAAATGGTTTACTTGTTGAGTCGGAATCAAAAAGTAATGATCTTTTTAAATTTAGAGTTGGTGATCATATCTTTGAGGGTAAGATTGTTAGAGTTAAAAAAGTCGCAAAGTAACAGAATCTATAATTTAATTTATTTCCCCATTCTCTTTGAGTTTGGGGTTTTTTATTTTTGGGGTTGATATTAATTCATTAAATGATTATATTTCTAATAAATTTATATTTTATTATGACAAAAATTAATGTATTAGTTCTCCCAAGTGACAAATCTGGTGTGGGAAAGTTTAGGTCAGTTGACCCTCACGTAATGTTACAGAATATGTATCCTAACGATTTCCATATAGATATTGATTACGAACCAAAAGTTATGGATCAAAACTATTGGAAAAAATATCAGATTGTACACGTACACAGAAACATTGGTCAAACCTATGAAGAAACACCTAAATTAATTGAGTGGTTAAAATCAAATGGTATTATCGTTATTGTGGACATAGATGATTATTGGTTACCAACAAAAGAACACCCTATTCACCAATTAATTATCCAAAATAAAATACACCAAAAGATTATGGATAATTTAAAAGTTGCATCTTATGTGACAACAACAACGAAATTATTTGCCGAAGAAATTAAAAAATATAATAAAAACGTTGAGGTATTCGCAAATGCAATTAACCCTAAAGATCCACAATTTAATGAGCCAACATTACCATCTAATAAAATTAGAGTGGGTTGGTTAGGAGGATCATCACACCTTCACGATTTAAAATTAATGAATGGATTTGTTTCAAAATTATCTCCATTACAAGATAAATTACAATATTACGTTTGTGGTTTTGATACAAGAGGTACGGTAACTGAAATTAATAAGGAAACGGGACAACAAACTCAAAGAGCAATTAAACCCGAAGAAACGGTTTGGGCAAGATATGAAGAAATATTTACTGACAATTATAAAATAGTAACTCCTAAGTACAAAGAGTTTTTAAATAAATTCGAAGAGAGTGAATTTTTTGGTTGGGAAAATGAAAACTATGTTAGAGTGTGGACAAGACCAGTTACCACCTACGCTAAAAATTATTCCAAATTCGATATTTCGTTAGCACCAATTCAAAATCATATCTTTAATAGAATGAAATCACAATTAAAAGTTATTGAAGCGGGATTTTACAAAAAAGCATTAATTGCTTCTAACGTGGGACCATATACAATTGATTTGAAACACGCATTACACCAAGGTCAATTTACTGATGGAAATGCTTTATTAGTTAATGAATCAAATAACCATAGTGATTGGTCAAAAAATATTAAAAAATTAGTAGAGAATCCAAATATGATTGTTGATTTAGGTGAACGATTATACGAAACAGTTAAAGATAAATACGACCTTAATAACGTAACAAAAGAAAGAGCAGAATTTTACAAATCCTTAATAAAATAAAAAATGATTAACGTCCCAATTACAAAAATTTTATTCCTTGATATTGAAACAGTAGGAATATCAAAAGATTATGATACTTGTGTAAAAGAATACCCAAGATTAGGTGAACAATTTGATAAGTATTTCGATTGGTTTTTAAAAAGATTTCCTGAAGATCAATTGATTGGTAAGAATGAAAATGAACGAAAAAATCTAATCTTCTCAACAAGAACGGCATTAGTTCCTGAATTTGCAAAGATTGTTTGTGTAAGTGTTGCCTTTGTAACAGATAAGAATGAAGTTAAAAAACAAACATTCTCAAATGATAATGAAGAAAAACTTTTAACTGAACTCCAAATATTGTTAAATCGTTGTGGAAAATTAGATTTTCATTTATGTGGGCACAACTTAAAGAATTTCGATATTCCAATGATAGCCAAACGTATGATTATTAATGGATTAAAACCATCATCAATACTACCATCATACGATACTAAACCTTGGGAAGTTAAAGCCATTGACACTAAAGACGTGTGGCAATATGGTGCTTACACAGCAATTGGTTCTTTAGATTTAATGTGTTCCGCATTAGATATACCAACACCAAAAGGTGGTGAAGTAACAGGAGATAAAGTTCACGATTGTTATTGGAATAAAGGTATGTTAAAAGAAATTGGTGAGTACTGTGAACGAGATGTTGAGGTTCTAATTGATGCTATCATAAAATTAAAACAATTAAAGTAATGGATAATAATAAATCGGAACATAATATGTCTGTTGACGAATTTGAGGAAATGCTTAAACGAGTTAGTACTCTTGAATCCGCCTTTGATGAAGATGGGGAAATTGAAATTGATTACGATTCAATTATCGAAGAATTTGGTTTGGATGTTGAGGAATTAGAGAGAGCCATGGAATCTATGCAACCCACAATTAAATTACATTATAGTAAATCGAATGTAGATGCAATATCTCCATCTTATGCTTATCCTACGGATTCAGGTATGGATTTATTTTCAACCGAAAAAATCATTATTGAACCTTTTGGAAGAGAATTAGTTCCAACAGGAATTCATTTTGATATTCCTGAAAACTATGAGATACAAATTAGATCAAAAAGTGGATTGGCTCTAAAACAAGGATTGATGGTATTAAATTCTCCCGGAACTATTGATCAAGGATACACGGGAGAAATTAAAGTTATAATTTTTAACACAACTAATAAAAGTGTAGAAATTACAAAAGGTCAAAAAATTGCTCAAGCCGTTATGACACCGGTTGTTTGTGGTAAATGGATTGATTTAACAGAAGTTGAAAATGTTACCTCAAAAGATAGAGAGGATAATGGATTTGGAAGTACCGGAATATGATAACAATTGGATATAGTACAAAATCAACAAAACCAAATTTTATTGCCCACATAAAAGAAACTTGTGGGTTAGAAAATTTTCAAATAATTGAAAAGATAAACAACGGCGAAAAATCATTATCGGTAACATACAATGAAATTTTATCAGAGAGTTTACATGACATTGTTGTATTATGTCACGATGATATTATTTTTGAAAAACCTTATTGGGCAAAAAGAGTTGTTGAACACTTTACAAAAAGACCTGAGTACGGAATCCTTGGTGTTGCCGGTACAAGATATTATCCATCATCAGGTATGTGGTGGGAAATAAGTTCTGAAATGGTTGGTCAAGTTTACCATAAACATAATGGAAAAAAGTGGTTATCTTCATATAATGAACCATTTGGTAATAAGGTAATTGATACTGTTATCATTGATGGTGTTTTAATGATGGTAAATAAGAAAAAAATATTTACAAAATTTAATGAAGAAGTGGAAGGATTCCATTTTTATGATACAACATTTTCATTTGAGAACCATATCAATGGTGTGAAAGTTGGTGTAATATCAAACATACCAATTACTCATTTATCAATAGGAATGACAAATGATCAATGGAATAAAAATAGAGAAAAATTTATAGAAAAATATAAAGAACATTTACCAAATATTTTAGAAAATAATTTACCAATTATTGAACAAAATAAAAAACTTCCTTTAGTATCTATAATAATGCCGGTTTACAATTATGGTAAAATGTTTCATAAATCTATTGAATCGGTATTTAACTCAACATATAAAAACTTTGAACTTATTATTATAAATGACGGATCAACCGATGAATATGTTTTAAACAAATTAAAATCATTATCTAACCACCCGAATATAAAAATTATACATCAAGAAAATGGTGGTCCGGCTAAAGCAAGAAATAATGGAATTAAAAACTCAAATGGGGTTTATATATTACCATTAGATTCAGATGATATGATATCTACCGAATACATTCAATCATGTGTGAATATCATAAGAAAGGATAAAAATATTAGCCCTGTCTATTGTGATACAAATCATATTGGTCAAATGTCTGGTGTGGAAAATAGACCTGAATGGTCAAAAGAACGATTAATTCAAGGACCATTTATTGTTAATTGTTCAATGTTTACAAAAGAATCTTTTGATCTATGTGGTGGTTACGATGAAGAAATGAAAGGGTGGGAAGATTATGATTTATGGGTTAGAATGATGAATAACGGTTTTGTAGGTAAAAGAATACCAAAACCATTGTTCACATATTATCACCACGAAAAAGACGGTACCGTATCAACAGAGGCAAATAAAAACACAAAAGAATTATATGATTATATAATGATTAAAAACAATATAATTAAAAATGAAAATAACTGATTTTTTTGATAAAACATTTTGCATAAATTTAGAAAGAAGATCTGATAGATGGGAAGAATGTGTTGTTGAATTTAATAAATATAATTTATCTAACATTAATCGTTTTATTGCGGTGGATGGTAAACAATTACCACAGGTGACTTCGGGGTTTGTTACCCCATCAAGATTAGCCTTGGTATTAACTAATATAAAAATATTGGAGGAATCAATTTCAAATAACTATAATACTATATTAATTTTAGAAGATGATGTTGAATTTAATGACCAAGTCCTAAACATGAATGAATACTTTAAAGTGTTACCTAAAGATTGGGATATGTTATATTTTGGTGGTAATCATAATACTCATATGGGCATTAATCCCCCATCTATAATTAATGAAAAAGTTTGTAAATTACATAACACATATAGCACTCATTGTGTGGCAATTAATGGTAAAGCAATAACAAAAGTATATGATAGGATAAAAAAATGTGATAACGCCCTTGATGTTATATATGTTGATTTACAAAAATCACTAAATGTATATTCATTTTACCCAATGATTGCAACACAAAGAGTGAGTTTTAGTGATATAGAAAATAAAGTTACCGATTATAAATGGTTAATTAAATAATTATGAGAGTTTCAATTTGCATTCCATCATATGATAGTGATGGTAGTAATTTACATTTACTAAGTAAAAACATACAATCTTGTTTATCTCAAGATTATAATGATTATGAAATTATTGTATCAGACCATTCTCCAGGTGACAATGTAAAAAATTTAATCTATAATTTTAAAAGTGATAAAATAAAATATATTAAAAATACAAACAATATTGGATACCCCGCACATAATACAAATAATGCAATTTTAAATTCAAGTGGGGAGTTTATTAAAATAATGAATCAAGATGATTATTTTAATAGTAATTCAGTATTAACAAATATGATGTTATTAACTAAAACACATAAGTGGGTTCTTAATGGATTTACACATTTAAAATCGGGAACTAATATATTTTATAATCCAAAAATACCAAGAATAAATGGTAACGGAATCCATTTATTAGACGGTATAAATACGATAGGTTGCCCTAGCGTTGGATTAATTCCAAAGGGGGAATTAATTGATGTGGATGTAACTTATATGATTGATTGTGAATTATGGTATCGGTTATTTATCAAATTTGGATATCCGGGAGTTGTTAATGATCATAATATTATTATTGTTATGGGGGACCATAATTTAAGCACTAAACTAATAAATGATAGTAAATCTATGATTTTAAAAGATAAAGATTATTGTTATAAAAAATATAAACTATGAAAAATTTAAATTTATTTGTTCCTAAATTCAGAAATGATGAAATTATTGAACACATTACAGAATGTTTAGATAAAGGATGGACAGGTCTTGGATTTAAAACCGTTGAGATTGAAAACAAATGGAAAGAATACACCGAATTACCTCACGCTCATTTTATAAACTCAAATACGTCTGGTCTTCATTTGGCAATTAAAATACTTAAAGATTCAAACAAATGGAATGATGGAGATGAAATTATTACAACACCTATGACATTTGTGTCTACAAATCATGCAATAAATTATGAAAATTTAAATCCTATTTTTGCCGACGTTGACGATAACCTATGTTTAGATCCAAAATCGGTTGAAGGTTTGATTACTAAAAAAACAAGGGCAATTATTTTTGTTGGTATAGGAGGTAATACAGGTCAATTAAATGAAATCATTAATTTATGTAAAAGAAAAAAACTTAAACTAATACTTGATGGGGCTCACATGGCTGGAACATTTATGAATATAGATGGAGAAATAAAACACGTAGGTCATAATGTTGACGTATCCGTTTTTAGTTTTCAATCAGTAAAAAATTTACCTACGGCAGATTCAGGAATGATTTGTTTTAAAAATGAAGATTATGATACATTAGTAAGAAAATTATCATGGTTAGGAATAGATAAAGATACATATCAAAGATCTAATGATAAAGGAACATATAAATGGGAATATGATTTAGTTGATGTTGGATTTAAATATCATGGTAATTCTATTATGGCATCAATGGCATTGGTAGGTTTAAAATATTTGGAAGAGGATAATTCACGTAGACGAGAAATTTGTGAAATGTATGAAGAGGGATTTAAAAATACGGACATTAAATTTATTTCTATTCACAAAGATTGTGTTAAGCCATCAAGACATTTATTTCAAATTGTAGTTAACAATAGAAATAAAATGATGGAACTTCTAAATGGTTATGGGATTTACCCTGGAGTACATTATAGAGACAATATGTTATATAAAATGTATAAAAGTAATTATGGTTCTTGCCCAAACTCACATAAATTATCCGAACAAGTAATATCATTACCATTACATATGTTTTTAACAAATGATGATATTAAATATATTATTGAGATGGTAATATTATCAAATAAAAATTTAAATTAATATGGAAACTTTAGTTATTTTAGGATCGGCCGGTTTGGCAAAAGAGTTTTTTTTATATATAAAAAGATCCCAACCTCAGATTAAAAATTTTATTTTTGTTAATGATCTTGATGATGGTCAAAATGAAATTGTAATATCGGGAATTTCATATCCTGTTGTCAAAGATTGGAAATTCGATTCAAGTTATTATTTTACTGTGGCGGTGGGAAGTCCTAAAATAAAAACTATTTTAGTTCAAAAAGCATTAGATAGTGGGTTAATTCCCGCACCAACTTTTGTTGATATAGACGCAAAAGTATTAGACAAAACTATTAAGTTAGGTGTTGGAGGAGTTATATCACCAGGATGTATTTTAACAACAAATATAACCATCGGAAATTATACCACATTAAATTTAAATACAACGGTAGGTCATGACACAATTATTGGTGATTTTGTAACAACTAACCCTGGTGTTCATATTTCAGGACATTGTAACATTGGTGATATGAATGAATTTGGTACAGGATCAATAGTAAGAGATAGATTAACAATTGGTAGTAATAAAATGTTCGGAGCTCAAAGTGCGGTTGTAAAATCTTTAGTAGACGATAACCCTGAAATTTTTGTTGGCGTCCCAATTAAACTTTTAAATAAAAAATAATGGGATTTGTAAGTGTTAAACTTATGGGTGGATTAGGAAATTATTTATTTCAAATTGCATCAGCATATTCTAAATCAATTGACGATAATTTAAGTTTTATTTTAGACATAAATGATATCACAATTGTTCATTCAAATCCAAATAATTACAAAAATAATATTTTTAGGAAATTAAATTTCCAACCATTAAATGAATCTTATTCACATTATAAAGAACCATCTTTTAATTATAATATTATATCAAAATTTAATAGTAACACAAAAATGGTTGGGTATTTTCAAAGCGAAAAATATTTTTTAAATAACCAAGAAAAAGTATTTGACATTTTTTCTATTGATGACCTAACCAATAATTTACTCAAAAAAAAATATGGTGATATATTAAGTCACGATACTTGTTCTATACACGTAAGAAGAGGTGATTATGTTAGATTAAATCAATATCACCCACCACAATCAATTGAATATTATAAAGAATCAATTAAAATTATTGGTGAAGATTCTTATTATTTAATTTTTTCGGATGATATAAATTGGTGTAAAGAAAATTTATCATTTATAAAAAATAAAACTTTTATTGAGGGTAATGATGATTACCAAGATTTATATTTAATGTCTATGTGTAAAAATAATATTATCGCAAATTCTTCATTTTCTTGGTGGGGAGCTTGGTTAAATAAAAATAACGATAAAAAAGTCATATCACCAAAAATATGGTTTGGAGAAAAAAATAAACATTTGAACACTAATGACGTGTACTGTAAAAATTGGATAAAATTATGAATAAAATAAAACCTACTTTAATAGGGGGGATCCCAAACAAATTAAGTGATTTTGAAAAAAAAGTTATTATGTATGTGGACCAATATGGTATTAATTTAAATCATTATAATCATAATGATTATGATTATAAAATTTACTGGCAGATTGAAGGTCAGGGTGTAATACGAAGAAGAGAAAATAATATAAGTTTCCCAATAAATTATAAAAATGAATTTGACCTCATTATTGCGAGTGACCCTACTATATTAAATGAGTGCCCAAACTCAGTTATTTTTCCATTTGGTGATTGTTGGGTTCCATTAGATGATCAAAAAATACATAGTAAAAATAAATTACTTTCAATTATAGCATCATCAAAAAATGAATTACCTGGACATAAATTAAGACATTTAACAATAAATAATATTGGTAATAAAATGGATGTTTATGGTAAATGTTGTAATTACGTAGAGAATAAGGCAGATGCATTAAAAGATTATATGTTCTCAATATGTACAGAAAATTTACAAATTGAAAATTGGTTTACTGAAAAATTAATAGATTGTCTTAGAACTGGCACAATTCCAATTTATTGGGGATGTCCAAATATTGGGAAGTATTTTAATCTTAATGGATTTATAATTGTTAACTCATTAGAAGAAATTATTGATGTGGTTAATAATTTATCTGAAGACAAATATTTTTCTAAGTTAAAATATGTGGAGGAAAATTTTATTAAAGCTTCAGAATATGGTAGTAATTTATTTGAGAGAGTTGATAACGAAATAAAAAAAATTATAAAATGAGTAAAATAGTAGTAACAGGAGGATCTGGTTTAGTTGGTCAAAGTTTAAAAAAAATTATGCCAAACGCAATTTATTTGTCATCAAAAGATTTTGATCTAACCACAGAAGTTGGTGTGAGAAATATGTACTTAAAACATAAACCAGACATTGTTGTACATTTAGCGGCAAAAGTTGGAGGTATTATTGATAACATTAATAAACCGGCAGAATATTATACCGAAAATGTAATTATGAATACACTGTTGGTTGATTACGCACAAAAACTTAATGTTAAAAGATTTATAGGGATTTTAAGTACTTGTATTTTTCCTGACGTTATGGAGACATATCCAATGAAAGAAGAAGATTTACATTTAGGTCCCCCAACTTTAACCAACTTTTCGTATGGATACGCAAAAAGAAGTTTGGCCGTTCAAATTGATGCATATAATAAACAATATGGAACAAAATACCAATATTTAACTCCATGTAATTTATATGGAGTTGGGGATAAAGATCATGAATCTAATAGTCATTTTATAACCGCATTAGTTAAAAAAATATTTGACGCCAAACAAAATAATGATAAATCAATAACCTTATACGGTGATGGTTCTCCATTAAGACAATTTATGTTTGCGGATGATTTTGCTAAAATTATTTATTATGTTATTTCTAATGAAATTTACGATAGTTTTAATGTTGCCGGAAACGAAAATTTAACAATTAAACAAATGGCAAATATTGCATTAAATTCTTGTGATGCTGATTTTTTAAAAATTAAGTGGGATTTAAGTAAACCAAATGGTCAACACAGGAAAGACGTGTCTATTGAAAAATTAAAATCTTTACTACCCAATTTCAATCCCTTATCATTATCCGAAGGAATAAAATTAGTATATAATAATTATTATGATAAAATTAGTAAGTGATACAATTAATAAAGAAGATATAAACTCTTTAGTTGAATGGTTAAATCAAGATGAAATACCAAGATTAACGAAAGGTGATTTAACTTGGGAGTTAGAATCTAAATGGGCAAATAAAATTGGAACAAAATATTCCGTTTTTTTAAACTCAGGGTCGTCGGCAATTCTTTTAACCTTAGCAGCATTACAACATACTAATAGATTAAAAAATAATAAAATAGTTGTTCCCGGATTAAGTTGGGCAACTGACGTTAGTTCGCCAATGTTATTAGGTATGGATCCAATACTTTGTGACTGTAACTTAGAAGATCTTTCTTGTGATCTAAACCATTTGGAAGAATTATTTAAAGAACACTCTCCATCAACATTTATTTTGGTTTCTCCATTAGGTTTAGTTCCTAATATGGAAAAAATTATTGAGTTGTGTAATAAGTATGATGTTATTTTATTGGAGGATGTCTGTGAAAGTATGGGATCAAAATACGACAATAAATATCTTGGGTCATTTGGTTTTGCATCTTTCTTTTCAATGTATTTCGGACATCACTTAAGTACTATTGAAGGGGGGTTTATTAATACTAATGATGAAGATTTTTATTATTCTTTACTTATGATGAGAAGTCACGGATGGGACAGAGATTTACCAAAAAGAATACAAAATAAATTACGTAATCAGAATGATGTTAATGAATTTGATTCGTTGTACACTTTTTACTTACCTGGGTTTAATTTAAGATCAACAGATTTACAAGCGTTTATTGGATTACGAGCAATTAATAAACTTGATGAATATACCGAAAAAAGAAATAAAAATTTTAAGGAATACAAAAGTTTAATAAAAGATAATCAATTAGATATTGTTAATTATGATAAAAATTTTATTTCAAACTTCGCATACCCAATTGTCACCAAAAACAGAAATAAAATCATTCAAAAATTAATTGATAATAATATTGAGGTAAGACCTTTAATTGCTGGAGATATGTCAAAAAAACCTATGTGGATTAAAAAGTATGGTGAAGTAATATTACCAAATTGTCAACTTATTAATGAATATGGTTTTTATATACCAAATCATCAGGACTTAACCTCAGATAAAATAAATTTAATAATTAATATAATTAATAATGAACAATAAAAAAGTGGCATTAATTACTGGAATAAATGGTCAAGATGGTTCATATTTATGTGAATTCTTATTGGAAAAAGGTTATGAAGTTCACGGAATGTTGAAAAGAAATTCAGTATCAGAAAATCAAACATCTCGATTAGACAAAGTATTTAATAAATTAAATTTACATTATGCGGATCTAACAGATTTATCATCCCTTATAAGAGTTATTAGTGAAATAAAACCTGATGAAATATACAACTTAGCCGCACAATCTCACGTTAGAATATCTTTTGATCAACCTATTTATACCGCAAATGTAACAGGACTTGGGACTTTAAATATTTTAGAATCCGTTAAACTAATCGACCCAAAAATAAAAATTTATCAAGCATCTTCTTCAGAAATGTTTGGTAATAACATTGACGAAGACGGGTTCCAAAGAGAAACAACCCCAATGTCACCTGTATCGCCATATGGTTGTGCAAAAGTATTTAGTTATAATATATCTCGCAATTATAGAAATTCATATGGTATTTTTATTTCCAATGGGATATTATTTAATCACGAATCACCAAGAAGAGGAACAAATTTTGTCACTAATAAGGTTTGTAAAGAAGCGGTTAAAATTAAATTGGGATTAACCAATGAACTTAAATTAGGTAACTTAGACGCAACAAGAGATTGGGGACACGCAAAAGATTATGTTGAAGCCATGTGGATGATTTTACAATTAGAGAATGCGGATGATTTTGTTTGCTCAACAGGTATATCACATTCGGTTAAAGATTTGGTAGAGTATGTATTCAACAAATTAGAATTAGATTGGAAACAATATGTTAAACAAGACGAAAAATTTTATAGACCCGAAGAACTTAACGATCTTAAAGGGGACTCAAAAAAATTAAGAGAATTAACTAACTGGTCACCAAAATATACATTTGAAAGTATGTTGGATGAGATGATTGAATATTGGTTAAATCTTTTAAATAAATAATAAATAATAATAAATGGCAACAAGAAAAAAAATTACTCAAACAACTGAAGAAACGACAAACCCTTTAGTATCAAGAAAGGACTTTATTAATTCGGTTATTAAGAAAAAACAAAAAAATAAATTTTTGTCTGAACACCAAGAAGAGTATTATAATATATTAAAAAATAATCAAATAACCGTGGCTTCAGGACCTGCTGGTGTGGGTAAAAGTTACATCGCAATGAAAGCGGCTGTAGATTTACTTATGGATCCAAATAATTCTTATGAGAAGATTATAATTGTAAGACCAGCTGTTGAAGCCGAAGAAAAATTAGGGTCATTACCGGGTAATCTTGAAGAAAAATTAGACCCGTATATTTTCCCATCTTATTATTTATTAAATAAAATAATTGGTAAAGAAGCAAGGGAAAAATTAAAAGAGGCGGAAATAATTGAGGTGTTCGCACTTGCATTTATGAGGGGTATGAATATTGATAACTCAATATTAGTTTTTGAAGAAGCTCAAAACTCAACCCCCAATCAAATGAAACTTTTGTTAACAAGAATTGGATTTAATAGTAAATTTTTTATTTCGGGTGACCTTGAGCAAACTGATAGATATAAAGATAAAAAACAATCAGGTCTTTACGATGCAATTCAAAGATTTAAAGATGTAAGAGACATCGGGGTATATGATTTTAGAGACGCTAAAAATGTAAGAAACCCATTAATTAGTAAAATACTAAGTAAGTATGATGAGAATAGGGATTGAGATTAATGGTGTGTTAAGAGACACTATTGGTAAGTTCACACAACTTTATGAAAAACATTTGATTGATGAGGTAGAATCGAACAACACAACTTACTTAATGGATCTTTCAGGTAATACTGAGGTGGCACTGTTAGAAGAACCATTTAAATATGAAAAATTAAGTGATGTTACATCTTTAAATTTGTTAGATCATTTTTCATTTCCATCAAAAGATGAATTATATAGTTTTATGTATGAAGATTACACAATGGAACTTTTTGGTCATGCCCCATCAACGGAAATGATGACTTTTAATATTTTAAATGATATTTATCACAACCTAAGAGACAAATATGATTTAATCATTGTATCTGATGAAATAGGTAGATCAAAACCATCTTCTTTATTTTTCTTATCTAAGTTTGGATGTTTACTTGAAAAAGTATTTTTTTATAGTGAAATTACAAAAAAAGATATGTGGAATAATGTAGACATTTTACTTACCGCTAATCCTGACCTATTATTAAATAAACCTTCTAAAAAGGTAGTGATAAAATATGAGACCGAGTTTAATAAAAATATTGAATCCGAACACACAATTAAATCGTTATCAGAATTTGAAGATAAATTAACAAAAATTATTGAAAATGTTTAAAGTATTTGGAGAACACTACTATCTTGATTTAGATATAATAGAAGAATATACTAAAATTGTCCCTGATATGGGGGCAACAGGTGAAACTGAAAACCATATCCATATTGTTAAGTATGAAACAATTAAATACTTAATTGAAACTGTAATGTCAGAAAATGAAACAATAGACGAAAAATTGGGTATGAATTCAACTGAAGCATCGTTACCATTTAAAATTGCGTTTAATACTCTACTTTTTAAAAAAATAATAAATAAATTATAAATATATGAATCAAGAACAAATATCAAAGTTAGAGAGGTCTATCCAAAATATGAAGGATAAAACCTCAAGAATTTACTTTGTGGTACAAGATACCAAAGGTAATGCTAAGGCATCCATTCGATACATTTATCAAATGGCTATGGCACTTAAATCAGATGGTTATAACCCAATTATCTTACACGAAAAACCTGAATACTTTGGAGTATCAGATTGGTTAGGTGATACCTATATGACGGAATTACCTCATAAAGCAATTGAGGGTAGTAACTTGGAAATTTCACCAGATGATTTAATTGTTATTCCTGAGATTTTTGGTTTCGTTATGGATCAAATAACAAAATTACCGTGTGGAAAAGTTGTTTTATGTCAGGCTTACGACCACATCTTTGAAACTTTACAACCTGGTCAAACGTGGTCGCAATTAGGTTTTTACAAATGTATTACAACATCTGAAAAACAAAAAGAATATATTGGTTCAGTTATGAGAAATATTTCATCTAGTGTTATTACACCTGTTATTTCTGATGTATTTGAAAAACAAGAATTTCCACCAAAAACAATTATCTCAATTCATACTAGAGAACATAGAGATACTGTTAATTTAATCAAAACATTCTATTCAAAATTTCCACAATACAGATGGATTACTTTCCGTGATATGAGAGGTCTATCTGAAAGTGAATTTGCAAATGCAATGAAAGAAAGTTTTATTTCTGTTTGGGTAGACCCAACGAGTGGATTTGGAACATTTCCATTAGAGTCAATGAAAATGGGTATACCTGTTATTGGTTTAGTACCTAATTTAGTACCTGAATGGATGAATGAGGATAATGGTATTTGGATTAATAATCATAATATGTTAGCCGATGTAATTGCGGATGTTGTACAAAATTGGTTAGAAGATAACATAAATCCTGAATTATATGTTGAGATGGGAAAAACAATTTCCAACTACACTGATTTAACAAAATTTAACGAAGAAGTTATCAAAACGTTTAGTGATATGATAAACACTCGTCTTGGAAATTTTGAAGAACAATTATCTAAATTTATAACAATTGAATAATATGAAAAATAAAAACACAATCTCAGTAATTTTACCAATTAAATCAGCGGTTTCTGGTTTCTTTGAGGAATATTTAAAAAAAGCAATCGAATCAATTAAAGTTCAAAAAGAACAATTTGATGAATTAATTATTGTACACACAAATGAAAATCTATTAACTAAAGTTTTAACTGAATTTGATTTTGGTGACTTAAATGTTAAATTAGAATCTTGGACAAAAGAAGCAAATTTTGCGGATCAAGTTAATCACGGAGTTAGTTTGGCAACTTCTAATTGGATTTCAATTTTTGAATTTGATGATGAATACGCAAACATTTGGGTTAAAAATGTTAAAAACTATATGGACATTTATCCAAACGTAGGGGCTTTTTTACCTATTGTTGTTGATGTTGACGATAAAGGTGTGTTTGTTGGGTTTACTAATGAGGCCACTTTTGCTGCAAACATATCTGAAGAAATGGGAATATTGACAAATGAAACATTACACACATATCAAAATTTCCAAATTTCCGGAATGGTTATTAGAAAGGATCTTTTTGTTGAAAATGGAATGATCAAAAGTAATTTTAAATTAACTTTTGGTTATGAATTCTTACTAAGAATGACTCAGAATTCAGTTAAATTTATGACCGTACCAAAAATTGGTTACAAACACAGTAATTTACGTGAAGGTTCTATTTTTTGGAATTACAAAAATGGTGAAGACCGTCTTAGTGAAGATGAGGTTAAATTTTGGATTGACTCAGCAAAAAAAGAATATTTCTTTAATACTCAAAGAGAAATAAATTATGAACCCCAAGAAATTTAATGTCTGAAAATGAAAACGTATTAGACAAAACGGATGGATTGAAAAAGAAGGGTAGAAAACCAAAAACAAATAATTATTTTGATGAAGTCGAGGAAAATGCGGTTAGAGAATATCTAACCGCAACCACAATGGATGAGAAGAATAGAATTTATAACAATTATTTAAGAATACCCTTAGACAAAATGATATCGTCAATTATAAGACGATATAAGTTATATAGAAAAGATATGAATTTTGAAGAGATTCATATAGATACACATTCATTTTTAATGACTAAAATAGATAAGTTTAAACCAGCCAAAGAAAAAAAGGCCTACTCTTATTTTGGTACTATTTGTAAAAATTATCTGATGGGACAAATAATGAAAGATCAGAAAGAAACAAATAGAAAAATATCATATGAAGATATATCATCTGATTTACAACATAGTCCTGATATGATCTATCATATTGATGACGATACCTTAACAACCGAAGAAATAATTAAAAAATTCTTAATAAAGTTAAAGGATTCTATGGGGGAAAAAACCATAAGTGAACAAGAAGTTAAATTAGGTCAGGCATTATATGATATATTTGAAAATTATAATGATATATTTTTAGATACAAGTAATAATAAATTTAATAAAAATATAATTCTTTTTGAATTAAGGGAGATGACAAATTTAAGTACAAAAGAAATTAGAACCTCAATTAAAAGATATAAGAAAGTTTACTTTCAATTAGTTCAGGATTTACTAAAATGAAATAATTAATATTTATTAGTATGCCAAGACCAAGTAAAAAAACAATTAATTTAACAAAGGATTCAATGTTATCCTTAATGCAAGAAATCTATAATGAAATTGTAGAGCAAAGAGCCACCGCAATTAGAATCCAAAACAAAATGTTAACTATGATGAAGGAGCCTGAAGATATGACTCTTATTGGTCCTGTTATTGAAAAACAACAAAAAATTATCAACGAATGCGTTGAAAAAAAATTAACCCTTTCTAAGTTACAATCCACAATGTGGCAAAAATCAACAGAAAAAGAAGATGATTTTACACTATCTGATATGGATTTAGATGACGAAACAATCCAAAGTTTAATACACAAAGATATTTCTGATGATAAAAATTATAAAATGAAATAATAATGCCATTAGATATTGACGACGGATATAAAAAAATAAAGAAAGAGGTAACCACAAAACAAAAATATAATCAAGTTAAAAAAGATATAAAACAACTTGAGAAAAAGGCGGGTGATTCATTTGAAGATTGGGGTGGTGGTTTAGAAAGTAAATTTGGTAAATTTGCCAATAAACAATTAAGTTCTGCCGAAAAAGCAAAAGAAAAATTTCAAAAAGATTTTAAAACCCAATTTGATCAAATGTTAGAAATTAAATTTCTAACTCAAAAAAGTGGTGATAAAAAAACAACAAAATATTTAAAAAAAACATTTGTTACCGCCATTGAACAAATAAAACCCCAAATATTTGATATTGTATCTGAATTAGGGGTTAAAGCGGTTGGGTGTGAATCTGAACAGGAGTTTCCCGCAAATGCAACATTTTATATAAAGGTTGGGGCAATTGATTTTATGGGTCTTTTGAAAGAAGATCCAAATGAAACTATTGGTAAAATATCTTATGAACAAAATCCAATAGTATATAACACGGCACCATTTTCAATGAATAAAGAGTTGTACAGTAGGATACAAAATATTAACGTACCTTATTCCGCACCAACGTTTGCCGGTGTGAACTATAAAGGACCATCTACTCAGGATTTATTTGATATAACATATGTTGAAAACTATAATGATCCTATTACAGGTAACTTAGTGGTTGGTAATTTTTTTAAAATAGATTTAAAACCTAGGTCTAATAACACAAATAAAGTTTCAGAATTTTTTAAAGATTATTATTCATCAATAGATATAATTGATTACAAATACTTATTTACAAATTTAATAAATCAATTAACTGGATCCATCTCAATCGAAAAAAAAGATGGGGATAAAAAATTAATTGATTTCACTAAATTTTTAATGGTTATGAAACGGATATTTGGAATGTGTTTCGATGAAACTAAAGAAATAGATGTTTCAGGTATTGCCAAAGTATCACAAACAGATGTTGTTGATGATGCCTTTTTTGAATTTAATGAGGTTGATTTAAGATATATTGATTCTGTGGTTTCTGACATTAAATTAGGTGTTGTTGAATTTGAAGATTGTGGTACCGTAAAATTACCCGTTGATGTTAATGCAGTTTTAGATACTTTAGATAGTTTAAAATTTAATCCGGGTACAAATAATAATAATGAAATTAACAATGCTGCGGAAAGTATAACAAAACCATTTGAAAGAAGAGGTCTTAATTTAGATCTTAGTTTTTTAAAAGAATACCCAAGAGCATTATTAATGACTATATTATCGCCTAAAACAATTTTACCAATAATGATTATGGCAAAATCTTTAGGTCAAAGTACGGTAGATTCGGTTAACTCTTTAATGGAATTTGCTAAACAATTTAAATCATATATTGTCCAATTAGCATCTAAAGTTATGGCTCTTTTTGTGAAAATATTATTTGACATAATTAAGGCAGATATTATTGCATTAACTAAATCAATATTGGCAGATATAAAAAATGAGTCGGTTGTTAAAAAATCGTTATTAGTATTGTCGTTAGTTGCTTTAATTACAAAGTTAGTGACAGATTTTAGACAATGTAAAAGTGTAATAGATGATTTATTATCAATATTAAGTTTGGTAGAAAAATCAATGAAGGCACAGAAAAAACCATTACCTTATCCATTATTAGTTGCAAGTAGAGTATTAACGGGGTTTTCAAAAACACGAGCAATGTTGAATGTAATCCAAAGGTTTGAGTCGTTAGGGTTACCAACGGGACCAATGCCAGATGGGAGTCCTAATTTATTCCTAGCTGCAGCAGATGCGATTATTGGTGCAATAGATGAAGAAGAAACAAAAAATGGTCAAGTACAAATTGCGGTAGATCCATTAAGTGTGTTACCTATCGGGACAACAATACCTCAAGTAGTTTACGGAAAAAAATTATAAATTATGGAATATAGTAGTGAAAAAAATAGAGTTACCTCTAATGAAATTGCGGAAATCATTAAAGAACATAAAACAAGATCAAATAAAGATTTAGTGGTTGCTTTAGAATTTGTTAAAAAAGATTTTGAACTTACTAAAGAAAGTGTAATTAAAATGACAGAACATTTAGATAAATTAGAAGTTGCTTATAATATTATTTTAAAAGAATATAATTCAAGAAATGGAAAATAATAAAATGATATTTTTTGGTAGGGTTACCGATATTGATGACCCATTATTAATTGGTCGTATTAGGGTTGAACCCAAGGATGAGGTGCAAGCATTTATTTATCCTGAAAACTTTAATCCAAAAACAGATAAGTGGAAACAAAATGACCCGTTAATTTTTACACCATTAATACCTTATTATTTTAATCAAATCCCCCAAGTTGGTGAGTATGTTCACATATTTTATTCTAATAAGGCAGAACCTATTGATGCCAACAAATTCTATATTCAAGGACCAATAAGTCGTCCATGGAATAATAAAAAAGAAGATTATAATAATGCTCAATCGGTATTGGCGAGTGGTGAAAAACTACAACAAGCATTTTCACCTATAGATCCAACAACAGGTAAAGTAAATGTATCTTTAACCGGTGTTTATCCTTTGCCTGGCGATAATGCTGTTTTAGGTAGAGGTACTGCTGATGTTGTGGTTAAAGAAAACGAAGTTTTAATACGTGCAGGAAAAACATTGTCTTCAGGAAATAATAATATACCTGTCGTTAGAAACGATTTAAGAAGTTTCTTACAAATATCAAGTTTTGAATTAGAAAACGTTAGTACAGGTACTGAAAATATTACTTCAGAAACTTTTGAGGACATCTCAACAAAAATGTATGTTCAATGGTCAATAACTAATTTAAGTTCTGTTTCACCAACATATGATGGTAAAGTTAGTGTTTATTCATTACCAGGTAATAATGATAATTATAAAGTATCAGTTATTAATCAAAGTATTGATCTTCTTGCGGGTCAAACAATCAGTCCAATATATGAAATAACATTTACGGGAAAAACTTTGTCCGACGCATCAACAATTATTAACAATTTAATTAGGGGGGTCAATGACGGAGAAATAACTTGGGATCCGGCATTAGGTTATCCAAATCAAACTATTACCAATCAGTTCCCATTTTTTTACGGGGCGGACCAATCCACATATGAATACCTAATAACAGGATTCTCATCTTTAATAAATGCGTCATCAAATATTTTACAATCAAGTAAAGCAATGTTACTTAATAATAAAGTTTCTTTGAGTTATGCGTATGAAGAAAAAGGGTTTGGTTTAGTGTGGAAACAATCTCCCGAAAAATTAGGGATATTACCTGAACTAAAAAGTATTGATGTTGAAAAAAGAGATTACTTGGTTCAACCAGTAACATACTCTGTTTTGGGTGGAGATAAGTTATATTTACTTACAAATAAATCTAAAGGTAAATTCCAAATTGATTTAAAGGATACCTTATATGGGATACCTCAATCTAAACTAGCGATAGATATATATAAGAAAACTAACTCAATGGTTAGGGGTGAAGAACTTATGAATTTATTAAATCAGATAGTTGATTTTATGTTAACCCACGTACATCCATTTCCTGGATTACCCCCAATTAAAGAATATCCAAATGCCGGTGTTTCGGGAAGAAAAATTGAGGAAACTATTAATAATGCCGAAAATAACATTCTAAATCAAAATATCCGAATTAATTGATATTTATATAAAAAAATGTAATGTCAATAAATAATTCATATTTTAGTAGGAATAATACCATATTATATAATAATCTAACAAATACGGGTAGAAACCCTGTTATGGAATTATATTATGGTGAAGATGGAATTGTTAATCCAAGAGGATTTAGTCGTTTTATTTTTGACATTGATTTATCTTTACTTACTCAAAAAATAAACGATGGGACTATATCAACGGGATGTACGTCAGCAATGACACACACCTTAAATATGACTAATACATCATATTTTGATAAAGATTTTTTGAACACGTCAACATCTCAAGGTAGATATAGAGCAACATCATTTGATCTTTTCTTATTTAGAATTCCACTTAATAATAGTACAATACCCGGAACACCTCAAAATTGGGATGAGGGAGTTGGATATGATTATATACCAACAAGTACGGTGGTATTTGAAGATAAGAATTATTCTGACAGACCATCAAATTGGTCAGCAACCACAACAATAGATAGTTGGCAAGAACCTGGAATATATAGTAATACTAATACGGGAGCATTTAATTATAATCAATTACAAATTATAGATACCCAACACTTTGAGTTTGGGGATGAAAATATTGAGTTTGATATGACAAATGAAATCAACTCAATATTAAACGGTTCTATTACCGATCCGGTTGGTTGGGGTATTGCTTATCTACCACAAGTAGAAAACATCTCAGGGACCACCGGAACGTATTCTGTGGGATTTTTTACAAGACATACACAGACATTCTACGAACCATTCTTACAAACAAACTATAATGACTTAATTGAAGATGATCGAAATTTATTTACATTGGGTAAAGTTAATAAGTTATATCTTTATGTATATGAAGATGGAGATTTCCAAAATTTAGATTTTGATCCTGTTGTTGAAATTAGAGATACCACTTGTACGGCAATACCTGGTTTAACAGGTCTAACAACTTGTCGTAGAGCAAAAGGTGTATATGAAGTTGTTATTCCCCCACTTATTGGTTATAAAACACCTTGTATATTTAATGACGTTTGGAGTAATTTATATCTTAATGGTTTTCCATTACCTAATGTAACTAACGAATTTACCATATACCCATTACAAAAATCTTTACAGATTGGTACCTTATCTCAGGAACCATCTATTTATGGTTTTGATTTCTATGGGATTAAACAAGATGAGAAAATATTAAACACTGATGTTCGTAAAGTAGGGGTAGTTATTAAAAAGGCTTATACTGCAAATCAACTTTTACTTAAAGTAGATGCTTCCTATAGAGTTTATGTGAAAGAAGGTTCTACTGAAGTACAAGTACAGGATTGGACAAAAATAAATAGGACACCAAATGAATACTATTTCATATTTGATACAAGAGATAAAATACCAAACGAATATTTTATTGATATAAAAGTGTTAAGTAGTGGTGAAGTTAATACTTATAAGAAACAGATTAAATTTCAAATCGTAAATAAAAAATAAAAAAAACAAAAGTCATGGGAGACGGAGAATTAACAACAACAAGCGCAAACACACCATCAACTGTTTGTGTACAAATATGTACAACAGGAGACACTGGGTCTACTGTGGTATCTGTAAACCCACCTCATCCAACTTGGAGTAGTCAAGATGGAGGTGATGTATTACAATTAAACATGGTACTCATTGGGGGTAACGGATTAAATGGATAAATTATGAAAAAAATAATTAAATTAAAAGAATCTGATCTTAGCATGATCATTAAAAAAATCCTTAGAGAAAATGAGGATAGAGGAAATAGATATATGTTTTTTTCTAATTTAGAACAAATGAGAAGACAATGTGATTTACTTTTAGATTTGGACTCTGAAATGGTCGAATCTATTTTAGAAAATGGTCACGATTGGGCTCAAGATCATATTGCCGAAGCAAAAAATAACATGGATCAAGTTTTTGATTTTATTATGAATGAATCAAAAAAAGATGGTATGGAATTGTCTATGAATATTGACGATAAAGATATGGTAATGTCAGAAGAAGATGATATTATTGATGATTTAGCAATGACAGAAAAAGATCCAGATAAAGCACTGGCTTTATATCAAATGAATGAGGGAAGAAAAAAAACAGGTACTAAACTTTGTGTTAGAGGAAAATCAGCGGCAAAAGCAAAGTTTGATGTATACCCTTCCGCATATGCCAATGGATATGCTATCCAAGTATGTAAAGGAAAAATTAAAGGTCTTGACGGTAAAAAACAATGTTCAGGAACTTATTGCTAATAATTTAATAAAAATTTTTTTATTTAATTTTTTTATATATCTTTGTAACATAAATTAAAAAATATGTGGTTAAAAAGATTAATGAAAAGAATAAAAGTTAGATGGATTCTTTGGACAAAAAGATCATCTATGATGAAAACATATCAAGAAGAAGTAGTTTCTTATGAAAAAACTTGTTTTAAGATATGTTTAAAATTAATATCAAATCCTAATTCTGATTTTATGATTGCTCCAATGTCTCAAAAAAGATACATTGTTAATAATGAATTTGGGATTTTTATTATGATGGATTATGGAAGAGTTGAGATAACTAATCACGTTTTTAATTATAATGTAAAATTATCAGATAGGGATTGGCAAAGATTGATTTATATATTTGATATTGAAACAGAAAAAAGACGTACTCAAACAGAAAGTGAGGTTAACTCAAGGATAACACATTCATTAGATATGGTTTTAGAACGTATTTCTAATCTCAGTTAAAATCTTTTCGACTAAGGAATCTACGGATTCCTTTTTTGTTTTATATGAAGTCATAACTGGTTTTTGACCTTTTCCTGTTTGTGTGTCATTTTTTTCAGCCTTTCTTTTTTGTTGACAAGCGGCTCTTTTTTGTGAATCACTCATTTTACCCGCAACACCTGCAGCTCTACATTTTGGATATGCACCTTTAGACGTATCTTGTCTACCACATGGTGGATGTTTACCATCAACTTTACGACAAATATCAACCCAAGGTCCTTTAGGTTGTTTAGAACCTTTTGGTTTCTTTTTTGTTCCAAACCAAACAGCTAAATCTTCAGAAATAAGATCATCATTTAACTCATCCCATTCATCTAATTTAGTTACAGTTTTTTTTGGATTAAAATTTTTAATTGGTTTTGCATCAGTATTTTTTCCCGGTAATGAATTCATAATACCCGCATCATCGGCCCAAGCAAACGCATCAGGATTATTTTTCATAAATTTTGCAATCTTTTCCGCTCTTTTTTCTTTCTTTTTAATTGTTTTTGGGTCGGTAGACATTTTACCATCTAAACTATCGTGATCTAATGATGCATCATCCCAATCGGTAACATATTCAGTAAATGGAGCCATTTGATTTTTATCAAATTCTCTATACCCAGGTAATAAAGGAGAAACATATGAACCTCTTGTTGACTTTTCAGACGTTGCCTCTCTTAATATTTTCTTTATAAAATTATCGGTTATCATTACTATAATAAATATTGGGAATATGGAAAAAAATGAAGAATCTGATAAAATATATGGTAATTTATTTGGGTCAATAAATTTATTAAATGAAAGTCATTTAGATGCAATATTATTGACTATGGATAGAGATCACGCAATACATTATTTGGTTGAATCTGTTAAATCCGCACATCAAAGAGGTGCTTTCACTATAGGTGAATCCGAAGTTATTTCTAAAGCCATACGAACATTATCAAAAAATGATTAAATAAAAAAAGGTCAGATTTCTCTGACCTTTTTCGTATTCGGTTTTTAATTGATTATCTCAATTCTCTCAAGTCGAATGTTCTAACTCCATCAACTGTGATACGTCCGTAGAAACGGTTGTTAACCATTTTCTTAGCGTATCTTGTCATAATACCTTTGATAGGTGTGAAGTTGAATGGGTTGTACATTGTAGGTGTCAATTGTAGAGGTACATACGGTGCGTAGATGTAACCTGTGTCTAACAATGATGTTCCTTTGTGTCCAATCAAAACTTGGTTTGGTGGGAAGTAAGGATCACGGTACACTTGGTAACGTCCTGCTAAAGTACCAACTCTTTCGATACCCATGTTATACTGATCTTGCTCAGGAGATGCGTTAGATACGTGGAAGTATTCTAAATCATCAAAGATTGCTGAAACTTCAGAAGATACAACGATCCAGTTAGCACCACCTCTCAAAGTAGATTTGTGGATTTGTGCTGACAATTGGTTGATTGCTGTAATTAAAGTTTGGTTCCAATCTTTCTGAGTGTAAGATGTAGTTTGAGAAATTCTTCTCCATCCGTTGTAGTCCCAACGTAAGTTCCAAGCCGCTCCTTTTCTCAAGTCACGTAAGATCTCACGGTCAATCTCTGCTGCAACTTGCTCAGATAACAATGCTGTTAACTCAGCCTCAGCGTCGATGTTATGGAATGCTGCAACGTCTTGAGCTAACTCAGGAGACCATTGTGCTCTTAATTTTCTTTCAGTTACGGAAACAGTTACTGAATCCAAGTCGAAAGAAACCTCTCCGATTTTGTCTTCAAATTCCATTTCTTCGTATCTTCTAAATACCGCTACGAAAGAAGTACCAGAAGTTGCCGAGAAAATTGTTGTACCTGTGTAACCGTCTAATGAATCAGAACTACAGTCAGCACATATTGGACAAGATAGATCAACTTCTAAGTAGATACATCCATCTGCAGAACAGATATTTTTGAATGAACCACCGTTACCATCTGTTGGCCAAGTTGTAGTTACAGTGTTACCATATTGTACGATACCTTTACCGTATTGTTGAGTAACAACTCTAAATAACAATGGAACAGCCACGTTGTTTGAATCTTTAATAACATTACAAGGAGTTGTAGATGAAGAGAATACACTTAAATTAGTAAAGATTTTAAGGTCAGAAAGGAAAGTTTCAGAATCCATTTCGTTTCCATCAGGTCCGATTAATTTACCTGCTCCTGTATCTGCGAAACCACACATTTTAATGATTAATTTTCTTTGGTTACCCGCTGCGATTTGAACACCACCTGCTGGTACACCACCTGCTACAGTTGCATCAACTAATGAACCACTTGACCACGCTTGAAGTGTGGTTGAAGCTGTTACGGCTGACCAACGACCTTTAGAATAGTCAAATAATCCTGGAGGATCTAATCCTGCTTCAGCACCTTCGTAGAATAAATCATAAAGATTCTTTCCGAATGCTCCTGCATTGTCAGGATATCCTGCTCCTGGTCCTGAGTTACCTGTACCACCTGCTGTAGGTCCGTTAGGTGCTCCGATTGGTGCGTAGTGCTCATTTCCAGTACCTGCTGGATTATATCCTTGGATACGAGGTACAAAGTAAAACAATTTACCGATAGGTAAGTTCATTGCTTGTACAGATACGATATCGTTAGCCAACAATTTAGAGAAAACTCTTCTTACGATAGGGAAAACAACTGTTTCGAACGCTCCGTTAGAACCTTCAGAAGTTGCCTCGTTAATTAAGAAAGAAGCTTGGTTTTCATATAACTGTGCTACGTTTTCTTTTAGGTGGCCTCTAAGACCTTCAAGGAATCCTAATTTATCCCATTTGTTAATAGTATCTTCTTTGATAACTTTAAGGTGTTTTAAACCGATGTTACCAACAAGACCTGATTCTAATAATGCTCCCATTTTTTTGGTTTTTTATTTTATTTGTTTATTTTTTATTTTATTTTTGACATTAAATCTTTCATTCTCAAGAATTGAGGATTTTCATACGTTTTAGATTCAATTAAATTAACTGCTGATCCAGATGTTGGTGTTTTTTCAACAGTTCTTTCAAATGATTCTGTAATCGTATTACTATCCTTACTTACCGTATCTGAAAGTTCGTCTTTTATTGATCTATACAAATTTTTAGATTCTTTAAGAGTTTCAACACTATCAAATCTTTTCAAGATATTAATTTTCTCTTGTTTTGTTGTTGAGTGTTCAGTAAATAAACGAGTAGCGTATGCTAAGTTTGAATTGAATACCGCAACTTCGTTTAATTTATCTCTAAATACATTTAATGCATTTCTATACTCTTCATTTTTTTCTCTAAGAATTTGTAATTCTCTTGCGTCCACACTTTCTTTTTTAATTGCTGTATTCGCTTTTGAGTGTGCTCTTGGTTTAGGTAAACCACCTTTTCTAAAATTAGAACCATTCCCTAACGTACGAGACGCTTCTTTGGTTTCCATTTTTTTAACGGTAGTGTTTTTACCTTTTTCCATGTTTTCACCTTCTTTGTATTCAAATTTGGCTTTACCCATACCAACTCCTCTGGTTCCTTGTTTCATTTTTGTTTTGAAACCTTGTCCTTGATTTGGTTTTTTGTCATATTTGAATTTAGACGCATTACCCATACCAACTCCTTTTGCTTTGAAATTAGATTTTGATTCAATAACAAATTCTTCCTCTTCATCTTCTTCTAATTGAGACCAATCTGTCTCATCATCAATGTCAAGTTCAAAATCGTCATCGTCATCTTCATCATCGTCTTGTGTATGTTTTTTACGTCCCATATGATAACGTTCTTCCATTTCACCACTCATGTGTTTAGAAAATTCGTCCTCATCACCATCTTCTTCGTCTAATACGATTTCATAAATGGTTTCAGTAACATCCTCTTCCTCATCCATCCAAGCTTCATCAAGTTCATCGTTTTTCATCATTTCGATTTCATCTTGTTCTTGTTCGGATTCACTTAATTGGATAAAATAGTCAACATCGTTATTCTCATCAGATAAATGTATCATATCGTCTTCTTTTTTAACAATTACACCGTCTTCAGGTCCCATGGCTTTAAAAACTTTTAATACGTCTGTAGCCGATGCTCCTCTTAAATCAAGTGTATCGTCATCGTCCATTTCGTCTCCCATGTCAACGCCTAAATTTAGTTCGTCATCATCTTCGTCACCAATGTCCGCATTATCAGCATCATCATCAGATACGTCAGTATCGTCAAACTCAGCATCTACATCAATCTCCTCATCGTCATCTTGTTCGTTAAGGGACTCTTTTACTAATGATCTGATTTCTTCCTTCATTGTAGAAGCAAGTATTCCTTTTGCATTTTCGTTGATAACTTCTTCCAAATTTTTCATTTGTAAGAAAGTATCTTCAACCAATGATTTTTCTTTGCTCATTATAGTTTTGTTGTTTTTACAATATAAATAGTATCTAAATTGAAAAAATTCACATTTTTATAACATTGAGACAAAAAAAAATGGAGATATTAAAAATACCCCCATTTTATTAAAATGTAATTAAATTAAAATTTAGTCGATAACCTCATCAATTTTACTTTCTGTGATTGATGTAATTCTCCAATCCATTGTGTAGTGTTCATAAACTTTGGTTACTTTTGCCTCAACATCAGTAGGGGTATAACCCAATACTAATTTTTCCTCTCTAACTTTTCTAACCTTTCCTGATTCACTGTCTAATAAATCAGATGTGATTTTAGCCACAAAATACTTTTCTCCTTGTTCCATAATTTTTATTTTTATTAAATCATAGAACTTATTTTTTTATTTGTCAAGAAATGATGTTAATTTATCCATTAAACTTTTTGTTTTTTCAACAGACGAAGATTCCATTCCGGTTGCTCTTTCAATATTCATCTTTCTATCCTCATCTAAATTTTCCTCATATTTTAAACGATCGTTTTTATCTAAGAATAAATAAGCCCCCGGTGTAGACGGAGAAGATACGAGGTCAAAACAGATTAATTCAAAATCATCTTGTACTTCATTTTGATCCCCCACTTTTTTAAGTGATCCAACACCACGAGAAGAAATACCTAATGTAACCCCTTGACGTAAATAGTTTGCCGCTAGATCTCCTTTTGTGGAAACAATGCCCCTTTCGTGAAATCCTGGGCTTGTAAGTAATTTTATTTTACCTAATAGTACAGGACCTTCCCACCACACATCAGTGATAATATGAGAAACACGATCCAAATCAATCAACGATGATTCAGGGTGATTTAATTCAGAGAGAGCGGTCCCTTTTTCAATCATCTTTTTGTAGTTTTCCGACTCTCTCTTTAATATCTTTTCAGGATAAACTCTACCATTTCTATTTGGGGTATCATATTTTTGTAATACCGCATAAAACTCAAATGGTTTAGAGTGGTCAAGCATATTTCTTGACTCTTTTATAATATCTAAATTACGACCCTCATTAGGATTAACATATCCTGCATCGTATTCAATAAGAATTCCCTTACCCGAATCTTGGGGTCCTAAAATTTTATAACCGCTCATAGTATTTTTTTATTATAAATACTAAACTTTTTCGGTTTTTACTTTAATTGGTTTAACATTCCCGTTTTTTGTTAAGTAAAATTTAAAATTATCGTTCTTATGTAATACGTCATTATATAATCCCTTAACAATTTCTTTTAATTTACGTTTAAGTTTTAAATCTTTGAAATCCACCTCATCAATAAGATAAAGATTGATTTCTAAATTCATAAATGATTTCTTTTTTAATGCTAATCCGCTTGTTCTTAAATCCATATCTACGATGAATTTTTCATCAAACATTTGTTTATCTATGTTATTGAATATTGAGTGTTTAATTGATCGGTTCATATTTAATACAACCCTTGTCCAATTTTCCACATCTTTTTTTGGTTCTACCCAAGTTTGGAGGTTCAAGTACAATGACTTGAAATTTTTTGAATCTACTGTTCCATAGGTTATTTTTGAGTTTCTAAATCCACTCAGTTTTGAGGTTTTCCCTTTTTTCATTTGATATTTTCATAATACAATGTTTATTTTATTGAAAAATAGTTAATTTTGTGATATATATCAAATATAAAATAAAATATTAAAACATAATATGCTAATAGTACACGTAACAAAAAATGGGGGGATCGAGAGAGCTCTCAAAGAATTAAAAAGTAAGGTAATCAAAACGAGACAAAACTCTCATTTAAATGATAGAAAAGAGTTTGTTAAAAAGTCAGTTAAAAATAGAGAAATCCTTAATAAAGCTATTTATCGTCAAAAAATTAAAAGTAACGATTAAAGATTATTATTTAATTCTTGTAGTTTTAAATACCCCAACTTATCAAATGATTCTTGATTAATTTTTTCAATTGTTTCGTTGATTGTTTTTTCTACTTCTTTATCTTGCTCTTTTTCTTGGATTTTCTCTAATTTAGAGATTACGCTCTCTTTTAAAGAATTATATTTTTCTATTAACTCATCTTCTTTAGATGATAATAAAGTTTTTAATTTTTTTTGGTCTGATTCGTTAAGATTACTTATGTAACTACTAATTGTTTTATTTGCAATGTTAACCATAGTTTTTAATGGGACCGCAACAACTTCTTTGTTCTCTTTAGGTAGTTTTGTAATTGTTTCTAAAATTGTTTTTTTACTTGTAATTTTTTCTTCTAATTTTGTTATACCTGTAGAAAACAAATCATCGACAACATCATATTCGTTATTATATTCACTACCTTCTAACCAAATATTTAAATTTTTTAAATCATCGGTTTTAATTTTGTTAATAATGTTTTCGTATGCGGTAATACTTTCATTAATAAATTCGTTTGCAATAGATTCGTTCAAACCTTTATTAGATGTCAATTCATCGTACAAATAGAAAAGTTTAGAAATATTTTTATTCTTTAACACCAATGAGTTAAATTTAGACATATCAGTTTTAATTGTACCATTTTTGTATGATTCAACTAATTTGTTTTCTATTTTTGATTTTAATTTACCGAATTTCATAATCTTTTTTATTATAAATATCAATCTCTTAATAATTTGCTCAATTCACTTTCAATTGACCCTAAAGAATTTTTACCTTTTGATAGGTCAATGTACTTATCACCATAAATATCATCACTTTCAAGTAAGATATTTAAGTTATCATTTTTCTTTCCTTCAGGTAGTGTTTCTTCTTCTTCAGGTGCTGGAGGTGCTCCCGGTGCTTCAGGTGCCCCACCTATTTCACCCCCACCTAATGGTGGTTCTGGTGCCGGTGAAGATTCTCCACCTCCACCACCAAAGTCAGGTAATGATCCTCCCCCAAATGAAGAACCTCCTCCACCTCCTCCACCTGAAGGTGCTGCCCCTCCTGCCGGTGGATTTTCTGTGGATCCTGATTTAGTTTTATATAATCTATCAACAACATCAAACATACCTGTATGTGTGATAACTGTTGCGGTATTTGCTAGTTCGGCGGCAACCGCTCTTTCTAATCTTTGTTGTTGAGTATCTAATTTAATATCTTCATCTGAGAACCCAAAAATATGTTTCTTAGCCCAAGTTGCGGATGTAGGTGCCAGTGAATTAGGTATTTCAGAAACTAAATCTTTGTATAGTAATACTTTTTCTTTCCACACATCAATCATTAATAAATCCGCTTGTTTTGATGGATTAGTTAATCCTAATGTAAAGTTTTGTAACTCATCTTCAAACCCTAAGATAAATAAGTGTATGATTGCAATTTTATTCATTTCTGAAATCATTGCTTTTTGTATTTTGTTAATAGTCCTTGCAAAACGAATGTCCTGTAGAGATAAATTTTTACCATCACCAACAACCTCTTCAAATCCTAAGTACGCTTTCGGCACACGTAATGCTGTAACCAATTTCTTTTGGATGTATTCAATGTCCGCAATTTCAGATAAATTTTGTGCTCCCGGTAATGTCTCAATTGGCATTGTTTGTGTAACATCACGTACAGGAACAAAATAATCTTGATCAACCGCCATCTGATTAAAACGTAAATCAACATTACCTGTTTTATTATCCACAACTTGATCTCTCTTAAATTTGTTTGCAACACGTTGCACATATGGTTCAACATCTTTATCGTCCATATTACCAACAAATACTTTAAACACCCTTCTCTCAGGTGCCCTTGAAGTTCTATAAATTAACATTGCATCTTCTGACAGTAATAACTGTTTCCAAATTCTTCTCGCTTTTTCTAACATTGAGGTACCATAAGGAAGTTTTCTATCGTCACCAAGTAATCTAAAGTGAGCAACTTCCCAACTATTAAATTCCATGTCTTTTATTTTCCAGTGGAATCTTAAACCTTTTTGTTTTGGGTCCACTTCAGCATTTATTGATTTTGCTGCCATACCACGTTCTAAACGTTCAATCTCAATGTTTGGTAATTGCATACAACCAACAACACCTTTTTCCGGATCCAATTTTAGGTACACAAAGTTATCACCATATTTACAAGTATTTCTTGTCCACATTTGTAAGTTTGTGTTAATATCTAAAACATTATTAAATAAATCTGTTAATATACCTTTTACTCTTTTTGATTCTGAATAAATTTGTAGAATATAACCATCTTGATTTGGTGTGGTAGATTCTTCAGCGTATATATCTAATGCAGTTGAAATCTCAGGAGTAAATTCCATTGATTCATAGTCATAAAATGCAGCCAATCTTGTTGGTTCGTAATAAACCGCCTGAGTATAAAGGTTATTCTCAATTTTAGCCCATTGTCCTGACAAATACATGGATTGTTGAGCCTGTAATTTTTCTCTTTCATACTCTTGCTTATCGGTGGTTTTGAGTAGTTCTTTTTTATCTAACGAATATGTTGGGTAATCTTGGTTCAGCAAAGAATTAGGACCAAAAGTTTTTGATAATTTTTGCCAAATTGTTAGATTTTGATTATTATTTTCCATATTAAAAAATTAAGTATAACAATAAATATATAAATAGTTTAATAACTCATTTAGAAGATGTTGGTGTTGGTGTATTTGTTGGTGTTGGAGTCACACTCGAATTTGGTGTTCTTGTAATTGTGGGTGTTGGAGTATTAGTTGGATCCGGTTCTCTAGTTATACTTGGTGTTGGAGTATTAGTTGGATCCGGTTCTCTAGTTATACTTGGTGTTGGTGTTATAGTTGGTGTTGGAGAAATTGTGGTTGTTGTGGTTGTAGTTGGTGTTATTGTGGTAGTTGGGGATTCTCTGTGTTCATTAGGTAAAGATCCTATTTTACCATCAAAACCCGGTTCAAATACTTTAGCAGTTAATATATCCTGACCTTCAACAATCAATCTTGATCCCGCAAATATTTTTCCCGACCTTTTTCTTAAACTTAATCCCATTTTATTTTAATAATAAATATTATCTTCCACCAAATAACCATCCGTATTTAGCATAATCACTTCTACTTGGGGCACTACTATCTCTCCTTGAATCATAAGTGATATTTGGCATAACAGGATTAAAACTAATAATATCTTTTACAGATTCATTATTAGTTACAGTCCAAGATTCAATCATTGATTTGGTATGTTCCGTAACTTTCTCTAAACTTGAAAAAGATGACTCCCCAACATATAATGCCATGGCAATAGACATAATTAAATCATCGTGGTGTCCTTTTTGGTGATCGGGTCTACCGTTTATGTAAACGAAAGTATTCATCTCGTTATACAATCTAGAACTATACATTCTAAATCCGTGTCTCATTCCTTCCTCAAACGCCGCAATAATTTGTACTCTTTTAGAGTTAAAATTAATACCCGGTATTTTATCTACCGTTCTTGATGCCGACCTCCATATATTATTTTGATCAACCCCATCAATATACAAATTCTTGTAATCAAATTCTTGTAATTTACGTACAGTTGTTATACCCATACCTCCTGTTATATCCACCACAACAAACGCAGAATACATATTTGCCCATTTAAAAGCAACTTCCGCCAACGTATCGGGTGGTATTTTACCAATATATTCTAATACTTGTTCCCTTTCATCAAAATCAATAATTTGGATTGTACTAAAGTCCTCACTATCTCCACGAGAAACGTCAACCCCCATTATGTATTTGTGTCCCACAACAGGTTCTTTCCAAATCCATAGTGAATTACCCATCATTTTATTTTGGGGGTCTTTTAACATATTCTCACGGATTTTTTGTAACATATTAGAATCAAAGACATTATCCCCCGATCCTAAGAAGTTACACTCCAACTCCTGAGATACCTTTCTCTTGTCGTATTTAAGTTTTTTTACCATCCCCTCAAACCAAACGGAACAAGGTTTATAACCTGTATCCATAATTGCTTTAAGATCATTGTAATTCCTATCTTTAAATGGGATATTTTCCCAACTTAAAATATCGTCATCGGTATATTCCTCTTTATTTAATAAATAATGAATAATATCCTGTGTTTTGACTAAATATAAATCTTTGGTATACCTTGGATCTCTAAACCAATACATCTCAGAAATTTTGAAGTCATTCATATTTCTTAATGCTTGATCATATATCTCATAATAAATTGGGTCATAACCATTCGGTGTTGAAACCACAATTACCTTACCCCCTGTGGATAAGGATGCCATACAAGCCGCCCAGAAATCACTGTCGGCTTCAATAAACGCCGCCTCATCAAATATAAGTATTGTAGGGGTAAAACCACGTAAGGCATCTTTTGATGTTGCCACGGCTTTTACTTCAGATCCATTATTTAATTTATAATGTTTTTGTGAGTTTTTTTCCGCTGCGAAATCAACACCTACCCATTTTGGCCATTGACCAATAAATGCTCTTACCTTATTCGCCATCTCTAATGATGTATCAAGTTTGTTGGCAATAATAAGGATTTTTTCGGGTTTGTTTTTCTTAGCAAATGCTAATCGTTTTGATGCCCAAGCGGCTGTAACCGTAGATACACCCGCCTGACGATATTTTAATGCAATATTTTCATTGTAATTTTCGTAATCTTGTAGTAAAGATATTTGATCGGGAAATAACTCTAACGGCACGTATTGAGATACCGTATTATCATATGTCTGTAAATAAGTTTTTAATGCGTAAGTTGTGTCCTTCATACACTTCACATACTCAAGCATTACTTGTTCTTTAGATAAACCCATAAAAGTATTTATCTATAAATATAGAAACCCCCAGTTATTTTCATAAAAGGGGGTTTTTAGTTATTTTAAGGATTTTTAAAGACCTAATTCTGAAAGGATATCATCATCTTCTTCCTCATCCTCTTCATCATCGTTATGATATCTATCATATTCTCGTTTTGCTTGTTGTAAAATTTCCTCAAATTTACGTCTTGCTTTGTCATTATCAGCATTATCTTCAGAAACAACATTTGCCATAATGTCTCTTAAAAATTCTTCAGCTGGTATACCATAAAGTATTTTTGAGAAATAAAATTTATACTTTTTACCATACTCATCAATTGTTAATTCATCAGGTAAAAGAGATCTTAATTTTCTCACTAATTCTCCCCCAACTCTAAATTGCATTGGTTCGTTTGAAAAGACATCAGTTTGACCCATTACATCTTGAGCAATGGATGGATCTACGTTTCTCCATTGTTCTCTTGATGGGATCATTTCAAATGTTTTCCCTAATTCGTGTAATAAAATTGGAAATATTAATCCATTTCCATAAAAAGTTTCAACATCATCTTCTTGACCATTTTCTTGACCACCTTCATCCTCATCCTCATCTCCATCATCATAAGATTGACCTGATGATCCTGCGGCATTCCCACCTAACATTTCAATCAATTGTTCATCGGTGAAATACATTAAATCGTTTGCTGACATTATCTTATTATAGATTGAATATAATCTTGGATCAATTTGTTCTAATCTATCTCTAAATTCTTCAATTTGATATGCAAACTGAATTCTTTTACCCGTTCCTTGAATTAGAGCGTTAATAACATTTCGTTTTTCAATTTCAAGTTGTCTCATTTCATCTGGAGTTAATTCATCAACGTCAAATGAAAAATTTGGAGGTAATTCTAATTTTTTCATTTCTTTCGGTTGCATTCTAAACACACTTGGATCAATTGGTTGTTCACCTAAGAAAGTCAAAAGATTAAAAAAATCATACTCGTATACTACTCCACCATTTTCACCTTCTCTTTTAGTGATTATTCCATTTTTTAATGCTTCTTCCATGGTCATATCGGGTGACATCCATCCTGATTCTTTAGACGCAATCTCAACTGCCAAATCTCTTAACTCTTCTCTATGTGCAGGTTCAATTGACATTGCTTGTCTTACAGCATTCATTTGTTCCATTTGAATGGATCTTTTTACTGACGGTTCAGTAATATTACCTTCAGCTCCGTAATATCTCTTTACATAATCAACTATTTCTTTAAATCGTGTTCCTGCAATTCTTTCTACATCACTTGCCCCTTTTCTAAATGCTCTATTTTTAGCGTATAAACCTTCAGGGTCTTCAATTTTTGCTTGAGATCTTGGATCCATCCTTTCAGGATAATCACCATAATCAACAGGGGCTTCTTTAACGATTCTTCTAATTAATCTTTCTAAATCTTTATTTCCCATTTTGTTAAATTGCTTGGTTAATTAATCCAATGAAATCTTGTTTCATTTTTTCTTTATTTTTCTTTTGACCTCTTGGATCTTCTTTAACCCCAGGATTAGGATTTTTAACAGGATTTCCCCTTCTTTTAGGTGTAGTGCCCGGTTTAGTAGGTGCATCCTTCTCCTTAGTTCTTTCTTTTTCTTTAGTTTCGTTTTCTTCCATTGTTCCCATAATTGGCATCATTTGAGTAGGTTTTTTCATTCTTTTACTTTCAATTCCTGATTCTTTAGCAAACATACTCATTTTTTTTGGATTTCTCAAAATCATAGAATTACTTTTTTCCATTTTTTCTGAAATTGTTTTTAAAATATCCGCCTTGGTCATTTTAGGTTCAATGTGTTTCTCAATCATTTCAACAATACGATCCTCCAAAAGTTTTTCGTATTCTTCATTGGTTTTTTCTTTTTTCTTCTCAAATAATTTACTATAAAGTTCTTTGGCTCTTTTATTATGAGTACTTCCGTGTTTTGACATATCGGCATAACCCTTAATTTGATCAATTATTTTTTTGTCGGTCCAATCTTCAATATTTGATTCAATATCTTTTATTTTTGAATATCTAACAATGAACTTTTTAAAGTCATCTTTTAATTTAGAATCACTAATTTGATTTGGTGTTTTTTTCTTAAATAAATCATAAAAACCTTCGGTAACGTGATCCGGCATTTTTTCATAATCTTTTTTTGTGGTTTTGTCTGAAAATTCTTTTGCTAATTCACACCACTTCTTTTTCTTAACTCCCTTACTTGTATTACATTTTGCCCAAAAGAATCCTTGTTGTGCCTTTGATTCAAATTTCTCAGTCATTTCATTTTTTTCTTTTAATGGGGTTACAACAGTTTTACCTCCAGTTGTATCTACCTCAACGCCATTAACCATAGTTTTAGAATTAGGGTTAACTTGATATGATGGTTGTGCCGGTTTTGTTACCACCGTTGTGTTTTGAGGTATTGATTGTTCTTCAATAACATTCTTACTAAATCTATTTACTAACGACTTTATTTGAGTGTCATTTAATTTAGCAACAAAAGCGGATGATAGTCCGCTTTCTAATAACATTTGTATGTCTTTTTTAGTTCTCATATATCATTTTTTTTTCAAACTCAAGAACAATATCTCGTTCATATAATTTATCTTTTACTTCTTGTTCTGTTTCTCCAAACCTAAAAACAAGTCGTTTTGTAACGGAAAAATCAATTTCATCATTTTCTTTTTCCCACCCCAATGAAATTACACCATCCATTGAGTCCAACATTGAGAATACGTCCGAATCTTGAATTAACTCCAAACCTATTTCTCCATTTATTAATACACCAACTTTCTTAATGTATTCAACATCTGGTGGATTTGGATATCCATTTGATGGTTTTGATTCCCAATTGTCTCCCCAAACTTCTAACGTATCCGAAAAAATAAATTCATAAATGTTGTCACCCTTATAGTTGGGTCCCATTCCATTTATGTAAATTAATTTATTCACAGAATAGATCCGTTTGGTGTAATTTTAGTTTCAGTGATACCGTCTTTAAAAATTAAATTCTTTTTGTTTGTAATACCAACTAAAGAAGAATTAGGATTTTTTTCCATATAACTTAATGCCGATCTTTCTTGTCTGATAGTTTCTGATAATCTTTTAATTTCTGATTTATCAAATTCTCTCATTTCACGTAATCTCATTTTATTTTTTTCTTTTCTTAATTCGTCTTCTTCATTAATGTTAAAATATTTTGAAATTATTTTATCTATTGTTGATTCACCGAATGTTCCATGCGACAAATGTGGGTAAGATCTTTGTTTTAATTTTGCTCCATGTCTTGGATATTCATCTCCAAAATCATCTCCCATTGAATCGTATCCCATATTTAATTCTTTTTTCATACCTGAAGCATAAGCCGATGGAATTTTTTCATTAAGAGCGTCTTCTAAACTCATAACTTCTTTCATCTCTCCTCCTTCTGCCGGTGGTAGAGGTAATTCTTCTCCCATTCCAGGTTCTTCTTCTCCCATTCCTGGCTCTTCTTCCCCCATTCCAGGTTCTTCTTCTCCCATTCCTTTTTCGTCTTCTTCAACACCCTCTAAACGATCAATAATTTCATCAATATCATCATCATTTAATGTTGTTAAATCCAATGCCGATAAAATTGAATTAATAACGTATTTAACGTCATCCCCAATCATTTCTTCATCTTCATTATTAAAGTTTCTAATTTTTTGTGCTAATTTACCTGTTAATTTTTGGATTACCTTCATTGTTACAGGTTCGTTGTCGTCATCGTCTTCTTCATCCCCACCCATTTCATCAAAATTAGGTTCATCCTCAGGTGCCGGTTCAGGTAATGCCTCAGGTTCTGGTGATGGTACAGCAACAGGAGCCGGAGCGGGTGCCGCTGCAGGCGCAGGTGCCGCCGCAGGTGCCGGAGCGGGAGCCGATTGTTCATCAAGTTCAATGTCATTAGTCATCATCTCATTAGTTGGTTTTCTTTTAAGAATATATTTTTTATTCTCATTAAACAATGACGTACCTTCTTCATTTTCAAATAATGTATTTAATTCTTTTGCCATTAAATTCATTCTTTTAAACGCTTGAGAATAAGAGTTGAAATATTGTCTATTTTTCATAGGTGCAATATATTCACTCTCAGATTCGTTAATAGTTTTCTTTATAATATATCCCGCCTTTTCTTTTACGATTTGGTATCTATTACCATCCGCTAAATCAATAGAATATTCTGTAGATTTAGATTCGTTAACAGGATTTGGTGTATTTTCGTTGTAACGAGAAATTTCAATAATTCTTCTAATTTTATCCATTCCCTGTAGTTTTTCACTACCAATTGGTCTTAAGTTTCCCATTTTTTTGTTTTTTTAAAAATATTATTTTTATTATAAATATATTAATACTTATGTTTATTTGTTGTTTTACTAAATTATTGCTTCATTGATAGTTTTTTATCAATAATATCGGTAGGAATGTTATATAACTTTTCAATATACCCATTTCTTCTAAGTAATTTAAAAACTAAGTTTTCTAAAGACATTTCACCATCTTTTTCTAAACCACAATTTCTAAAATTTTTTAGTTTTTCCTTATACTTTTTAACTATTGATTTAATCTCATCCGGATCTTCATCTTTGATATTATCTATAATACCGTCAATTATTCTCATCCATTGTGACGATTTTTCTTTTATTAATTCTTTATCTATATTCTCAAACCCTGGTTTTTTAGGTTCATTCATCCACATATCAAAAAGAATTGAATATATCCCACTACTAAATGTTGTCTCATCTTCTTTCTGAACGAAACATTCAACATCATACCCAAACATTTTAATATTATGTTTTTGATTAAATATGACTTTTTTTAAATCAAAAAATTCAAGATATAGGTCTTTTGAATTTTCAGGAAATTGATCGAAATTTACAACAATGTGTAAATCAATATCGGAATATTTAGACCAATTATAATTAACGAGTGACCCAATCATAATAATGTCAGTTATTACAACATCAACACCTAAAAAATCAATAAATATATTAGAGGTCTCTAAAAGTTTTTGTCTAACCTCATCTCTAATCTTATATTCATCCCCTGTTTTTTCCCAAATTTTAGGATTTAACTCGTCCTTCGGTTCAAAACTTTTTAATATATCGTTATTTTCCATTACCTATAAATATAATGGTTTTCAAATTACGTCAATTTTGTGAACTTAAACGTTTTTGAAATTTCTTTACTAAAAAAACTACCCTGAGATTTAGCCGATCTAAATTGAGTATATGTAAGATGAGGTACATCATCATATTCGTACTTTAATCCATGTTTAAACTCAACAATCATTTTTTTAGTTGCGGTATCGTATTCCGTTCTTACGATATTACTTGACTCAATCTCATTTAAGATTTTAGTTCCTTTGATTTCTTCTTTAATAATTCCCATGTCTTTTTCTTTTAAATATATTTTTAAAAAAATAAAAATACAGGTTATACACTTTATTGAAAAAAATTACTACCTTTACAAAAAATATAATTTATGATTGAATTTCAAGACGAAAACGAAAAAGGAAAAAAGAAACCAGAAAGTAATGGTGGTACTCCAGTTTTGGACAACTTTAGTAAGGATTTAATTAAATTGGCGGAAGAAGGGAAGTTAGATCCCGTAATCGGTCGTGAGAAAGAAATCCTAAGAATTGCTCAAGTTCTATCAAGACGTAAAAAGAATAACCCTATTATTATCGGTGAACCTGGAGCAGGTAAAACGGCAATTGTTGAGGGATTAGCAATGATGATCTATAACGGAGATTGTCCTAAAAATTTGGTTGATAAACGAATAGTATCTTTGGATATTAATTCAATTGTTGCTGGCACCAAATATCGTGGTCAATTTGAGGAAGGTATGAAGGTCATTATTGAAGAACTTCAATCAAATCCAAACATTGTAATCTTCATTGATGAAATTCATACAATGGTTGGTGCCGGTAATAGTTCAGGGTCTTTAGATGCCTCTAATATCTTCAAACCAGCATTATCTCGTGGGGAAATTCAATGTATTGGAGCAACCACATTAGACGAGTACCGAAGACATTTTGAAAAAGATGGGGCTTTAGAAAGACGATTCCAAAAAGTAATTGTAGAACCTTCTACTAAGGAAGAAACGTTTGAAATTCTAAAACAAAGTAAATCTAAATATGAGGATCATCACAAAGTTAACTATACTGATGAGGCACTTTGGGTTTGTGTGGAATTGGCAGATCGTTATATTACTGATCGTGAATTCCCCGATAAAGCTTTTGATATTTTGGATGAGGTTGGAGCAAGAATGCAAATTGACATTAAATTACCTGAAGTAATTGAACAACTTAAACTTGAAGCTCAGGAAATTAAAAAAGAAAAATTTGAGGTAATTAAAAAACAAAAGTACGAACAAGCTGCGGAACTACGTGATAAAGAACGTACCGTATTGGCAAATCTTGAGTTAGAGAAAAGGAAGTTTGAAGATCACTTAAAAGTTAGTAAACGAGGTATTCCGGAAGAATTGATTTATGAGGTAGTTTCAAACATGACCAAAATTCCAGTATCCAAATTAAACTTGGATGAGAAGAACACATTGGTTAATTTGGAATCGTCATTATCATCTACCGTAATTGGTCA